>Ga0209987_10000168_pt1 | contig 31222 bp, 34 predicted proteins | sample N074metaG_FD_182134 | JGI IMG/M metagenome (GOLD analysis project Ga0209987, IMG submission 182134) | Deep subsurface microbial communities from Kermadec Trench to uncover new lineages of life (NeLLi) - N074 metaG (SPAdes) (version 2) | ecosystem: Environmental > Aquatic > Marine > Ocean trench...
CGTTCATTCATGAATTGATCAGAGGTTCCTTGATAATAACCCCTTACTAAATCCGTATTTTTCATAACATCTACACTTTATAATGCGCGCCTATGTCAGAGTATTTCCTCCTGTTGGTTGGCACCGTGTTCGTCAACAATATCGTCCTGGTGAAGTTTCTTGGCCTGTGCCCGTTTATGGGGGTTTCGCGTAAGGTTGAAACTGCAATCGGCATGAGTGCGGCAACCACTTTCGTGCTGACTCTTTCGGCGATTTTGAGTTATATCATCAATAGCTGGATACTGGCGCCGCTCGGCCTCGAATTTTTACGCACCATTGCGTTCATCATCGCAATTGCGGCAGTGGTTAATTTTACCGAACTGGTCGTGCATAAAACCAGTCCTCTGCTCTATAACGTACTTGGTATTTTTTTGCCGTTGATTACGACTAACTGCGCGGTACTCGGAGTGGCCCTGATTAACGTCCAGGAAACCAACAGCTTTTTGCAATCGGCTATATTCGGGTTTGGCGCCGCCCTCGGATTCTCGATCGTGCTGGTCCTGTTTGCGGCGATGCGTGAACGCGTCAATGTCGCCGACGTACCCGTCCCATTTCAGGGCGCAGCCATCGGCCTCGTCACCGCAGGATTGATGTCGCTGGCGTTTATGGGGCTGAGCGGCCTCATCAAAGTTTAGGTCACCTCTAAAAATGCACTTTTCCCGTGATGACTGCGTTACCGATTTTTGCTCCTGCAAAATCGGCATACCGTACATCCTGTACATAAGCTCCTTGCTGGTACGCCAGCCCGGTCGATCCTCATGTATTTCATATACACTGCGTTTCTCCGCGAGGTGCTTCCTTATCAACACAAAAAAATCACTATTTTTAGAGGCGACCTAGGAGATGCTAATAGCAATTCTCACCATTAGCCTGATGGCCGGTTTATTCGGCCTGATCCTCGGTTACGCTGCAATCCGCTTCAGGGTCGAAGGCAATCCGGTAGTCGATCAGATTAACGCCCTGTTGCCACAAACCCAATGCGGGCAATGCACTTATCCTGGCTGTCGACCCTACGCCGAGGCAATTGCCAACCGCGAAGCACCGATTAACCAGTGCCCGCCCGGTGGTCAGGCGACGATCATAGCGCTCGCCGACCTGCTCGATGTCGAGGTGCTCGAGCCCAACACCGAGCATGGTGAGCATCATAATATTCCACTGGTCGCGTTAATCGATGAGCAGACCTGCATCGGCTGTACCCTGTGCATCCAGGCCTGTCCGGTCGACGCAATTCTCGGTTCGGCGAAACACATGCACACCATCATCGTCGACGAATGTACTGGTTGCGAATTGTGCCTGCCACCCTGCCCGGTCGATTGCATCGATATGATACCGATCAGGCAAACCATCGACGACTGGAAGTGGGTCATGCCTGGAAAAGAACTGGATGCCGCGCATGAACACTAGGCTCCACAAATTTCACGGCGGTATGCTGCTGGAAGACCATAAAACCGAATCCCTGGCCCAGGGTTTACAGCAAGCCAGCTTGCCCGGGCAACTATTTCTGCCTCTCAACCAGCACATTGGCGAAGTGAACAAACCCCTGATCAAACCTGGCGAACGTGTTTTGCGGGGACAGTTGATCGCGGCAAGCTCGTCACCGATCAGCGCCCCACTGCACGCACCTACATCCGGTACTATTGGCGAAATTACGGTCCATCCGGTGCCGCACCCATCCGGCCAGTCGGATGCCTGTATGGTTATCGATATCGACGGCAAAGATCAGGCCATTACGGCTGAATCGATCGACCCCGATAAACTTACTGTGCCGGAATTGATCCACCAGATTCGTCTGGCCGGTATTGTCGGCCTCGGTGGAGCATCGTTTCCGACTGCGGCCAAGCTGGCGCGCGCTAACGATTCCGGTATTGACAGCTTGATAATCAATGGTGTTGAGTGCGAACCCTATATCACCTGTGACGATATATTGATGCAAACCCACGCGCAAGCACTGGTCAAAGGCATCGATTACCTGCAACGCATTCTGAAACCAAATTCGACACTGATCGGTATCGAAGACAATAAGCCCGACGCCATCGAGGCGATAAACCGCGCCCTGGCCTCGCAATCTCTCGATAATACGTTCGTCGTTGGTATACCCGCTCTGTACCCAGCCGGTGGTGAGAAGCAGTTGATTGAAATTCTCACCGGTAAGCAGATCCCAAAAGCAAAACTTGCGTTTGATATCGGTATTTTTTGCCAGAACGTTGGCACCTGTGTCGCAATTAGTCGCGCGCTGGATCAAAATCAGCCGCTGATTTCACGCATCGTCACAATATCCGGCGATGGCATTCGACAACCGGGAAACTGGGAAGTCCGGCTCGGTACTCCTGTCCATCATATGATCGGGCTGGCGGGTGGGTATCGTGGTGACGTTAATCAACATCACCTGGTGATGGGTGGTCCGATGATGGGGTTTTCGCTCTACACAGATCGGGTCCCCATCGTCAAGGCAAGCAATAATATTCTGGTCATGCGGCAACAAACCATTCCCCGTCATCCAGGCAATCATGCCGAATGTATTCGTTGTTCCAAATGTACCGATGTCTGCCCTGCGCAGTTATTGCCACAGCAACTTTACTGGCATGCACGTGCCAAAGCCTACGATAAAACAGAGGAGTTTAACCTGTTCGATTGCATCGAATGCGGTTGCTGTTCGGCGGTCTGTCCTAGTGAAATTCCACTGGTACAATACTACCGCGCGGCCAAGAGCGAAATACGTGCTGCGCAGCAAGCACAATTCAAGTCGGACCGTGCACGCGTTCGTTTCGAATTTCATGAAAAACGTTTGTTATTGAAAAAGCAACAGCAAGAAGAACGTCGGCGCCTGAAACGCGAGGCGTTGAAGAAAAAGATCCCACAAAAACAAAATGGTGACGCGGTAATTGATCCAATAGCGGCGGCGCTCGCCCGTGTCAAAGCGAAAAAGCGGGAACAACAGACCGCCGCCCTGAAAAACACCACCGACCTGACACCTGCGCAGCAAAAGAAGATTGAAGAAGCGGATGCACGCCGTCGAGCCGCTCGCGAGCATCGATCGTGACCTCGGTTTTTGTATCTTCGCCCCACGTCAGTCCGAGCAATTCACTCAGGCGACTGATGATTAACGTCAACATCGGCCTGATTCCCGGCACGCTGGCCTACGCGTGGATTTTCGGCGTCGGCGTCATAATAAATATTATTCTCGCAATCCTGTTTGCCCTTGCATTCGAGAGCATTATTTTGTGGTTGCGTAAAAAACCGCTTAAACCACATTTAACCGACTACAGTGCGGTAGTAGCGGCCTGGCTATTTGCGCTGTGTCTGCCGATGCATTCGCCCTGGTGGTTAGTCGCGGTAGGCATCGGTTTTACCATGATTGTGGGCAAGCATTTGTATGGCGGCCTTGGTTTTAATCCATTCAACCCGGCGATGGTTGGCTACGTAGTCTTGCTGATTTCGTTCCCGAGGGAAATGACCACCTGGTACCTGCCCATCGTTATTAGCGGCGAATCGATAGGATGGCTCGACTCGATCGCCTACTCGTTTGGCCTCGCCGATATTCACCAGTGGGACGCACTCAGCTCAGCGACACCACTGGATCAGTTCAAGACGCTATCGGGTCAAAATTTACCAATTAGTGAAATTCGGCTATCTCCTGTATTCGGCAACTTCGTGGCGGTCGGCTGGGAGTGGGTCGCCGGTGGCTGGTTGGCAGGCGGATTGTGGCTTTTATTGACGCGCACGATCAAATGGCATATCCCGGTGACGGTACTGGCCAGTTCCAGTTTTATGGCACTGGTGTTTTATCTGATCGATCCGAACACCGTTGCCTCGCCGCTATTCCACCTGCTATCCGGCAGCATCCTGATTGGAGCATTTTTCATCGCCACCGACCCGGTCACCGCGGCCACAACGGATAATGGACGCATCGTCTATGGCATATTAATCGGTTTCCTGGTGTATGTGATTCGTAGCTGGGGTGGCTACCCGGATGGTGTCGCATTTGCGGTTTTGCTGGCGAATATGTGCGTACCACTAATCGACTATTACACCCGGCCGAGCGTGTACGGCGCCGACACACCAGACAGGCCTGATGAGTAGCCGACAGATTTTGCTTTCCGGTTTATTCCTTTGCTTGTTCGCGGTCGTGGGTACCAGCTTTGTCGCTGTTACCGAGTACAATACCAGGCAGGCTATCGCCGAAAACGAACGCCGCGTCCTGCTGCGTAATCTGCACGCGCTAATACCAGCAGATAAGCTCGACAACGATATCGTCAACGATTCGATCGTAATTGCGGCTTCGTCGTTGCTCGGCACAGATAATAAAAGCCTGGTATACCGTGCCCGCCTGCGGGGTGAACCGGTGGCGGTCGTATTCAACAGCATCGCTCCCAATGGATATAGCGGCAAAATTCACCTGTTGGTCGGCGTTTATTTCGATGGCAGCATCGCCGGAGTGAGGGCGATAAAACACGCCGAAACGCCCGGGCTCGGCGATGGCATAGAAATACAAAAATCACCATGGATACGCGACTTCGATGCCAAGTCGCTCGACAATTTAACCCGCCTACGTTGGTCGGTAAGACGCGATGGCGGTGTATTCGATCAGTTCACCGGGGCTACTATCACGCCACGCGCGGTAATTCAGGCGGTAAAAAACACTTTATTGTATTATGAAGAAAACACCGACAGGTTATATTAGGGAACCTCTGATCAAGTCATGAACGACCATCTTGGGCACAAAATAATTAATCTCTATGTTGCGAAACTTAGCAATAGCCTTGCTAATGCGCCGCATAGGGAAGTGCCAGTGCCGCGGCGACAGGATGTCGATGAGCGGCCTTGCGTTCCGCGCCTTGACCTTAATCATTTTGCATCCCAATATGATTCGCCCAGACTTAATCAGAGATACCCCAGGGACCTTTGATAAAAACCATGGCAAGCAATCAGGAAATATCCGCGAACGGCCTATGGGCTAATAATGTGGCAGTGGTGCAGCTACTGGGTTTGTGCCCGTTACTCGCAGTCACCAGTACCCTGGTCAATGGCATCGGCCTTGGCCTGGCAACGTTGATTACGCTGGTATTGTCGAATACGCTGGTTTCGATGATTCGCGGGTTCGTTCGAAATGAAGTCCGCTTACCGGTGTTTGTACTGATTATTGCCAGTATCGTCACGATCATAGAATTGACGATGAAAGCCTTTTTATATGACCTCTACCTGGTGCTGGGTATTTTCATACCGCTGATCGTCACCAACTGCGCGATTATTGGTCGGGCCGAGGCATTTGCGTCGAAGAATCCGGTTGGCATATCGGCTCTGGATGGGTTGATGATGGGACTTGGATTTCTGATCGTGTTAAGCCTGTTGGGCGGGATACGGGAAATCATCGGTTTTGGCACACTTTTCTCGCATGCGGACCTGATGTTTGGTGAAGCCGCAAAGGCTCTCACACTCGTATTCAATGACCAATACGGTGGTTTTTTACTCGCAGTGCTGCCACCCGGTGCATTTTTCGGTCTTGCGTTACTGATTGTGGCTAAAAATATAATTGCTGCCCGAACCAGGCAAAAACCTGTCACTGCCGAAGGCCTGCCCGAACCGGTATGAACCAGTCAAAACGCGAGGAAATTTTTAGCCGATTTCAGAAACATAACGACAAGCCCTCAACCGAGCTCGACTATCGCTCAAACTTCGAGCTATTGATTTCGGTAATGCTGTCGGCACAGGCTACCGATGTCAGCGTCAACAAGGCAACCTCAAAACTCTACGCGGTGGCAAATACTCCGGAAAAAATACTCGCTCTCGGCGAAGATGGTTTGAAGACATACATCAAAACTATCGGCCTGTTTAATTCGAAAGCAAAAAATACCATCGCCACCTGCCAAATCCTGGTTGACCAGCATGAATCCGAAGTTCCCGAAGACCGCTCCGCGCTCGAAGCCCTGCCCGGAGTCGGCCGCAAAACCGCGAACGTAATTTTAAATACCGCGTTTGGCCATCCGACAATTGCGGTCGATACCCATATATTCCGCGTCTCCAATCGTACCGGTATCGCACCCGGCAAGGATGTGCTCGCGGTTGAAAAAAAGCTACTCAAGTTCGTACCCGAAATTTTCAAGATCGACGCACATCACTGGCTAATCCTGCATGGACGTTATACCTGCATCGCGCGTAAACCCCGTTGCGGCAGTTGCGTGATAGAAGACCTGTGTGAATACAAGCACAAGACCGTAGACTAGCCATGTACCAGTCACGCGATGAAATCCGCCAGGTATATTTCAAAGTCTGGCAAAAAATGCAGAATCAGTCTGTACTCGAGCCGTTGGAAGCCATTATCGCCGATGTGATCAAGCTGCACCCCGAGTATCATTCTATGCTGGAGACGGGAGAGACAGCCAAACAAAAAGAATTTTCTCCAGAAGATGGCCAGACCAACCCTTTTTTGCATATGGGAATGCATATTACCCTGCGCGAACAGGCCGGTGGCGACCGCCCGGCAGGAATTCTCGACATCTACCAGAAACTGGTGCAGCAAAAAGGTATCCATGAAACCGAACACGCGATGATGGAATGTCTCGGTCAAACCCTGTGGAACGCACAACGACACGATGCGATGCCCGATGAAAATGCTTATCTGGCATGCCTGCGTCAATTATAATTATGGATCTACAACAATATATACGCGACGATATTAAGCTTGCACTAGCAGAAGACGTGGGCGGCGGCGATATCAGTGCGATGCTGATTGAAGAATCTGAGAATCTAGATTTAAATTTGCGGGTGCGCGAGGATGCCGTGCTGTGCGGCACTGCCTGGTTCGACGAAGCCTTCAGGCAGTGTGCCGATACGACACGACTCAATTGGTCCGCAAAGGACGGCGACCGGGTGAGTGCCGATAGCCTGCTGTGTGAAATTTCGGGTCCAGCCAGGGGACTGCTCACCGCGGAACGTACAGCACTCAATTTCCTCCAAACCCTGTCGGGTACTGCAACGATCACAAGACGCTATGCCGAGCGTATCCAGAACACGACCTGCCGTATACTCGATACCCGCAAGACCATCCCCCATCTTCGACGGGCACAAAAATATGCGGTGCAGTGCGGGGGTGGCATAAACCATCGGATGGGACTATTTGATGCTTATCTGATCAAGGAAAATCATCTTGCCGCGAGCGGGGGTATCGACGCAGCTGTCAAACTTGGGCGGGAACTGCAACCGGATAGATTCCTCGAAGTGGAAGTTGAAAATCTGGATCAGTTACAGCAAGCAATCGACGCCAAAGCTGATCGTGCCCTGCTGGACAATTTCAGCATCGATATGATGAAAGCGGCAGTGGAATTAAACAGCAAGCGTACCCAACTCGAAGCCTCGGGCAATATTACCGATGAAAATCTACTTCAGATTGCGGAAACCGGCGTCGATTTTATTTCGATTGGCGCCCTGACCAAACATCTGCAGGCAATCGATTTTTCACTGCGCTTCGCATAGCCTGGAAGGTGTATTCCAGGTACTGCCAGTAATATCGATTATTGTTGAATCCTATAAAACATCTCTGCGTCTCTGCGAGAGTCACAAAATTCCTGAAGAGCCGAAATTTTAAATTATCTGGTCTAAAGCCTTCTCCAAAGTAGCCAGCGTGCGCTCGATATTATGCAATTTATCGAGGCCAAACAGACCCAGGCGGAAAGTCTGGTAGTCTTCCGGCTCATCGCACTGCAGGGGCACGCCCGCCGCTATTTGAATTCCCAGTTCGGCAAACTTGCTGCCATTTTGCACGCCGACATCTCCGGTGTAGCAGACCACTACGCCGGGCGCCTCGAAGCCCTGCGCGGCGACGCTTTTGATGCCCCTACGGGCCATCAAGGCGCGGACTTGATCACCGAGCTGCTGCTGCTCGGCTTTCACTTTATCAAACCCGTAGGCATTGGTTTCCTGCATCACTTCGTGAAAGCGCAGCAGAGAATCGGTCGGCATCGTCGCGTGGTAGGCATGACCACCTTGCTCATAGGCGCGCATAATCGCCAGCCACTTGTTCAGGTCACAGGAGAAGCTGGTACTGCTAGTGGAACCGATGCGTTCGAGTGCCAACTGACTCATCATCACCAGCCCGCAGCAGGGTGACCCGCTCCAGCCTTTTTGAGGTGCACTGATCAGTATATCGACGCCGCTGGCCTGCATGTCGACCCAAAGCGTGCCCGAGGCTATACAGTCAAGCACAAACAGGCCGCCCGCTGCATGGGTCGCATCGGCGACTGCTTTCACATAATCATCCGGTAGCAGAATGCCCGAGGAGGTCTCCACGTGAGGGGCAAACACCATGTCCGGTTTCTCAGACTGAATGGTTTGTACCACTTCTTCAATAGGCGCGGGTGCAAATGCGGCCTGGGACCCTGCCTCGACCGGACGAGCTTTCAATACCGTGGAACTGGACGGGATATCACCCATTTCAAAAATCTGGGTCCAGCGATAACTAAACCAGCCATTTCGAATCACCAGGCAATTTTTATTCGTCGCAAATTGTCGGGCAACAGCCTCCATTCCATAGGTACCGCTGCCCGGTACAATAACAACGGCTTTGGCGTTATAGACCCGCTTCAACGTACTGGATATACCGGTCATCACGCCCTGGAAGGACTGGGACATGTGGTTCAGCGAACGGTCGGTGTATACCACGGAATATTCGAGCAAACCGTCTGGGTCGATATCACTTAGTAAGCCAGGCATATTTTATTTCCAAAAAAATAAGAGAGGTAAATAAACGCTCTAATCACCAGCCCTTTTTTCGTGCATTGAAGTAAGTGTAAATAAGGTATCGACAGCGCCACCGGGGTATCGCCGCTATAAGCTGTCACAGCATTAGTGCAATATGCGGGCTAGTCATTGTCATCGGGAATTTTGACCCTGTTCCCCGCCTGAAAAATATAGTAAACATCTTCACAGTCGCAATTGGGGCAATTTTCTATCGCCTCTTCCCCAAAGGCTTCGCCAGCGCCGGTAGGCTGATAATAGACATTCCAATATATTCTTTCGTACAATTCGGGCATATGGCCCTGGGAGACGATGCACTGGCCATCACATCATCGTCATATCCAATTTTACTATCGAAATAGCTGAATACTTTCTTCCAGGTATTTGGGAACTCGGCAAGGCCGATGAGAATGGCGCAGTTTTTACCTTCGACTGCTACAGAACAAAAATCAACCATATTACCGGCAATCAGAACGCCAATATCTCTGGTATAGTTTTTTTTGCCCGACTGGTTGCCAAGTATACCTTTTAAGATTCCCATTTCATTTGCCTCTTCCGGTAAATTGAAACATATCTGGTTGTACCGCCTGTTGACCGGGAATAGCTAATCTAATTAGCAGGTTGATTACGAATATACCTTCCATTATCGAATTTGGAAAAGAAGTTTTCCAGCATGGGATGATCGATCGGATCTACGCAATCATCAGGCTCCAAATTTTGTTCCGCTACATACGTGGACTGTTCACTTTGATGAACCAATACATGGTACCAGGGCCTGTTTTTCGGCGGACGGGACTTTGCGACTGCTTCGTACCACTCTTCGCTTGCCTGGAAGTTTTGATCCACATCTATAATGACGCCACGATAGCCGAAAAGCCGATGGTGAATCAATTCCCCAACGGAGAATTTAACCCTGCTAATATTCGTTACTGTGCCCATCTATTCCACCTTGCAGTCGGATTAATCGATCCCCCTTTTTCACGGATCGGGGCAAGCGCAGCTTGCATCGGCCCGGCACCGGTCTTGCCAGGAGACTAAATTTCTTGGCTACGTACCTGTTGGACAAAATCGCTCATCGAACGTGCATGAAAAGTAGGTTCAGTTGCCTGGCCCGGTTTCGGAGTCGCACCGTAGCCCCCCTTCCCGTAACGCCTCTCTATCCACATCGTTGAAAAGCCCAGTTTCATCGCCGGGATTATATCGTGATACTGGCTTTGAGCAGTATGAAGAATATCTCCCCTGGCAACACCCAATGGAGCCAGTTTCTCCAGTAGATACTCAAACACATGCGGACTAGGTTTGTTCACCCCCACTTCATCGCAGGTTAGCTGCTCGTCGAAGGGGTCATTCATTGTCGCACTCATGTATTTTAACGCCCAGGCGTCGGCATTGGTAACGGCCACGAGTCTATATCGCGACCCGAGTTCATCGAGCGACGCCACTGTATCCGGAAACGCGGGCCACGACCGGATAGATTCCTGAAACTCAGACGCCTCATCATTGCTCGCTGCAAAATTCCACTGTGAAGCCATGTCCCGATAAATCAGTGGCAACATGGCGGTGAACGGTTTGTCCGGAGCTTGCTGTTGATACCTGTCCTCACAGCTGGCGAAGCTGGTGAGAATTTCCTCGTCGGTCTTCTCGATTCCTCGTTTCGCAAGTACGGGTCGAAACCAATCGAGAATTCCCGTTTCGAAGTCAATTAACGTGCCGACGACATCGAAGGTTAAGGTGTTGAATTGTTTTAACAGTGGCTTATTCATATTGCCTTTTTCGATTGCGCTCAGTATCTACCTGCGACCCGCCAGGTTAGCGAGGTTAACTGTTTAAACCATGCTCGGCCAGGTCACATCGAGCGCCACCGCTCCACCGTGCCAACATCATTCCATTTACCCTGGTATAACTCACCTTTTAACCGTCTTTTTTCGGCGGCTTCGCGCAACAGGGGTACTACAGACCGCTTGCCGGTTGCCAGTCCCTGGAAAAATGATCGATGATAATGAGCTATGCCGGCAAAGGTATGGCGCTCTTCGGGGTCATTACCCAGAGACCCCTGCTCCAGGGTAAAATCCCCACCGCGACTGTAATCCGGATTCTCCACCAGTACCAGGTGTGCCACGGCTTCGACCGCCAGTAATTTTTCAAAGGGATAGTCGGTATAGATATCCGCGTTCACTACGAGAAAACGGTCTCCAAGGTATTCCAGTGCCTGAATAATGCCGCCTGCAGTGTCCAGTGCTTCGGGTTCACGGCTATACAACACTTCGAGTCCATAACGACTGCCATCACCGATGGCTGCTTCGACCTGTTCCCCCAGCCAACTGAGGTTGATGACTACCCGAGGGATACCGGCTGCTGCCAGTGCTTCGAGATGATACTCGATTAGAGCCTTACCCCTGATTTCGAGCAATGACTTCGGACAGGTATCGGTGTAGGGGCGCAAGCGCTCGCCTCGGCCAGCAGCCAAAATCAGCGCATTCATAATAAAGATTTTACCCGAGTTTTCAGGCCGAGGTCGGAGATCAGAGTGTGAAGCCCTTTCATGCTCGTTTCCTCGGCGCTGGCCTGCTCTATATATTCGAGTGTCCGGGGAATATCTCTTAGATAACCGTCTTTCCCGTCGCGAAGCTTGAGGCGGGCAAATATGCCAATCGCTTTTAAATGCCTCTGTATACCCATCAAATTGAACCAGCACCGGAATTTAGCCGGTTCCACATCGACCAGTTCGTTGACCCTGGCAAAATCATAAAAGTCGAGCGCCAGGCGATCAACCCGAACCGGGGGCCAGGCGATATAACAGTCGCGTAACAATGATACCAGGTCGTAGGTAATCGGCCCTTTGACCGCGTCTTGAAAGTCGAGTATACCCGGATTGCGTTTGTCGATTTTCATCAGGTTACGCGAGTGATAATCCCTGTGCACAAAAACCTGTGGTTGCTCGAGCGCATTTTGTACCAGTTTTTTCTTGATATCAGCCCACTGCTGTCCCTGGGTCCGATCCAGCCTGATCCCGAGCAGGCCCTTCAGGAAGCAGTCCCTGAACAGGTCCATTTCCTGCGCCAATAAATGCTCATCGTAGTCTGGCAGATCGTCACATTCGATATCGGTCTGCATTTTTAGCAGGGCAGCCAGTGCATCGGTGTATAGGGGCCCTTCGGTTTTAGTATCAAGTACCGAAAGATAAGCGGTACTGCCAAAATCAGTCAACAGTAAAAACCCCTGTAGCGTATCCTGTTCGACGATTTCCGGTGCACTGAGATTGGCCCTGCGAAGTTTATTGGCGACAACAATAAAACGCTCACAGGACTCTTTCTCCGGGGGCGCATCCATCAGTATCCATGAGTCGCTACCGCTTTTGACCCGGTAGTAGGATCGAAAACTGGCGTCTTCTGATGCAATGCTTAGGGTATAATCCCGGTATCCAAGATTATCCAGCCAGCCAGTCATATGTCTGTGTCTAGTATTCATCATCAGTAGTTGTTCAGACGAGTATCCCCAATGTTAAACAGCAAATGCCTCGATCGCGCCATCAAAGCAGTATTATCCAGCCTAATTCCATTGACTTGCAAGATTACATTGGAATTGGCATGAGTAGTATCGACGACCTGGTCGATGTAATGAAAGCATTGCGCGATCCGATTCATGGCTGCCCCTGGGACATTAAGCAGACCAGTGCATCGATCGCATCTTATACCCTCGAGGAGACCCACGAAGCACTGGACGCGATCGAGCGTGACGACATGGATAATTTGAAGGAGGAACTGGGTGATTTGCTATTTCATATTACCTTTCATGCGCGCATCGCAGAGGAAAATCACTTGTTTGATTTTAACGATGTCGCCGAAGGCATCGTCAACAAGATGAAACGCAGACACCCGCATGTATTCGAGGCTGATCGTTCCAACCAGATTAGCGATGAAGCCCTGAGCCTACAATGGCAATCACTTAAAAACGAAGAAAAATCAGGCCCACCCGATTCTGCCTTCGGCGCAAGTTCAGCGTCACTTTCGGCGATTAACCGGGCAAAGGTATTGCAAGGCGAAGCCGCCGAATTCGGTTTCGACTGGCCCCATATTGCAAATGTAGTCGATAAGCTCGAAGAAGAGATGGACGAGTTGAAATTGGCTATTGAATCCGGTAATTCCGAGGCAATCAGCGACGAACTGGGAGACCTGTTATTTGTTTGCATGAATATTGCCCGCCACGCGAAGGTGGACGCGGAAATGGCCCTGCGCAGAACCAATCGAAAGTTTATCAATCGTTTTAATTACGTGTCCGAGCAGATGAAATCCGCCGGAATCGAAATGGACAGTCGACAATTGGATCGTATGGAATATTTCTGGCAACAGTCGAAGTCCATTGTCGGGTAGTAATTGCCGGATAAAACTGTGGTAATGAGCCGATGACAAATAAGCCGTTAAAAAAAAGCCGGCGCAAGACTGAACAAAATATCCTGCGCGCTCTTGGGCAATTACTGCTCGAACAGGGATTTCCCGCCGTTGGAATTAACGCGATCGCACGTCAGGCAGGCTGCGACAAGGTGTTAATCTACCGTTATTTCAACGGCCTGGAGGGATTACTGACCGCATTTGCCGAAACCACTGAACTCTGGTGGAAAGTCGATGAAATCATTACCGAAACGGCTGAGCAGATTAGCCAACAGCCGCTACAGCAATATTTGCAAGTGCTACTAAAAAGGCACCTCGAGGCCCTGCAGGCACGGCCATTAACGCTGGAGGTCATGGCCTGGGAAATGTCGGCGCAGAATAATCTGACCGTCGCACTGGCGAGAACCCGGGCAGAGCGGGGCATGGCCCTGGTGAAAACGATTCGCGCGCATTATCAAAATCCAAATATCGATATCGGTGGCATTCTAGGCGTATTCGGCGCTGCGATTAACTACCTGATCATACGCACCCGAAAATCGGCACCACGACATATGACCGAAGAATGGTGGCGGCTGCAACATACCATTGCACAAATGATGGAAACGCATGTCTGAACAATCAACGGTGCTGCAATATGCTGACATCAACCCTGCTGAGCTGGCTGGTTTGCTGGGCTTATTCCAGCTCGAAATCTGTATCACCGGTGAGACCGAGGAGATTCCAGGCAGCTACTGGGGTGACGAGGAAGCCGGACTAATCAAGAGCCGGCTGTACCTACGGACCGATACCCCGGTACATTCGATTCTGCACGAAGCCTGCCATTATATCTGCATGGATAGTGAACGGCGCGACGTACTGGACACCAACGCAGGCGCAGACGAGGCCGAAGAAAATGCGGTTTGCTACCTGCAGATACTGCTGGCGCGAAACCTGTCTTCGATCAGCGAGGAGCGCCTGTTCTCGGACATGGATGCCTGGGGATATAGCTTTCGCCTCGGATCGACACAGGCCTGGTTCGAGCAGGATGCAAATGATGCGCGTAGCTGGCTTTTGAAAAAGGGCTTGATCTATAAGAATAATTGTCCAAAATTACGCTTACGCTGAATAGAGCGATCGCCAGAGAAGGATAATGACCCACAGCCAAACAGAATTAGAAAAAATTTATCTATCCGTAGAATCTATTTTAAAACCGATCGAAGCGGCAACGGGTTTGCCAAACCAGGCTTACACCAGTGCCAGTTTCATCGAATATGAGCGCGACCATGTATTGGGTAGCAGTTGGGCCGGATTGTGGTTCGCCAGCGATTTGGCGAAAAAAGGCACGGTCAAACCGGTCGATTTTATGGGCTTACCCCTGCTAATCATGCGCAATAAGTCTGACCAGATTAACGTGTTTCACAATGTATGCAGCCACCGCGGGATGAAGCTGGTACGTGAAGATATGGTGGTGCAGGGAGCTTTACGCTGCCCCTACCACTCCTGGTCCTATAACCTCGACGGTGAACTGAAAGGCACACCGCATATTGGCGGTGTCGGGCAACATAAGGTGGAAGGTTTCAATCATTGCGACCACGGCCTGAAACCCGTGCGCTCCGCGGTGTGGATGGATATCGTTTTCATCAACCTATCGGGAGATGCAATCGACTTTGCAGAATACATCAAACCTCTGACCGACCACTGGCATAGCTTTCTTGGTGATACCGGGCTGGATCGCCTGATATCTGCGGTTAATGGCAAGGGGCTGCAAATAGAAATTCAGTCCAACTGGAAACTCGCAGTAGAAAATTATTGCGAGAGTTACCATTTACCCTGGATACATCCTGGTTTAAATACCTACTCACCTCTCGAAGATCACTACCACATCATGATCGGGGATAACTTTGCCGGGCAGGGAAGCAATTCTTACCGGCTTTTCGACGATGGGGGAACTGGGCTTCCCCGGTTTCCGGAATGGTCGGAAGACAAATTAGAGCAAGCCGAGTATGTCTCCTTTTACCCCAATGTATTGCTTGGCATACAGGCTGACCACGTATTTGTATTGATCATAGAGCCGGTTGCGCACGATAAATCGGTTGAGCATTTACGCCTGCTATACGTGGGTGAAGAAGCCCTGGGTGATGGGCATTCGGCGAGCCGCAACGCCATACTTGAATCCTGGCGAGTGGTTTTTGGTGAAGATATCGGTGCCGTCGAAGGCCTGCAATTGGGACGCTCCTCACCGGGTTACCGGGGCGGCGTATTTTCCCCGGTAATGGATAATCCGACCCATCATTTTCATCAGTGGGTGGCGAGGAAGCTAACAATGGCTGCCTGAGCTTCAACTTTGACCAAAATTATCCTCGATCAGGCTTTTTTCCGTACGCGGTTTCCCACTAATCACTTTGCCAGTGGTTTTATTCAACAGGACCCGGTTTTGCAACCTGTTCCATCAAATCATTATTCCATTTTCCTTCGACGGATACATGAGCCAACGCGCCCAACATAACCGCTTCTATCAGGTTATGATTCACATAAGCATAAATACCCGGTTGCTTGAAGGTGTACATGGCCGCACCCGCTTCACCTCCATTTATTGACCAGGTTTCACGGTCGACTGTGGGAGTGTTATTGAACGAGCCACCCGGCCAGACTAGATCACCGTGGCCACCGATCAAGTGGATACGGGTATCGCGATTAGCTTGCGAGTGAAGAAATAAAACCGTTTCACCCACCCTGGCAGTCATCGCATTTTCGCCGGTTAAAGCACCGACTTTGCCATTAAATGTAATGTGGGTAGGACTTAATGTTTTCATCACTTCCAGCACATCACCCATCGCAGGTATCGGCCCGTCGTAACGTTTGTAATCCCCATTTTCATCTTTAGGAATATACCAACCCTGTTCGCCAACGTAGTAAGCCTTATCGTAAGAGACCGGCCTGCCTTTATTATCCTTTAATCCATCACGTGGCAACACCAGGAGAGCACCGTACATGCCGGAAACAACGTGATAGGGGATCATTACGCCACCGGGTGCGCAATGGTAAACAAAAACACCAGGGCGGGTTGCTTTAAAGCGTAGTGTGACTTGTTGACCAGGTGCCACCATGGTTAACTCGCCACCGCCCAACGCACCCGTTGAAGCATGGAAATCAATATTGTGCACCAGGCTATTGGTGGCGCGATTTTTAAGTGTCAGTTCAACATAGTCACCCTCGTGAACAACTATCATTGGACCTGGGTTGCTACCATTAAATGTCATTGCCTGAACAAATACACCAGGTGAAACTTCGATCTCTTTTTCGATAACTTCCATGGTCACTGCGACAATTTTCGGGCCGCCTTTGGCAACCTGATTATGTTCGGGTAAGAATGGAGGTGTCACTAGTTTTTGGGTAACGCGCTTTAGTCCCTTCAAGTTGGCAGGTACACCAACTTCCGGCGCAGCTGTTGCCATTGTTGGTGCTGAAAATGCCAACAGGGGCATCACCAGCGCAATACTCAAACTTAATTTTTTAAGCAAGTGTGTCATTATGTTTTTCTCCAGAATTTACATGCAAAGATAAAAAAAGCTCTAAAAGTAGAGATTAAATTCTGGGGTTTAATCCAAAGAGAAGTCTTGATCTAGATCAAGTTTGATGAATCGGCAGGGGTTTGACGGAAACTGCCTGTTAGACAACCAGTTTACTTTGCTCAACAGGGCTGCAAAGGCGCCATCGCAGGCGTTATAGTGCAGCCTGTCGGACTTGGGGGGATTTTACTGTTGGTGGTAGAGCGACCTGTATTTCCTCGATTTTTTTCGTTGCGTAGAATCCAGCAGATCGTCAATTAATCTAATTCTGAACCCCTACTAGTTATCGTACCTCGCAGCGCAGCAATATTATTGATCGATAGATCGCGGTTTTGAATCGAAACCAACTCCTGATCCTGAAGTTTTTTAAACTGGCGACTAATGGTTTCGGGGGCCATACCGAGGTAGTTAGCGATATCGTGCCGACTCATTGGTAACTGGAACCGGATTTCCGACTGTCCCCTGGCCTTGAATCGTTGCGAAATGCTGATCAGGAACATTGCCAGGCGTTCTTCTACCGGTCTTTTCCCAATAAACATCAGCATTTTTTGCGCAGTGGTCATATTGATGCTGGAAATTGACAATATCTCCTGCCGCAACACCGGGAACTTTTCCGCTACCTGTTCAAAATCGCGGTAAGAAAGCTGACAGACATGGGCATAGCTAAGCGCGATCATGTCGCATTGATACTGCCCTGATGCTATGCCATCCAGGCCCATCAATTCCCCCGGCATGAAAAACCCGACAATATTTTCCTGGCCATCGATGCTATCAATAATGGCCTTGAAGGCACCTGTTTTAACCGTATATAGCGAGGTCATTTCATCACCGGCGCGATACAAATATTCTGATTTCCGGAGTGGTTTTTTTTGATTGATTGCCTGCTCGAACACTGCCAGTTCTTCAGCGGTTAACCCCTTGGGCAGACATAGTTCGACCAGGCTGCATTGGCTACAGGCAACCTGGGCTTGTCGGTGAAAAGATTTAACAGCCTTTTCCATATTTACATTATTAAATATTCAACCGATTTAGTTCGGATACACCAATTCCCACCAACTTAGAACCATGATACCAGCACGAACCCAACCCGTATTTCAGGGATTCACTAGCACCAGTGTGATGCGCTTGTTTTGCTTTCCCTTGCTCTTGATTTTGCTAATCACGATATCACCAATTTCAGAAATATTTTTTACATGGGTACCACCGCAGGGTTGATAATCTGTGTTCTCTATACTGATCGTCCGCACCGTGCCCTGCCCTCGCGGCGGCTGTACCGACATGGTTCGTACCAGGCCCGGGTTTTGCTCCAGTTCGTCATCGCTGATTGATCCCACGCTCACCGGTAGACTCCTTGCAATCAACGCGTTCATCGCAACGGTGAGTTGTTGTTTATCAACCACCTGGCCCCGCAGGTCAAAATCGAGTCGGCTTTCAGTTTCCCCAATCGAACCGCCGGTCGCCTGCGCGTCTATCAGCGAACACATCAGGTGCATGCTGGTATGCATACGCATATGTCGATGACGTCGCGCCCAGTCCAGTCCGAGTTCAACCTGATCTCCGGGCTGAATTCCTGACAAATCGTTAGCATCCAGGTAGTGTACTATGCCGATACGATCCGGGGCATAACGAGTATCGGTAACGCGGAATTCGGCACCGCCGATTTTCAATACACCTGTATCGCCCGGTTGTCCGCCACCCATCGGGTAAAAGATAGTCGCAGCGAGCACCACCCCACCATCTTCCAGAGCGCTCACCGTGCTGCGGTGTGTTTTCTGGTAACTGTCTTGGTAAAATACTTTTTCTGTCATCGGATGCCGGGCCATGAGGTTAGACCCGATTTTTACCCAGCCAGGGACTTGAAGCAAGTAGATTATGATCGCTAAAAACAATATTCAGCCACCGTTGCGAAAGATAATCCATATCGATGCCGATTGTTTTTATGCGGCGGTGGAAGTACGCGATAACCCTGCACTCAGGGGTTTACCGGTAGCGGTTGGTGGTAGCGCCGAGCGCCGGGGTGTGGTTGCTGCTGCCAGCTACGAAGCGCGTAAATTTGGTATCCACTCGGCGATGGCGAGCGCAACCGCTGTCAAACTCTGCCCGGAGCTTATTTTGATTCCGGGACGGATGTCTGCCTATCGTCAAGCCTCGCGACAAATGCGAGACATATATTCCGATTACACCGATTTGATCGAACCACTTTCTCTCGATGAAGCCTTTCTCGATGTTTCACGCAGCATGCAATGCAAGGGCAGTGCAACCCTGATCGCAGAAGAAATTCGGCAGCGTATTAACGATACGATTGGCATCACCGTTTCCGCTGGAATAGCTCCCAACAAGTTTCTCGCCAAGGTCGCCAGCGACTGGAATAAACCCAATGGTCAATACGTCATAACACCCGATAAAATCGATACATTCCTGGCCAGCCTTCCGGTTAAAAAAATCTGGGGTGTCGGCAAGGTAACTGCCAGGCGCCTTGACAAGCTGGGCATTAAAACCTGCGGTGACGTCCGGCGCTATGACGTATTTCAGTTTGTCGAGATAATGGGCAACTTTGGCGAACACATTCACAAACTCGCGCATGGCATCGATAGCCGACCCGTGGTATCTGAATGGCGCAGGAAGTCGATCAGCGTTGAAAACACCTACGCCCAGGACCTGCCCGATTTGGCCGCCTGTCTGCAAAAAATCCCGGAATTGATTGAGTCGTTGGACAGGCGCATGCAGCGGCTCGATGACGATTATCGAATTCAGAACAGTTTTCTAAAAATGAAATTTTGTGATTTTAACCAGACCACGGTCGAACGAATGCATAGCAAACCAAATTTACCAGACCTCTCGATCCTCTGCGAAGAAGCCTGGCAACGCGGGGGGATACCCGTACGGCTGCTGGGGGTAGGAGTGAGATTGGGCGATCTAACCGAGTCTGGTGGCCAGTTGGAACTATTCGAACCGAAAAAACAACCGGAATAGCCCCTCAAAATTAGTTTAAAATGTTAAAAAATTCTCCTTGTTCCCCTATACTTCAAAGCGTTACTATACTTTGTCAAAGTAGATTATCCCTTATATGAGATAAGAGGCTGGTTACAAACATTATTATTGACTCAAGCATCCCTGGAGATTCCGATGCAACCGGTAAAATTTAAATCATTGATTTCACCCCCCTGGCCTTCGACCGAAGAACATCCGGTAGAGCACGAAAGCACGCCTGCGCAACGGGAAAACCTTTCCAATTTCGAACGCAACGAGAAATCAGAAGAAAACCTGGATCATATCGCCATACTCGGATACAACTAGGAGCGGGGCAGTGGCGGCCCGTCTGAAAATCTAGTCTGCATGCTATAGCCCCTTGTCGGGGCTTTATTTATGGGGATGATTGAATTCCCGAGCGAGCTGGTCTAAAAAACCCCTTTTACCTGTATTAAAATTACGCAAAAATTTTCACGATCCGAATAAATTTTGTTTCTGGGTCGCTTTCGAATTCGCACACAACCTCGATCGTGTTATAAGACTATTTTAGCGGTCAAGAAATTCTTATGCTTAATTTTGCAGATAAAGTGGCGTTTGTAACCGGTGCCGGTGGCGGCATGGGTTTTCGTATCGCCTGCGATTTAATAAACCATGGGGCCCGGGTTTTGATGTTCGATATCAAACCCAGTCCCGGGGAAATACCGGGAAGTTCGGAACAATCATTTTATCTTCAGGGCGATCTGACCGACGAATCCGCGGTGGCCGCCGCGGTTAAAAAGGCGGTGGAATTGTTTGGCGGCATCGACTATCTCGCCAATGTAGCGGGTGCGCTGTGGTTCGAGCGTGATAAATCCGCATTGGAGATAGACCTGGATGCATGGGATCAGGTAATGGCAATCAATCTAAAAAGCATGGTGCACACGGCGAGGAATGTTGTGCCACATATGCGCAAGCGGGGTGGCGGTGCGATGGTGCATTTTTCCTCCACACAGTGCCTGCGTGGCGATCCGTCGCCGCAAGATGCCTACCAGGCTGCCAAAGCCGGTGTGGTGGCGCTTTCCAAATCACTGGCCATTCAGCTAGCGGGCGACAAAATTCGCTCGAACGTGATTTATCCCGGACCCAGCGAGTCTCCAATGCAGGATCGTTGGCAAGCCAATCCCGATGCTCGGGCGGCCACGGCCAGGGCCATACCCCTGGGGAGAGTTGGAACGGTTGCAGACATGTCCAACGCCTGCCTGTTTCTATTGTCCGACAGGGCATCGTTTATTACCGGTACCGAATTACTGGTCGACGGTGGATTGCTGGCTAAACCTTGATTAAGGAATGGGGAAAGATCGTGGTCACAGACAAGGATATTGCAGATTTTAGTCGAGACGGCGTTGCCTTTTTACGCGGCGCATTCGACCAGGACTGGATCGACATTTTGCGCCAGGGAATCGAGGAAAATATAGCCAATCCGAGCGAGCGTGCTCGCATCTGGGATCGGGACGCCCAGGGCCGAACCTGTTTTTACGACAACCAGGTGTGGCGTGGCATCGAGGCTTACAGGGATTTCGCACTCAACTCCCCATGTGCAGAAATTGCCGGACAGCTAATGGGTAGCTCGAAGGTCAATTTCTTTTACGATGCGGTATTTGTGCGCACGCCCGGATCACAGTTCCGTACGCCCTGGCACCAGGACGAACCCTACTGGTCAGTAGAAGGATTTGATACCTGCAGTATATGGATGCCCCTAGTCCCGGTAGAAAAATCGAGCGCACTCGAGCTGGTTCGCGCTTCACATCGATGGCCGCAAAAGTTTCGACAAGTTAATTTCGGCGCACTGACCGGTGATGAACGCGACCAGGTAGAATTCAGCGATGACGGTACTGTCCCGTTTCCCGACATTGAGAACCATCGCAGCGACTATGAGATCCTGAGTTGGGACATGGAGCCCGGCGACTGCGTCGCGTTCAACGCTCGCGTTATCCACGGCGGCTCCGGCAACCTTGCCGAAGGCCGCGATCTGAAGGTGTTCAATACCCAGTGGCTCGGTGATGACGTTCGTATCAACTTCCGCAAGGAGGGCATGGATCCCGATCATTCCAGCATCATGACCGAATACGGTCTGAAACCCGGTGACCGGCCCGGAACTGATCTTTATCCGCAGGTATGGGTAAGAAAATAACCGTCCCGGGAAAAAGTATTATCCCCGCAAGAACTCAGACAGAAGGGATCGACACGCTGGAAAAATCTGATTATCAACCTTTCTGGTTCTCCGAAGCCCTGGCCCAGGAAGCAAGTCCCGGCCCAACACCGTTAATAGGAGATATCCGTGCCGATGTTTGTATTGTGGGTGGTGGCTATACCGGGCTCTGGACCGCACTTCAGTTAAAACAGAAACAACCTGGGCTGGAAATTGTGCTCATCGATAAAAGTCTTTGTGGTTCTGGCGCTTCAGGCCGAAACGGCGGGTGCATGCTAACCTGGTCGACAAAATTCTTATCCTTGCGACGCTTGTATGGTGAACGCGAAGCATGCCGACTGGTGCGCGCTTCAGAACAGGCTTTATTCCAGATTCGCGATTTTTGCCTCGCACACGACATCGATGCGCAGCTGCGACTGGACGGAATTCTCTATACAGCCACCAATCAGGCACAGTCAGGAAAAATGGAACCGGTGATAAGCGGGCTAATGGATAGAAATATTAATAACTGGGAGCGCTGGTCACCAGAAAAAGTACAAAAAAATTCAGGTTCTCTCCGTCATATTGAAGGCTATTTCTCGCCGATTGCCGGTAGCGTGCAACCCGGGCTACTGGTAAGAGGACTGAAACGGGTTGCGCAGTCGAAGGGGATCACTATTTACGAAAACACGCCTATGGATTCCGTTCGCGAGGGCAAGCCCGCTGTGGTAAAAACACAGTCAGGAAATATTTCCGCGAAGAAAGTAGTTCTGGCGATCAACGCCTGGATGCCCCAAAAATATCCCTCGTTGAATAGAAACATAATACTGGTTTCCTCGGACATGATCATCACGGAACCGGTGCCAGGCCTTCTGGCCGATGCGGGTCTAAGTGATGGTAAGGCTGTGGTTGATTCGCGGATATTCGTCCATTATTACCGTACCACCCCCGATGGTCGCCTGATGTTGGGTAAGGGTGGGAATATGTTTGCCTTTAATAATCGAGTCCACCCTGCTTTCGACCAGCCTAGCCGTTACCAGGCTCAATTGCGCGACTCACTGACGAGCTTCTTCCCTTATCTCAATAACTGTCGCATAGAGCGATCCTGGACCGGAGCTTCCGACCGATCGACAACCGGGTTACCTTTTTTCGGTCATTTAAACCAACAGCACAATATCGTCTACGGCCTGGGTTATTCGGGGAGCGGTATCGGCCAATCTTACCTGGGCGGACAGATACTATCCTCCCTTGTGCTGGGGCTAGACAACGAATGGACCCGTAGTGGCCTGGCCAGGGGACCTTTGGGGAAATTCCCACCAGAGCCGGTCCGCTGGTTGGGTGCTATGGTTGTCAGAGGGGCTATCCGTCGAAAGGAAAATGCCGAAGATGACGGTATTAAACCCTGGTGGGTAGACAGACAACTCGCTAAATTTGCAGCTGCTACAGGAAAACTGGACAAGGGATAGCTGCAAAATGGGAAGTATGATCGCTTCGCCCGGGTGAGAAATTCAGCAACCAGGCTCTGGCTTTTAATCGGGTAATTTACGTGGCGGATGGCCGGTATAGGTCCATTTCATGTCACGCGGGATAGGCCCCTTATTGCGACCGCCCTGTTGGGTCTGCTCCCAGGCGTGAGCGAGGATGCCAACGGAACGCGAGAGGCAGAATAATCTACGCGCGAGCGGCGATATTTTTGCTACCCCGGGGGAGTTTGCTGCAGGCATATCTGCCATTTGTCACTTTAAAAACAATGGCCAAAAAATATCATAGTTGGCGTCCATTGTCCGATTTCTGACTGATTTAACAGCTTACGAAGCGCCCGGGAAAAAGCTATAGTAGGGCATCTAATCACCAGTATTGCAGAACCTGCCGATTCGATATTGGTAATCGCGACTAGAATGAAAATTATTCCCCAAATCGATACCAGCGACAGCAACCGACAGGAAATTTACAGCCTGCCGGTCGATACCGATTTTCTCGAGGAATTGCTGCGCTATATATTTGAAAACCACTGGCGCTCGATCGTCTTCGGCCCAATCATCGAGGGCGGCGCCTACGAGTTTCGCTGTCCCTGCGAGCCCAGGTCTATCACCTACTTTGACGGTTACCTGACTATTCATTTCGGCGGCACGCATTTTCATATTTGCATCGGCGAGAACAGGGGTAGCAAATCCAGTCCGACACCTGCCGCATTGAAAAAGAGCCGTCGTACCTCGCGGGCGGAAATCGTGCGCGGTTTTGACGACAATGGTGCACCGATCATCTGGCAACTGCGCCTGTTTAACGGCGACGGCACACCGCAGCTGAATATTTTCTTCCCCAACCCGTTTCTCACCGACGAGGATGGAATCGCCGACACGCCGGACTGGTCGCGCCTGACAGTGTGGGATGATATCGCAAGACGATACCTGGGTCGAAAACAGGCTCAGGATCCGCTCGATCGCAGCGGGACGGGTTTTCATGCGCCCTAGCCCGCCTGTTGCATGAAGGAGCGAAGTTCAGGAGAAATATGGCAAACAAGGTTGATTGATCGCCCGCCGATGCATAGCCTATGCTACGCATCAAGGGGGATCAATCAAGATCGCCTACAGGGATGTAAGTGGTAGAGCAACGCAGGAGCAGCTTGCCGGGAGCAGCCAGATTTTTCCTGACTTTGTTCAGGTACAAACTGAATTCCCATTTTAATAATTTTCGTGTCTGATTATTTGAAATTTTGGATAACAGCCACAAGTTGTCACCGCCTTCGTGCAATATGCGGGCTAAGATCGCAAGTACGAGGCGCCGTTTACATCGATGATGCAACCAGTCATAAATTCCGGCGCTTCGAGGGCAAGAAATCCTATGGTGCTGGCTATTTCTTCGGGCTGGGCCACGCGACCGATGCTACTTTGATTTCTAATATTGTCGCCTTCTGGTGATGCCAGGGTCGCCGCGGCCATTTCAGTTTCGACAAATCCGGGGGCGACGGTATAAACAAATACCCCTTTGGGACCCAGGGCCTGGGCAAGGGATTGCCCCAACGCATTCAAGCCGGCCTTGGAAGCGCCGTACCATGGCATCAACGGTTCACCCCGAAACGCACCGCGTGAAGAAACATTCACAATTTTTCCGCCGTCGCGGGCGATCATTTTTTTGGCGGCACAAAAGCACAGGTTACTGGGGCCGGTGAGATTGGTGTCGACGATTCGTTGCCAGGTTTCCTGCCAGGTTGCATAGTCGATATCTTCAAACTGATGGCGTTGCGAAATACCTGCATTATTCACCAGTACATCGAGGCCATCGAACTCCTGGTCAGCCTGATCAATCATTTGTGCAACGGCTTCAGGATTGACTATATCGCACTGGTACAGGCGATGACCATCACCCGCTAATGCGGCCAGCGTAGCCTCGGCCCGATCACGGTTGTGGTGATAGTGAACTCCAACCGCGGCACCCCGGTTAGCACATTCGATAGCCGCAGCACGGCCGATACCCCCGGATGCCCCGGTAATCAATATTGAAACTCTCGAAGTCATGGCTTAACCCCCTGGTTCTATGCCGGTATTACGTGAAATAACTCGCGCCGAATAAACCCCTGTTCTAGCCCTTCAATATATGATCGAGTACGGTTTAGTCGGCGGAGGGCCTCATCTTTTCCCAACAGTTTCTCCAACGCCGCATTGTGATCGAGTTCATTGCCCAACATGACTTGCAGGGTCTCGAAGAATTCGCTCGACATATCGACCCGATCGATCAACTTCCAGCCAGCCACATCGAGTAAATTTTCATAGCTGTCCTCGGTGGACATAAATGATGGGCCGCATTCGATTGCTTTCTGATTGTCAGCAGACGAAAGGCCGGGAGATATAAAAATTGCGGAAAATATCATTTTACCATTGGCGCTAATCACTTTTCGGCAGGCTTTTAGTACCAGTAATTTATCAATCAGGCAACAGAGCACGTCGGAATGGGATATCGCGTCGAAGGCGCCTGTTCTAAAAGGCAATGCCGAGCCGTTCGCGACTGCCACCGTGCAGATACCCGGAAGCTGCTCCGAATCGCCCCTCTCCTTCGCGATTCGCAACCCCTCGATAGGTAAATCGGTCAGGGTAACATCGCATCCCGATTGTTTCGCCAGGTAAAGCCCGGGCCAGCCCGAACCCGCCCCGACTTCCAGCAGACTTTGCTCTAGCCCCAGGCCAAGCATAGCGTTTAGTTCCTCGGCCTGTTTGAGCGTGGTAAAGCTGGTGGCACCGTAATCGCATCCACAATTCGAGCGTTCGATTTGTCGCAGCAAATCGTTTTGAACCAGTTTGTATTTATTCGAAAAGCGCTCGAAAAGAGCTTTTTCGTCGGTCTCAGGTAGCATGCCTTTCCTCGCCACTTATCACCTGAAGTTACACCTGGCCAGCACATAAATAGAAACCAATGATTTCATGAAAACCTGCTAGGGACGGAAATACCTAAAACATTCTGGTTTAATAATATCCCACCCCTGATCCAGAATGTCGAGAATTGACTGGTCGAGCGGGGCATGATGGCAGGCCTGCATATTTTCTGACAAGTGCTCGATCTTACTCACGCCGAGGATAATTCCATCACCCTGTTCTGAGTCGAGTTCGGAGTGATGCACCAGCCAACTCAAGGCAGCCTGCGTTAGGTTCAATCCAGTTTCTCGGCAGGCTTCCCCCAGCTTCTGCAAAACATTAAAGTAGTCTTTTTTCCAGTATCTTTGCTGGTAGCTATTGTGTAATGCAAATCTTCCGCTATCGGAGAGTTGATCGACTGACTGGTATTTTCCGGTCAGTAAACCACCCGCCAATGGGTTATAGGCATAAAAACTGATTCCGTAATTTCTCAGGCAGGAGAATAATTCGCGCTCGACATCCCTGGTCAGGGCGTTATACATACCCTGATAAATAGACGGTTCCATCCATCCATTTCGGCGGCAGGTTTCAACAACTTCGGCCACCTGCCAGGATGCGAAATTGCTTAATCCAAAGTATTTGAATTTCCCCTGCTGGTAAATTTCGAAACAGCACTCCAGCGTTTTCTCGATCGGCGTATCCAGGTCGGGTGAATGCAGGTAGAGCAGGTCGATGTAATCGGTCCCCAGCCTTTGGAGTATTTCCTGCATCTGTTTTCTTATCTGGTCCGGCTGAAGTCCATGATCGTTCCAGGGATTTACCTTGGATGCTATGAACAGATTTTTACGCTTTTCGGGTGGCAGCAACGCACCCAGCATTTTTTCCGTTTTACCGTCACAATACTGATGTGCAGTATCAATTTCAGTATTCCCGGTATCGATAAACAAATCCAGAATAGACCGCGCCCTGTCCTGGCCCACCTGTTCGCCGAATGTCATGGTACCTAGAATCTGCTTCATCTTAGCCTCCGAATTCAATCAATAACCAAATCGATCGAGCAGGCTGTGCCACCTGAGAATAGCAGGTAAAAACCAGGGATATCCTGAATATAGCGGACGGGTCTCAAATACAAGATCATCGAGCGGAGTTGACCCTTCCGGGTCACGCAAGATTTTTAAAGCTGCTTTTCGACCAAACCATGTCGCGCGGCCAACACCCGAACCGCAATATCCCATGGCGTAATGAACGCCTGCCATTGCGCCTTCGGCTACCTGCCCGATGTGGGGTGCATGATCGAAGGTATAGGCGACCGTTCCAGACCAGGCATGACTAATACTGGTTTCCTTTAGTTGGGGAAAAATCCTTGTCATCAATCGATGCATATCCGGGATATATCTTTCCGGCCTGTCCGCACAATCAAACGCCCGACCACCAAAAATCATGCGCGTACCATCGGGTGAAGGCCGATAATAGGGCACTAATCGACTGGCATCCCCGAACCCATGTTGCCTGGGGCTTAGTTCCTGCATTAGTTCTGACGACAGCGGCTCGGTTGCAATAAGAGCTGAACGGAGCGGAATAACCCGACGCCTCAGATAGGGGAAATTGGGATCGGTGTAGCCATTGGTGGCAACCAGGACCTCGCCGCATTGTATTGACCCATCCCCGACCTTGACAATATAGCCATCGCTGCCTGAATCGATTTGTCGTACAGCGGCGGGTGCGAAAATGCCTGCCCCGGCCTTCGAGACCAGGTTGGCCAGGCCCTTCAGAAAGAGCCCCGGATGCAGGTGGCCATCCTGATGATAGACAATACCGCCCTTGTAATAGTCGCTACCGATATGATCTCGTTGTGAGGCCGGAGCTATCATCTCAAATGACAGATCGACCATTTTGCCCAGGTCTTCTGCCTGCCGGGCTAGCTCGTCATAATGCTTTTCAGCGACAGCACCGCGGAAACGGCCCTTCTGTACCAGTCCACATTCGATCCCTTCCTGCGATATAAACTGCTTGAGCCATGCCAGTATATCCATCGATTCGCGTATGATGGCAGTGGCTTTAGCCTCTCCCAGGTTTGCTTTAAGGCCGGACAAACCAAGTTTGTGAAACGACGGCCCTATCAAACCACCATTCCGGCCGGAGCAACCATATCCGGGATGGGAGGCATCCAGTACCGAGACAGACCGCCCTGCTCGTGCCAGGGTTAATGCTGCCGACAAGCCGGTATATCCAGCCCCAACAATGACACAATCGACCTGTGAGGGAATTTCATCAGCGGCTGCTGCCAGCAGATCCAGGTTGAGTGGTTCATCCCCGGGACCGCTATCCCACCAGTAAGGGTGATGCTGGCAAGAGTCGAATCGTGATTTGGACATGAAGTGCGCTCGTAAATTACCGGGATGGTAATATCAGGTTAAACAAAACATGTGGGCAAAGCGAATAAAATGGCCGCCTGAATTCAGTACCCCCATTTCCATCAGGTTATTTGGCGGCAGGCAAGTAAGACCCATCTTCATCGTGTGTTTCACTGCCGGTCAACGCAGGCAAAAATACACATACCAGGCGCAAGCTGGTAAATGATTTCAATCGATGTTTTTCGTTATTGTCCAGCACGTACATGGTACCGGGGCTGAGCGGGAATACTTCACCAGTGGCGATATTCTCCACCTCCCCTTCGCCTTCAATTACGTAGTTGGCCTCTATATGATGCTTGTACCACAACACTTGTTCGCTGCCGGCTTTAGTCGTGGTTTCCGTCATGGTAAAACCAACTCCGTCTTCTGCGAGAAGAAAACGACGGCTTGCCCACGCTGGGCCGTGGATGTCACGCTCGGTGCCGAGTAGATCGTTCAAGGTTGTTACAATCATCGTTCGTGTATCTAAAGACTAGTCTGCCCGTTATTCGCCGAGTTCCGGCTAGTTAGCGCCCTGATGCGGGATTTCAGGTACCGAGAAATTATTCGCCGCAAGGCAGTAATAGTGGCACGGGTACTATCAAAGCTCAACGTTCGAATGGATTCATAAAACACCTAATGCCGTATTCAGCTAGCTGCAGGTTTGCTACCCGTAGGAGATCAAAGGAGCTGTTAATCCCGAAAAATCGGGGCAGTTTGAGCACGACTGGCACCCCTTACCTGGTCGGGGTTTTGAGGAGACTAGAAGCTGTTGCAGGTGTGGTGCTACACTTCCCGGGTACGTCGAAGTGATTCCAGGTGATTTCGACCCGTGGCACCGTTTACCGATACGAGTCAGCCTGTAAGAAATAATATTGAAAAAAATTTATACACCATGGCCTCCCTGCAATCTTTAAAGCCGAAGGAACCTGTATCTCAGGCGACGCAAATATACCGCTTCAGCTTCGAACCTGAAGCAAATCAGGTGTCTGCCCATTACCAGGGAATCACTCTTGCCGACAGCGACAAGGTCATGCTGTTGCAGGAAACCCGTATTGCTCCGGTTTGCTATTTCCCGCGCGAGGACGTTCGCATGGATCTGTTCGAGCGCAGCGACTATGTCACCTATTGCCCGTTCAAGGGCAACGCTACACATTATTCGCTGCGAATCGGCAAGATTACAGGAGAGAATATTATCTGGAGTTACGAAGACCCGAGTGAGGAGTCCGCGCATATCAAGGATTATGTGGCTTTCTATCCGGACCAGGTGGATATCAAATACCCGGGTGCGCAGTCAGCGCAGCCCGAAGGCCAATCATTACCGGCTTATGAAAATCCACTACTAAACTGGGTATTACAGGAAGCACCGGCATTCGATTCGTCGCGTGAATTGACCGCCGGATTTGCCAGGCATATGCGATCAGTCGGCATCCCGCTATGGACGCTGTCAATAGTCATCCCAATACTTCATCCCCAGGTTGTCGCCTTCTCGCAGCACTGGCACAGCGTTACCGGTAAACTCGTCGAGCTGGATCTGGATTCTGAATCATTGCAATCGCCCGAGTACCTGAATAGTCCGCTGGTGCCGATTTTTGAAGGCGCCGGCGGTATCCGGCGGCGTCTCGATATTAAAGATCCGCAACTCGATTACGGCGTACTCAGCGACCTGCATGCAGAGGGCGCCACCGATTACGTGGCTATGCCAATGCACTTCTCCGACGGCCAAATCAATGCCGTATGTATCAGTTCAAATCGTCCGGGGGGCTTCACCACCTCTGACCTGGGTCATATTTACGAAATACTCGCCGTGTTGGGTAGAATTTACGAAGTTCACGCATTGCAACACAAGGCCGCCAGTCTGCTCGATACCTACCTCGGTTCCCATGCGGGTAAACGTGTACTCGACGGCCTGATCCGGCGCGGCGACGGACAGGACATTCGCGCGGTTATCTGGTTCTGCGACCTGCGTGGTTCCACCCCACTGGCACAGTCGATGTCGAGGGACGAGTTTCTGGCTTGCTTGAACGAATTCTTTGATTGCGTGGCCGGGCCAGTACTCGATCATGGTGGACAAATTCTACGTTTCATTGGCGACGCGGCGCTGGCTATTTTTCCCATTGAAGATGGACTCGACGATACCTGCCTGCAGGCAGCCTGCAAAAGCGCTATTGCTGCAGCTCACGAAGCTTCATCGCGAATCGCATCGGTTAACGCCAGGCGCGTGAAAGAATCGGCACAAACGCTTGGCTACGGTATCGCATTGCACGTCGGGGACGTGACTTACGGAAACATCGGCACTGGCAACCGGCTCGAATTTACCGTGATAGGCGAGGCTGCGAACCTGGCCGCCCGTATCGAATCGATGTGTAAGTTGCTGGATGAACCGGTTCTGCTCTCTGCCGAGTTCGCCCGCTGCGATCCTGATCGTTATGTATCGCTGGGGCAGCACCAATTGAAGGGTATCGACGAGCCGCAGGAAATCTTTGCGCTGCGCGAACTCGAATAAGCCGGGTAACGTAATCTGAAAAAGTTAAAATCGCGCTATTCCGTTACGACTGGAACAGTTACCGCCGCAGTATCGTAATTGTTGTAGGTGTTGTGGTTGGTCATTCGCCAATTTCGTCCGGGCTCATACTGGGTA
>Ga0209987_10000169_pt1 | contig 31220 bp, 36 predicted proteins | sample N074metaG_FD_182134 | JGI IMG/M metagenome (GOLD analysis project Ga0209987, IMG submission 182134) | Deep subsurface microbial communities from Kermadec Trench to uncover new lineages of life (NeLLi) - N074 metaG (SPAdes) (version 2) | ecosystem: Environmental > Aquatic > Marine > Ocean trench...
TTGATGGCGCGAGAAGGGAATTACGTGACGTTGCGAATGCCGAGCGGCGAGCACCGGATGATTCACATCGCCTGTCTCGCGACGATCGGCCAGGTAGGCAACACCGAGCACGAGAATCGGAGCATCGGCAAGGCCGGGCGCAATCGCTGGCGTGGAAAGCGCCCCAACGTTCGAGGTGTTGCGATGAACCCCGTCGATCATCCAATGGGTGGTGGTGAGGGGCGTTCATCAGGTGGTCGCCACCCCTGCACGCCGTGGGGCGTTCCGACCAAAGGTCACAAGACGCGCAAGAAGTCGCGTTCGCAGAAATACATCGTCAAGCGGCGGGGGAAGAAGTAAATGGCGCGATCGCTCAAAAAGGGACCCTTCGTCGATCCGAGCTTGCAGCGCAAGGTGGACAAGGTGACGCAATCGGGCTCGAAGCAGGTAATACGGACCTGGTCGCGGCGCTCGATGATTACGCCCGATTTCGTGGGTATGACGTTTCAGGTGCACAACGGGAAGCTCTTCGTGCCCGTATTCGTAACCGAGAACATGGTCGGCCACCGCCTCGGCGAGTTTTCTCCGACGCGGAAATTCACCGGTCATGCGTCAGATCGAAAAGTGAAGACGCGCTGATATGGAAGTCAAAGCGAGACTCAAGAATTACCGGGTCAGTGCGCGCAAGGCGCGTCTGCTCGCTGACGAGATTCGCGGCAAGGGCGTCGAGGATGCGTTGACGATCCTCGACCTGTCGAGCAAGCGTTTCTCAAAGCCGCTCGCAAAGCTCGTTCGTTCCGCACTCGCGAGTGCGGAGGAAAAGAACGAGCGAGATCGAGCGGGGATCGATGTCGATAATCTCGTTGTGGACACGATCACGGTAGATCAGGGCGCGAGCATGTGGCGGATCCGGGCTCGAGCACAGGGGCGAGCGGCATGGATCCAGCGAAGGACGAGCCACGTGTCCATCGTTCTGGCGGAACACTAGTCGGCCGGCGGCCGAAACAGAGGCGGATAAAAATTGGGACAGAAGGTACATCCCTACGGATTTCGATTGGGCACCCTCTATGGGTGGCAGTCCAACTGGTTCGCGGAGCGCGGCTACAGCACGCAGCTCCACCAGGACATCCAGATTCGCAAATTCATCAAGAAGAAGCTCTTTCACGCCGGAATTTCGAAGGTCATCATCGACCGGACGGGTGAGAAGATTGTCGTGAACATCCACACGGCTCGCCCGGGAATCCTGATCGGAAAGCGAGGAGCCGAAGTCGAGACGCTTCGCGAAGAACTGGGTTCAATGTCCGACAACAAGGAGATCTTCATCAACATCCGGGAAATCCGGAAGGCCGAACTCGACGCGCAACTCGTGGCTGAGGCCGTTGCGCTCCAGCTCGAGCGCCGAGTGGCTTTCCGCCGGGCGATGAAGAAGGCAGTGACGTCCACGATGAAGTTTGGTGCCCAAGGTGTGCGCCTTCAGTGCGCGGGACGCCTCGGTGGAGCAGAGATGGGCAGGCGCGAGTGGTACCGCGAGGGCCGCGTCCCGCTTCACACGCTTCGTGCCGAGATCGATTACGGGATGGCCGAAGCGAAGACGACCTACGGAATCATTGGCGTCAAATGCTGGGTGTTCAAGGGAGAGGTGGCAGACAAGGATCTGCACAAGGGCTCCCTGGCGCTTCGAAACGAAGAGGAGCCCGCGAGGTAGCCCATGCTCCAGCCCAAGAAGGTAAAACACCGCAAGCAGATGAAGGGTCGTAACCGCGGCAAGGCTTCCCGCGGCACGAATCTGGATTTCGGCGATTACGGACTGCAGGCCGTCGCCTGCCGTCGGATCACGGCTCGGCAGATCGAGGCGGCTCGAATTGCCATGACCCGTTACGTCAAGCGTGGCGGGAAGATTTGGATTCGGATCTTCCCCGACAAACCAGTTTCCAAGAAGCCGGCTGAAACGCGGATGGGTAAGGGGAAGGGTAACCCCGAGGAATGGGTGGCACTCGTGAAACCCGGACGGATGTTGTACGAGATGGAAGGTGTCGATGAAGCGACTGCGCGCGAAGCGTTGCGCCTCGCTTCCCACAAACTTTCCGTTCGCACCCGATTCGTAATGCGGAAAAACGCACTATGAAGCCGGCTGAAATCAGGGGGCTTTCGTTGGACGAATTGCAGGCGAAGGGGAACGACCTTCGCAGCGAGGCATTCAACATTCGGATCAAGCGTTCGACGGGTCAGCTGGAAAACACGGCGAGGCTCAAGGAGCTCCGCCGCGACATTGCTCGCGTAGAAACAATCATGCGCGAGAAGCGTGAGGCGACGAAGTGAAAAAGCGAGGAATGCGCCGAACTCTGGTAGGGCAGGTCGTCAGTAATGCGATGGACAAAACGGTGGTCGTGCGGGTGGAGAGACTCGTGCAGAATCCGCGATACAAGAAATATGTCCGTCGCTATTCGAAGTTCCTGGCACACGACGAGGCCAATTCATGTGAAATCGGAGATCGCGTCCAGATCATCGAACACCGCCCGATTTCAAAGCTCAAGCGGTGGATGGTTCAAGAGACGATTTCCAAGTCGGCTCGAGCCTGACGGGAGAATTCGGTGATTCAGCAAGAGTCAGTACTCGAAGTCGCGGACAACTCTGGAGCGCGTAAGGTCGCGTGCATTCGTGTGCTCGGAGGATCCGGGCGACGCTACGCATCGATTGGAGACATCATCGTAGTTGCGGTCAAGGATGCGATGCCCAACGCGCGGGTGAAGAAAGGCGAGGTTCGTCGGGCGGTCGTCGTGCGCACAACCAAGAGCATTGGTCGGCCAGACGGTTCGTTCATCCGATTCGATGACAACGCCGCGGTCTTGATCGACGCTCAGCGCGAGCCTGTCGGTACCCGAATTTTTGGGCCCGTAGCTCGCGAATTGCGACAGCGTCGGTTCATGAAGATCATTTCGCTGGCACCGGAGGTGCTCTAGATGACTCCGAGATTGCTCAATCGGTATCGGGACGAGGTCGTCCCGAAATTGGCGAAGGAATTCGCGTTCAAGAACACGCACCAGGTGCCCGCGATGACGAAGATTGTGGTCAACATGGGGCTCGGCGCGGCGGCAGCGAATCCCAAGCTGATCGAAAATGCAGTCGGTGAGCTTGCGATGATCACGGGGCAGAAACCCGTGGTGCGCAAGGCGCGAAAGTCCGTCGCGAACTTCAAACTTCGCGAGGGCCAGGCCATCGGTTGTTCGGTGACGCTCCGCGGCGTACGCATGTGGGAATTCTTCGACCGCCTGATGAACGTTTCGCTCCCAAGGGTTCGAGACTTCAAGGGGCTTTCGCCGAAGGCCTTCGACGGCCGCGGCAACTATTCACTCGGGGTCCGGGAACAGACCATCTTCCCGGAAGTGGACTACGACAAAGTCGAGCACGTAACGGGGCTGAACGTGACGATCTGTACGACGGCGCGCAACGATGCAGAGGGGAAGGCTCTCCTGACTCATCTTGGCGTTCCGTTTCGGCAATAAAAACGGCGAGGCGAATGAAAATATCATGATGACTGACCCGATCAGCGACATGTTGACTCGAATTCGGAATGCGGGCATGGCTCGGCTGAATCAGACGACGTGTCCTTTTTCGAAGCAAAAGCTGGCCATCGCGAAGGTGATCGAGGGGGCCGGCTTCATCAAAGACGTTCGCGCCGAAACCCAAGAAGGGCATCTGACCCTGGCGATGACCATTCGTTACGACGATCGCGGGAAGCCCCTGATCGACGGAATCCGACGTGTGAGCAAGCCCGGTTGCCGCGTTTACGTCGGCGCGCGTGATATCTGGAAGGTTCGCAACGGCCTCGGTATTTCAGTGATCTCGACTTCGAAGGGAATCCTGACAGACGAGGGTGCACGAGAGGCATCCATCGGCGGCGAAGTCGTTTGTGAGGTCTGGTAGGGATGTCGCGAATTGGTAAAGCCCCGGTTGCGATCCCCAGCGGTGTGACGGTGGATCTCGTCGGAGATAAAATCCGGGTCAAGGGTCCGAAAGGCACTCTATCCGAGCGGATGCCCGACAGCATCGAGATCGCGATCGGTGACGCGGAGATCGTCTTCAAACGGCCCGACGATCGACGGACTCACCGGGAGCTGCACGGGCTTGCGAGGGCACTCGTCGCCAGCATGGTGACCGGTGTTACGGAGCAGTTCTCGAAAGAACTCGAGATTCAAGGTGTTGGTTATCGGGCCGAGGCGGACGGAAAGACGCTGAAGTTGACGGTTGGCTACTCGCATCCCGTCAACATGCCGATCCCCGAGGGCCTCAAGGTCTCGATCGATCGCAACGTGATCGTGCGAATTGAGGGAATTAGCGCTCAGAAGGTTGGTGAGTTTGCTGCAAATATCCGATCCGTAAGACCCCCGGAGCCCTACAAGGGCAAGGGTATCCGCTACGTGGGCGAGCGGGTTCGGCGCAAGGTTGGTAAGGCCGGAGCAGCGGCAGAGTGAGGTTGCAGTGAAGCGAAAAATCGAAAACGCGAAAAACAGAGCCTGGATCGGCCGGCGTGCTCGCACGTTGCGAAAGATCAAGGGTCGCGGCCGCCCGAGGCTGACTGTATTTCGCAGTGCGAAGCACATCTATGCGCAGATCATAGATGCCGAAACCGGTCAAACCATTACGGCGGTGTCCTCCCGGTCGAAGCAATTGATGGGAGACGCAGCGGCCACAGGAAACGTAGAGGCCGCAAAGATCGTCGGGAAAGCGATTGCCGTGGCCGCGCGCGAGAAGGATATCGGCCAGGTTGTCTTCAACAGAAATGGATTCCTGTACCACGGACGAGTGAAAGCACTCGCGGAGGCCGCGCGCGAAGCGGGCCTCCAGTTCTGAACCCATGCGAATTTCAGCTCAAGGGTGATGCCAACTGATGTATGACGAGCAGATCAATCCCAACGATTTCGAATTGACGGACCGCGTTGTCCACATCAACCGTGTGGCCAAGGTCGTAAAGGGTGGCCGGCGCTTCAGCTTCAGCGCGCTGGTCGTCGTCGGCGATGGCGAAGGTATCGTCGGTGCGGGCTATGGAAAAGCCGGTGAGGTTCCCGAAGCGATTCGCAAGGCGATCGAGCGGGCGCGCATGTCGTTGCTCCGCGTTCCTCTGATCGAGGGGACGCTGCCTCACGAAATCATCGGGCACTTTGGGGCCGCCAAGGTGCTGCTTCGACCGGCATCTTCGGGAACCGGTGTGATTGCCGGTGGTCCCGTTCGTGCCGTGCTCGAGAGCGCTGGCGTGAAGGACGTCTTGACCAAGACACTGGGAACGAACAATCCCAACAATGTGGTTCGCGCAACGATGACGGCGCTCGACGAATTGCGCGATCCCGTCGAACGCAGGCGCCAGCTGAGGCAAGCATGAGTGCAAAAGGTCGCGTCAAGGTTCGCTGGGTTCGCAGTGCAATCGGGTTCAACCGCAAGCAGCGGGCGACCCTCGTCGGACTCGGCTTGAAGCGACTCAACCAAACCGCCGAGTTGGAGGACACGCCGGCGGTTCGCGGAATGATCGACAAGGTGATCCACCTCGTTGTCGTGGAGGACGACTGATGCTTGACCGACTAGCGCCGCACAAGGGAGCGACGAGTTCGCCCAAGCGGGTCGGTCGAGGACCCGGTTCTGGTACGGGCAAGACCGCGGGGCGCGGAGTGAAAGGCCAGGGGACGCGCTCGGCGGGGCGGGCAACCCCGTTTTGGTTCGAGGGCGGCCAGATGCCGCTCGTGCGGCGACTGCCGAAGCGCGGTTTCTTCAACCGAGATCGCGTCACCTACCAGATTGTGAACGTCGGCGCGCTTTCGGCCTTCAAGACCGGTTCGACGGTAGACGCCGAATCGCTGCTCGCGCATGGAATGATCCGACGCAATGGCGGCGGCATCAAGGTTCTCGCGCAGGGTGAAGCACCGAAGAATCTAACGCTGAAGATTCAACGCGTGAGCGCGAGTGCGCGCAAGAAGATCGAGGAAGCGGGCGGGAGCGTAGAACTGATCAAATGATCGGAGGCGTTCAGAATATCGCTCGGATCACGGAACTCCGGAACCGGATCCTGTTCACCTTCGGAATGCTGGCCGTCTACCGGCTCGGCGCGTTCATCGTTACGCCGGGAATCAACGCCGACGTGATCCGGGGCTTTTTCCAGCAGATGCAGGGAACGATGTTCGGGCTGTTCAGCATGTTCTCGGGCGGCGCCCTCGAGCAGTTGTCGATCTTCTCGCTTGGAATCATGCCCTACATCAGCGCGTCGATCATTTTTCAACTCCTGACCGTCGTGATTCCCCACCTCGAGGCGCTGAAGAAGGAAGGCGAGCAGGGCCGCAAGAAGATCAACCAGTACACCCGCTACGCGACCATCGGCCTGGCGCTGTTCCAGGGCATGTTGATTGCCGTGGCGCTCGAGAACGGGCAGTTCGGCCAGGGTGCGGTCGCGTTCCCGGGCTGGGGTTTTCGGCTGATGTGCATGATCACGCTCACCACCGGGACGGCCTTCATCATGTGGTTGGGCGAGCAGATTACCGAGCGCGGAATCGGTAACGGAATTTCGCTGATCATCTTCGCGGGAATCATCATCAACATCCCGTCTGGGATTGGCCGGCTCATACAGCTGATTCGCACCGATCAGTTCAGCATCCTCCAGGCCCTCACCTTCATCGCAATTGGCGTCGCGGTGATCGGTTTCGTGGTCGTGGTGGAGCGTGGCCAGCGAAGGATTCCGATCCAACACGCTCGCCGGGTCGTCGGAAAGCGTGTCCAGCAAGGCGGGATGAGTTACTTCCCGCTCCGAGTGAACACGGCGGGTGTCATCCCCGCGATCTTCGCGTCGTCACTGCTTCTCTTCCCGTTTACGATCGGGCAATTCACGGATTCGCCGGCGGTCCAGAGCTTCATCGACACCTACCTGAACCCCGCGAGCATGGTCTACCAGGCCGTCTACATCAGTCTGATCATCTTCTTCTGTTATTTCTACACCGCGATCATGATCAATCCCGATGACGTCGCGGAGAACATCAAGAAATCCGGGGCTTACGTACCGGGCATTCGGCCCGGCAAGAACACCGCGGATTACATCGACCGCGTGCTCACGCGGATTACGCTCGTCGGTGCGATCTACATGTCGGCGGTCTGTGTTCTTCCGACGCTTCTCGCGGTCAAAATGAACGTGCCATTCTATTTTGGTGGAACAGCCTTGCTGATCTGCGTGGGTGTTGGTCTCGACACCATCGGTCAAATCGAGGCCCACCTGGTATCGCGTCAGTACGAGGGGTTCGTCAAAGGAACGCGGATTCGTGGGAGGCTCGGGCAGTAATGGGCGCGAGGCGAATGCTGCTGCTCGGTCCGCCCGGGGCCGGCAAGGGCACCCAGGCCCAGCACCTGGTCGCGAAATTCGGGATTCCGCAGATCTCCACCGGGGATATGCTGCGGGGCGCCGTGGCGGCCGGAACGGACGTCGGGCGGCAAGCCAAGGATTACATGGATCGCGGAGAGCTGGTGCCCGATGCGGTCGTGATTGGGGTGGCCGAAGAGCGACTCTCGCAAGATGATGCCGAGTCTGGTTTCATCCTCGATGGCTTTCCGCGCACCGCCGCGCAGGCCGAGGCCCTGGATGTGCTGTTGGAGCGGATGGGCACGAATCTCGAGTGCTGCATCGCGCTGGTCGTCGACGAGGACTCGTTGGCGGCTCGCCTGCTCGCGAGGGCGCAGATCGAGGGGCGAAGTGACGACAGCGAAGAGACGATCCGAACCCGAATGAGCGTCTACCGCGCTCAGACGGCACCGCTGGTCGACTATTACCGGAATCGGGGAGTCCTCGCCGAAGTGGATGGGCTCGGGAGCATTGAGGAGGTCGCTAAGCGGATCGAAGAGGCGCTGAGCTGATGGCCTTCGGGGAGCAGATTCAGATCAAGACCCGCCGCGAAATTGAGCTGATGCGCGAGGCGGCCCGGCACGTGGCCGAAATCCTGCTCGAACTCCGGGGCCTCGTGGCCGACGGCGTGAGCACGGTCGAACTCGACCAGCACGCGACCCAGGCGATCGAGGAGAGAGGTGTCGAATCGTCCTTCAAGGGCTACGATCCCGGCGGCCTGCCCAGCTATCCGGCCGTTGTCTGCGTTTCAGTCAACGACGAGATCGTCCACGGAATTCCCGGCTCCCGTGTTCTCAAGGAAGGGGACATCGTGGGTCTGGATTTCGGCGTGTCCGTAGAGGGTTATCACGGCGACTCGGCGGCCACGGTGGCGGTGGGCGAGATTCGCCCGGAAACGCAGAAGCTTCTGGACGTAACGCGAGATTCGCTCGATCGCGGAATTGACGCCGTGAGGGCTGGGAACCGCCTGTCGGACATTGGGCACGCGGTACAAGAGTGTGTTGAAAAAGAGGATTACTCGGTCGTTCGAACGTTTGCGGGGCACGGGATCGGCAGCAGGCTCCACGAGCCGCCGTGGATTCCGAACTTCGGAGCGCCCTCGCGAGGGCCCCGATTGCTGCCCGGGATGGTGATGGCGATCGAACCAATGGTGAACGTAGGTGGGCCGGGTGTGCGGATGTTGGATGATGAGTGGACGGCTGTGACCGAAGACGGTTCACTCTCTGCCCACTTTGAACACACGGTGTTGGTAACGGAAGACGGTCCGGAGGTTCTGACCAGGATCCCGGGATCGCACTAGGAGCGCGACCCGCGGGTCGCGCGACGCTGGAAAGCTTTGGCCGAAGGCCAACGCGCAGCTAGGAGCGCGACCCGCGGGTCGCGCGACGCTGGAAAGCTTTGGCCGAAGGCCAACGCGCAGCTAGGAGCGTGGCTTCACAATGGAGCCAGGCGATGCTGCAAGGCGAATCCGTAGGATTCGCCTGTTAGGGACCGGAGAAGCAAACGATGAAGGTTCGAGCATCCGTGCGGAAGATGTGCAGCAAGTGCCGGATCATTCGCCGGCGCGGCGTGGTTCGCGTCCTCTGTGAAAACCCGAAGCACAAGCAGCGGCAAGGCTAGGAGAGACGATCATGGCGCGAATTTCAGGGGTCGATCTACCTCGCAGCAAGAGGCTCGAGATTGCGTTGACCTACATCTATGGCATCGGACGTACGACTGCGCGAGAGATCTGCGCGAAGTCGGAGATCGATCCCGCCTCGAAGACGGACATTCTCTCCGAGGGCGAGGTGGTGCGGCTACGTGAGGTCATCGAGAACGATTACAAGGTCGAGGGCGACCTTCGCCGCGAAGTTTCACAGAACATCAAGATGTTGATGGATATCGGTTGCTACCGCGGCTTGCGCCATCGCCGGGGGTTGCCGGTGCGGGGGCAGCGCACACACACGAATGCGCGGACTCGGAAGGGCCCGAAGAAGACAGTCGCCGGTAAGAAGAAGACACTGGCGAAGAAGTAGAACTCTTTGAATAAGGTGGCATGAGTTGAAGAAAGGTGTCCGGAAAAAGGTAAAGAAGAACGTCCAGACCGGAGTGGCACACATCCAGTCGACGTTCAACAACACGATAATCACGATCACGGATGTCGCCGGGAACGCGCTGTGTTGGTCCTCGGCGGGTGGTCAGGGCTTCAAGGGGTCGCGAAAGTCGACACCTTTCGCGGCGCAGGTCGCGGCCGAAGAGTGCTCGAAGAAAGCGATGGAGCACGGCATTCGGCAGCTCTCGATTTACGTGAAGGGTCCCGGTTCGGGTCGAGAGTCGGCCGTGCGGGCGCTGCAGGCAGCGGGGATCAAGATCACCTTGATCCGCGATGTCACACCGGTTCCGCACAATGGTTGCCGCCCCCCGAAGCGGCGAAGGGTTTAGGAGGAGCAGATGGCTCGATACAAGGACGCAGTCTGTCGCCTCTGCCGGCGCGAGGGAACGAAGCTCTTCCTCAAGGGCGATCGCTGCTTCAGTGCGAAGTGTGGGATCGAGCGTCGGGCGTATCCGCCGGGCCAGCACGGCCAGGGCAGGGCGCGGTTTTCCGATTATGGGGTACAGCTGCGCGAACAACAGAAGGTCAAGCGGATGTACGGCCTGCTGGAGAAGCAGTTCGCAGAAACGATGAGCCGAGCCTCGCGCATGAAGGGGCGGGCGGGAGAGAATCTGCTGATTCTTCTCGAGCGACGCTTGGACAACGTGATCTTCCGGATGGGCTTTTCAACCTCCCGTGCGGAGGCGCGCCAGCTCGTGAGGCACAATCATTTCCTCATCGATGGTCGTCCCGCGAGTATTCCGTCGATGCTCGTCAAGCAGGGGGCCGTCATTACGGTGGCCGAAAAGTCGCGCAAGATTGCCCGAATCGCGGGAGCACTAGAAACGCTGGAGAGTCGCAGCGTCCCTCAGTGGGTGGAAATCAACAAGGAAACCTTTCAAGGCACCGTGAAGTCTCTGCCTGTTCGCGAGGACATCACGATGCCGATTCAGGAACAGCTGATCGTCGAGTGGTACTCGCGCTGATCGCTCCGAAACAGTCGCTGATCACTTCGTAAAAATTGGATTGGGGGTATTGACCATGCAAGAGCAACTGGTCGCAAGAAACTGGCGTGAATTGATTCGTCCGCGAATGCTCGAGGCGGACGATTCACAGACAGAACGCTACGGGAAATTTTCCTGTGAGCCGCTCGAGCGCGGCTTTGGCACGACACTGGGGAACGCGCTGCGTCGCGTGCTGCTTTCGTCCCTTCAGGGTGCGGCGATCGAGTCTGTCCGCGTCGAAGGTGTGATGCACGAATTTTCGTCCGTGCCCGGCGTGATGGAGGACATGTGCGACGTCGTCCTCAACCTCAAAGAGGTCCGGCTTCGGGTTCACTCTGACGAGCCGAAATTGCTTCGCATCCACCGCAAGGGCGAGGGGGTTTTGACGGCGGGCGATCTGGTCGCTGACAATCCGAGCGTCGAGGTCCTCAACCCGCAGCAGAAGATCGCAACGCTCTCTTCGGAAGCGGACCTCGAGATGGAGATCACCATCGGCGTAGGCAAGGGCTACCGACCGGCGGAAAAGAACAAGAACGAAGAGATGTCGATCGGAACGATTCCGATCGACTCGATCTTCTCACCCGTTCGCCGGGTCAACTATACGGTGACTCCCTCTCGCGTGGGGCGCGATACGGACTTCGACAAGCTCGTACTCGAAATCTGGACCGACGGGACTCTCCCACCGGTCGACGCACTGGCGTACGCGGCCAAGATCCTCAAGGAGCAGCTCGCAATCTTCATCAACTTCGACGAGCCGGTGGAATCCGTGGCTCCGGCCGTCGACGAGCCCACACCGCTGAATCCCAATCTCTTCAGGTCTGTCGACGAGTTGGAACTATCGGTGCGCTCGGCCAACTGCCTGCAGAACGCCAACATCCGATACATCGGCGAGTTGGTGCAGAAAACCGAAGCCGAGATGCTCAAGACCAAGAACTTTGGTCGAAAGTCTCTCAACGAGATCAAGGAATTGCTGACGTCGATGACTCTCGAGTTGGGGACGGCGCTGGACAATTTTCCGGATCGTCCGGAACTAGAACGAATTCGGGAGCGCGAGTCTTAGTATGCGGCATCGAGTCAAAGCGGGAATCCTTGGGCGCTCGGCGTCTCATCGGACAGCGATGTATCGGAACCTGGTTACTTCGCTCTTCGAGCACGAGCGGGTCAGAACGACCGACGCGAAGGCCAAGGGCGTTCGAAGCCTCGCGGAGAAGATGATCACGCTGGGCAAGCGGGGAGACCTGCACGCTCGACGGCGTGCACTGCGTGTGATTCGCCGCCGCGAAGTCGCCGCAAAGGTCTTCGATGAACTGGCTGAGCGCTATCGGGATCGACCGGGCGGCTACACGCGCATCGTGAAGCTCGGGATTCGACCCGGAGACGCCGCTTCGATGTCCATCATCGAACTCGTCGATTCCGGGGATCTGGAGCTGAAGATCGAAGAGAATCCCACCGCAAAGGCAACCAAGAAGAAGGCCGGTGCCAAGAAGGCGGACGCGAAGACCGCTGAGAAGAAGACCGCAAAGACCAAGCCAGACAAGACGCCTGCGCAGAAGGCGACGAAGAAGAAGGCGGCCGCAAGGAAGGACTCCGCCGCGGCCAGCAAGAAGAAGTCTTCTGCCAAGAAGGGCGCTACGACGAAGAACAAGTCGGTTCGCAAGAAGACGACGGGTTAATGCCCGGCAAGGGCAGTTGGTTGCTTGGTGCCGGCGTGCTGGCTGCTGCCCTGTTCGCGCTACTCCTCACCGCCGATGTACCCGCTCCCGTCGGTCGCGGAACGCCGGCGCCCGGGTTCGAACTCCAGCTCGTCGGCGGTGGGACCACGCTGGCTCTAGAACAATTACGCGGCAAGATCGTACTGCTCAATTTCTGGGCGACCTGGTGCGAACCGTGCAAAGACGAGATGCCCGCGATGGAGCGCATGTACCGCGCTCTCGCCGGTAGCGATTTCGAACTCGTCGCGGTCTCGGTGGACGAAGACGAAGCGGTCGTCGATGAGTTCGTGAATCGGCTCGGACTCTCCTTTCCGATCTTGTTGGATCCGTCGAAAGAAGTTGCAATTGCGTACCAGGCGTTTCGATTTCCCGAGTCGCTGTTGGTCGGGCGCGATGGTGTCGTATTGGAGCGGTACGTGGGTCCCAAGGATTGGGATGCCGATGCCTACCTGGACCGGATCCGGCGGTTGTTGGACAACGGCGCGGCTGGCTGAGTCCCGAGTCCGGCGGTACGCTCAGCCCTTCAGCTCTCCGGGGGGGGAAGCGTGAAGCTGTTGCTCATCATTCCGGCGCTGCTTTCGGCGGCGCTGATCTACATCAGTGCGGATCGAGGATCGGGTCTTTCGACCTGGATGCGCGACCGGGATGCTCTCGAGAATTCGGAAGAGCAGATCGCGCGCCTCGAAGCCGAGATCGTTCGCTTGAAGGCCGAAGTCGTTCAGCTCGAGCGCGACCCCTTCGCGATCGAGCGGGCGATCCGAGAAGACCTCGAGTGGGCCCGAGCCGGTGAAACCGTGATCCGTATTCCAGGTGCTCTCGACTCAAATCCCCGATTTCCTTGACGAAATCAGGCCGTACTGCGATCCTCGGCCGATCGTGAAAGAACGTCTTCAACAGGAGTTCAGCGGCGCTGTCGAGCGGATTCTCGGCTCCGGGGCGGAGATTCCCGCGTTTACCCTCGAGGCGCCCCGCAACCCCGACCACGGCGATTTCGCTTGCAATGCCGCGATGTTACTCGCCAAGCAACTCGGGCAGCCGCCGCGCAAGATCGCCGAGCGGATTGTCGCGGAACTCGCTGTCGGTTCCGGGCTGATCGAGCGCGCGGAGATCGCAGGCCCGGGCTTCGTCAACATCTGGCTGAGCGGGGCCCGCTGGCACGAACTGCTGCCCCAGGTGCTCGAGGCCGGACCGCGTTTCGGCCAGTGCAACGCCGGGGAAATGCGCAAGGTGCAGGTCGAATTCGTCTCGGCGAACCCGACCGGCCCGCTCACCCTGGGCCACGGTCGGCAGGGCGTGCTCGGCGATTGCATCGCACGTCTACTCGAAGCCTGCGGATACCAGGTGACGCGAGAGTACTACTTCAACAATGCGGGCCGACAAATGCGGGTTCTCGGTGAATCGGTTCGCGCCCGCTACCTCGAACAGCTGGGCCGCGCCGCACCTCCTCCCAAGGAGGCGCTCACCGATTCGGATGCCGAGTGGCCCGAAACCGTCGACGGTTTGCCTGTCGTGTTTCCCCGAGACGGCTATCAGGGTAGCTACATCTCTGGTATTGCGGAGGCGCTTCGCGCCGAACACGGAGAAGGTCTGATCGATGAACCCGGCGACGGTCTGTTCCGGACCGTGACGGAAACGCAGATCTTCGAGGGCATCCGTCGGACGCTCGAAGCCATGCGGGTCTCCTTCGACGTCTTTGCGGGCGAAGCGGACCTCTACGCGGACGGAAAGGTCGAGGACGCCCTCGAGGCGCTGCGCGCCAAGGATCTCGTTTTCGATTCCGAGGGCGCGGTCTGGCTTCGCGCGACGGCACTTGGCCTGGATCGTGATCGGGTGCTGGTGAAGTCGAGTGGCGAACCCACCTATCTGCTTCCCGACATCGCCTATCACCGGGACAAGTTCCGGCGCGGATTCGAAATCGTCATCGACGTACAGGGTGCAGACCACGGTGACCAGTTCCCTTTCGTGCGCGAGGCCGCAGTCGCACTCGGCTGCCCGGTCGATTCCATCGAGATCGTCATGCACCAGTTCGTCACACTGACGCGAGACGGATCTCAAGTGAAGCAAAGCACTCGGCGGGCGACGTTCGTCACTGTCGACGAACTGATCGAAGAAGTCGGCGCAGACGTCTTTCGCTTCTTCATGGTCCAGCGCAAAGCGGATGGACACCTCGACTTCGATGTCGATCTCGCGATGGAAGCCGATTGGAAGAAAAATCCCGCCATGTACGTTCAGTACGCCCACGCGCGCACCCATGGGATCGAGCGCAAGGCGAAGGAGCAGGGCATCCCGATGCCCGATGCAAACAACATCAATGCTGCGCCGCTCACCTTGCCCGAAGAGATCGAAATCCTGAGGTGCGTATCAGAATTCCCCGATGTCGTCGTGCGGGCGGCCGAGGGTCGAGAGCCGCACCACGTCGCCTATTATCTCCGAGAGTTGGCGGGGCTCTGGAATCCCTACGTTCAAGATGGCACCCGCCACCGGGTATTGTCGGATGACGCGGCGCTCACCCACGCGCGCCTTGGGTTGACGCTTGCCGTTCGGGTCGTACTCGCCAACGGCCTGGAGTTGATGGGAATCTCGGCGCCGGAGCAGATGTAATGGCAGATCGAAGATCGCACGAGAGCGCTCGGAGATACGGTTGGCCCTCGGTCATTGCGATCGGTGCGGTTGTGGTCGCGGCGGGTTTTACGGTCGGCGTCGTTGCGGGCATCACCTGGGAAGAGCCCGGGCTGGTGGTTGGATACCTAGGCGGGCAGACCGAGGGAATCAATTGGGGGGGTGAGGCGGAAGCCCCCGAAACGGGCGACCTCGCCGCGGACGACGCGGCTGCGCAACCGCCGAGTGTTGCGGTTCCACCGCCGCTGGGCTTGCGCAAAGCGCCGGATGCTGCGGTTCCGAATCGCGTGAAAGACGGATCCGATGGTTCGGCTGCGCGCAAAGCCGCGCCGACTTCGACGCAGGTCGCCGCGGGATTCGCGGTACAGGTGGGTGCATTTTCGGAGAAGCGCTCCGCACAGGCGCTCGCGGATTCCCTGCGCGAGAATGGCTACCGGGTGTATCTGTCGCCGACGGAAGGGGATCGGTCCAGCTGGCGCGTGCGGGTTGGCCCCCTCGAGACGAGGCCGGAAGCGGAAGCAGCGGCGCGCCGGCTCGAAGCAAAAGAGAAGTTGCCGACTTGGGTGCTGGACGAAGCCTCATGACATCGCGATGGCTCATTGCGGGTTGCCACGGACAGCTCGGGCACGCGCTCGGCGAACGTCTGGCCGCGGGCCCAGGCTGTGAGGTCGTCGCCGCGATCGACCGTGAAGACGTGGATCTCGCTGATCCAGATGCGGTGGGAGTGCTCTTCGACGGACTCGACTCGAATCCGCCTGATGTCGCGGTCAACGCTGCCGCGTTCACCCAGGTGGACCGATGCGAGCGCGAGCCCGAAGCCGCAGCGAGGGGCAACACGATCGCGCCCGCGGTACTCGCCGAGGCGTGTGACAAGCGAGGAATCCGCCTGGTTCATGTTTCCACCGACTACGTATTTTCCGGTGAATCGCCGGTCGCTTACCGCGAGCAGGACGAGCCCCAACCGCGCTCCGTCTACGGGCGCACCAAGCTCGCGGGCGAGGAGCGAGTCCTGTCGACTTCAGCCAGTTCGTTGATCGTTCGGACCAGTTGGCTCTTCGGACGAGGGCGCAATTTCATCGCGGCGATCCTCGCCCAGGCCGACGAACGCCGCGCCGGGCGAGCGAGTGGGCCCCTGCGCGTGGTGGATGACCAGTATGGGCGTCCCACCTACGCCCACGATCTCGCCGATGCAATCGTCTCCCTCGTGGAGCGCGGGGCGGGCGGGGTCTACCACGTCGCCAATCGCGGCGTGGCGACCTGGTGGGACCTGGCGCGCGCGAGCCTGGATGCGGCGGGGTACGAAGACCTAAGCGTGGAGCGGATTCGTACCGATGAGGTGACGACAGACGCGCCCCGGCCGGCCCGGTCGGTGCTGGATTGTTCCAAGGCCGAAGCACTGGGAGTGATGATGCGCGATTGGAAGGAGGCGGTTTGCGCGTATCTCGCTTCCGCGGATTCTGCTGAACTCAGGGGACGGGTATCGTGAAGAAACGGGGAATCGTGAACGGACGACGAATCGCAGCCGGGCGAGGACTCTGTTGATGGGTGGCGAGCGCGAGTTCAAGCGAATCCTGGTGACCGGCGGCGCGGGCTTCATCGGCTCCCATATCTGCCATCGCCTGCTCGACGAGGGCTGTTCGGTCATCGCCTTCGACAATCTGCTCACTGGATCGATCGAGAACATCGAGCCACTGCTCGGTCATCCGCGCTTCGAATTTCAGCACTACGACGTCACCAACTTCCTCTATGTCGCCGGCGACCTCGATGCGATCCTCCACTTTGCGTCGCCCGCGAGCCCCGCAGACTTCGAGCGCCTCCCGATTGAAATCCTGAAGGTGGGATCGCTCGGCACCCACAAGGCATTGGGGCTCGCAAAGGTGAAGAACGCGCGGTTGTTGTTGGCGAGCACATCCGAGTGTTATGGCGATCCGGAGGTGAATCCACAGCCCGAGACCTATTGGGGTAACGTGAATCCGATCGGGATTCGGGGCGTCTACGACGAGGCCAAGCGCTTTTCAGAGGCTATGACGATGGCCTATCACCGTCATCACGGTGTGGACGTTCGGATCGTGCGGATCTTCAACACCTTCGGCCCGCGGATGCAGGTCGATGATGGTCGCGCGATACCGAACTTCTTCCGGCAGGCCATCCGGGGAGAGAATCTCACCCTCTTCGGAGATGGATCCCAAACGCGCTCGTTCATGTACGTCGACGATCTCGTCGAGGGACTGTGGCGACTACTCCGATCGAGCTACGTCGGCCCCGTCAACATTGGGAATCCAAGCGAGATGACGCTGCGCGCGATGGCGGAGAAGGTCATCGAGATCACCGGCAGCGCGAGTTCGATCGAGATGATGCCACTACCTCCCGATGACCCGAAGGTGAGACGGCCCGATATCACGCTCGCCCAGAAGGTTCTGGATGGGTGGGGGCCGAAGATTTCGGTCGACGAAGGTCTGCGCAGAACCTGCGATTATTTCATGGGGGTTCTTTCCGGACGGAAAGCGCCGAACCCCGATGAGCCGAGTTCATGACCGATCCGCAGCGTATTCGCAACTTCAGCATCATCGCGCACATCGACCACGGCAAGAGCACCTTGGCGGATCGTCTGCTCGATGCCACGGGTGCCCTCAATGTACGGGAGAAGCGCGCCCAGTTCCTCGATAAGATGGATCTGGAACGCGAGCGCGGAATCACCATCAAAGCCCAATCCGTTCGCATGTACTACACGGCAGCGGACAATTCAGAGTACGTGCTCAATCTGATCGATACCCCCGGGCACGTCGACTTTTCCTACGAAGTCTCGCGCGCTTTGCAGGCTTGCGAGGGCGCCGTGCTGGTGGTCGATGCCGCGCAGGGCATCGAAGCCCAGACACTCGCCAACGCCTATATGGCCGTCGATGCGAACCTCGAAATCATTCCCGTCGTGAACAAGATCGACCTGCCTTCCGCCGACCCCGATCGTGTGGCCGAGGAAATCGAAGAGATGATCGGACTCGACGCCGCCGACGTGCTGCCGGTTTCCGCGAAGGAAGGAAAGGGAATTTCCGAGCTATTGGAGCGCATCGTGACTGATGTGCCGCCGCCTGCTGGTGATCCGAGCGCGCCGCTTCGCGCGCTGGTCTTCGATTCATGGTTCGACGCGTACGTGGGCGCCGTGATGTTGGTGCGGGTGGTGGACGGTCGGGTCACCAAGGGTGAGCGGATCCTGATGATGGCCGGCGGAACGGAACACAATGTCCAGATGCTCAATGTCGTCGATCCGCATCCGCGCGAGGTCGAAACCCTCGGGGTCGGAGAAGTTGGCCTGGTGATCGCCGGCATCAAGGGCCTCGAGGACGTAAAGATTGGCGATACGTTGACCGGCGCCGCGCGTCCGGCTGCTGAGAGCCTGGATGGTTTCCAGGTCGTCAAGCCGATGGTTTTTTCGGGCCTCTACCCCGTGGACTCCGAAGATTACGAGGACCTGAAGGTGGCGCTTCAGAAACTCTGCCTCAACGACGCGTCACTTCACTACGAGCCGGAGACGAGCGCGGCGCTCGGATTCGGGTTTCGCTGCGGTTTCCTCGGGTTCCTTCACAACGAGATCGTTCAGGAGCGCCTCGAGCGTGAATACAATCTGAATCTGATCACCACGGCTCCGACCGTACGCTACCGGGTCGTGTTGGAATCGGGCGATCAGATCGAGATCGAAAGCCCCGCGGCGCTTCCATCCCCAGACGCCGTGAAACGAATCGAGGAGCCCCTGATCCTCGCGACCATCCACGTGCCGACGGAATACGTTGGCGCGGTGCTTGCGCTCTGCCAGGAGCGTCGCGGAGTCCAGCGCGACATGACCCACCACCGCTCGAGGGTCCAGCTGCGCTACGAGTTGCCCCTGAGCGAGGTCGTTCTCGATTTTCACGACCGGATCAAGAGCGTGACGCGTGGCTACGGCTCCTTCGACTACGAGCTGACCGATTATCAGCCTGCCGATCTCGTGAAGTTGGACATCCTCGTCAACGGCGAGTCTGTGGATGCGCTGTCGCTGATCGTTCATCGCGACAAGGCCTTCGCGCGGGGAACCGATCTTACGCGCAAGCTCAAGGAATTCATTCCGCGTCAAATGTACGAAGTCGCGATTCAGGCTTCGATCGGGACGCGCGTCGTCGCGCGTACTACCGTCAAGGCGCTGCGCAAAAACGTGACCGCCAAGTGCTACGGTGGTGACATCACGCGGAAGCGAAAGCTACTCGAGAAACAGAAAGAGGGGAAGAAACGCATGAAGAAGGTTGGCTCCGTGGAAATTCCGCAAGAAGCCTTCCTCGCGGCCCTCAAGCTCGGAGACAATTGAGTTTGGCCGCAAAGGAAGCGACTGAAAGCGCTAGCACCGAAAACACCGAGCGCCGTGCGGACGGTGGCTTCTGGGAGCAGTTCACCACGCTGGGACTCGCCGTCCTGATCGCGCTCTGCGTGCGGCAGTTCGTCATCGAGCCGTTCCGGATCCCCTCCGGATCGATGTTTCCCACTCTCTTGATCGGCGATCACCTATTCGTCAACAAATTCATCTACGGCCCCAAGATTCCCTTCACCGACATTCGCCTGCCCGGGCTCCGCGAGCCGGAGCGAGGTGAGATCGTCGTCTTTACCGTCGCGAAGCGCGGAGGAGACACGTTTCCCGCAGATCGCGAACCCGGCTTTCAGCGCGAAGAGTTCGTCAAGCGCATCATCGGGCTGCCGGGCGATGAGATCGATTTCCGAAATGGAAAGCACTACGTCAATGGAGTGCCGATCAAGACCGAGCCACTCGCCGAAGTTTTCGAAGATCCGACGGGGACGCTCCTTGATGTGAGCGCGGTTTCGCTTGGGTCGCGTTCCTTTCGGATCCTCGACGACCCCTACAAACCCGGACCCACGCGAACCACGGACGGAAGGCCGATCTCGTGGCCGATTCGGGTCGAGGAAGGGCGTTACTTGATGTTTGGCGACAACCGCGACAACTCCAAGGACAGCCGGGTCTGGGGAAGCGTTCGACTCGCCGAAATCAAAGGGCCAGCCTTCATCATCTACTGGTCCTGGAACTTCAACGGAAGCTGGATCGAGGTGATCAATCCCTTGACTTGGTTCACGGTCGAAAAGCGCTGGGGGCGGATCGGAGACTCCTTGTCTTGAGGCCGCGCGGTTCCATTTGACCGGAGCCGTTCGAGGGGTATCCTATCCGCTGAATTCAGGCTCTTTTAATTCCGTCCCGTGAGGCGGAGAAAGTGCGGTCGTGACCTCCCAACAACCCGACAATCCTGCGAACACCAGCACCCCGAGTGCATCGACCGGCCGACGCGTCGTGATGGACGACGTCGCGATCCGCCGCGCACTGATGCGCATCACACACGAAGTGCTCGAGCGTTGCGAAGATCTCGAACGTCTCTACCTGGTTGCGATTCCCAACGGTGGAGTGCCGCTCGCGCGCCAGCTCGCTGTCAACTTCAAGCAGATCGCGGACGTCGATGTCATCGTCGGGGTTCTCGACACCACCCTCTACCGCGATGATCTCAATCTCAAGGGCGAGCGACCCTTGTTGCGCGAGACCGAGATGCCATCCGCGGTGGACGATCGGATGGTGATCCTCGTGGACGATGTTGCGAAGACCGGCCGTACGATTCGCGCGGCGATGGATGCGCTGATGGATTTCGGCCGTCCGAGTTCGGTGCAGGTCGTCGGGCTGGTGGACCGCGGACACCGTGAGCTCCCCATCAAGCTCGACTACGTGGGCAAGAACGTACCGACGCAGGTCGACGAAGTGGTCCGGATGAGTGGGTCGGACGGCAGACTCGAGGGCGAACTCGAGGTGGTCGTGATGCCCGGTGAACCCCAGACCGCAGGGGAGGGGCGATGATCGGCAGGGATCTGCTCAGCATCGAAGATCTCGATCGCGCAGATATCGAGCGCATCCTCGACACCGCTGATCATATGCGCGAAGTGGGAAAGCGCGTTGTGAAGAAGGTACCGACGCTTCGCGGGCGAACGATCGTGAATCTCTTCTTCGAATCCTCCACACGCACCAAGGCGAGCTTCGAAATCGCCGGCAAGCGGCTTTCCGCCGATGTCATCAATTTCTCTCCTTCCTCGTCGAGCCTGAATAAGAGCGAGAGCATTCTCGACACCGCACGCACGCTCGACGCGATGGATCCCGATGCCGTGGTGGTTCGCCATAGTGTTGCTGGTGTTCCCAAACAGATTGCCGATGTGCTTGACGCACCCGTCATCAATGCGGGCGACGGAGCGCATGAGCATCCCACCCAGGCGCTGCTCGACCTGCTCACCGTTCGGCACGAGAAAGGCCGCATCGATGGACTAACCGTGGCGATTGTCGGCGACATCCTGCACTCGAGGGTCGCGCGCTCGAACATCTACGCGTTCGGCAAGATGGGTGCAGAGGTTCGCATCGCCGCTCCGCCACCAATGATCCCGGCCGCGGTCGAGACGCTCGGTGTAAAGGCCTTCACGTCCCTGCGAGAAGCGATCGACGGCGCCGATGTCGTGATGGCGCTGCGAATCCAAAATGAGCGGCTCTCGGGAACCTACCTGCCGAGCGTACGGGAGTATTCGGCGACCTTTGGCATCGATCGCGAAAAACTCAAGTATGCGAAGGATGACGTGATCGTCATGCATCCGGGCCCCGTCAACCGAGGCGTCGAGCTCTCTCACGATCTGACCGATCACCGCCCGAGCGTGATCCTCGACCAGGTGCGCAATGGCGTCGCAATCCGGATGGCGGTCCTCTATCTCTTTTCAGGTCGACGACAGGAAAACGAGCAGAGAGTCGAACTCGGGAGCACAGAGAAAAAGTGAGCGATAGCAGAATCTGGATCCGCGGTGGACGCATCCTCGACCCGGCCGCCGAGCGGGACGAATTGGGAGACGTGTTGATCGAGGACGGCGTGATTGCGGCCGTCGGCGCGAGGCTCGACGCGAGCGACGCGGAGGTGATCGATGCGAAGGGTGCCTGGATCGCTCCGGGTTTCGTCGATCTCCACACGCACCTGCGCGAGCCGGGTCAGGAATACAAGGAAGACATCGCGTCGGGCGGTCGATCCGCGGTAGCCGGTGGGTTCGCGGCGATCGCCTGTATGGCGAACACCCAACCCGTGAACGACGATCCCGCGATGACGGATTTCATTATCGACCGCGCCAAGCAGGACTCCCCCGCGCGCGTTTATCCCGTAGCGGCGGCGACTCGCGGCCTCGAAGGCACGGTGATGACCGAGATGTCCGCGCTCGTCGATGCGGGTGCTGTGGCGTTCAGCGACGACGGCAAGACGATCATGAACGGCGGCGTGATGCGCCGCATCCTCGAGTACTCACGGCTCGTCAATGCGCCCGTGATCACTCACGGTGAAGACTGCCACCTCGTTGCCAACGGCGTGGTCAACGAGGGCCCGGTTTCGACGAAGCTAGGATTGCCCGGAAACCCCGCTGTTGCAGAGGAAGTCCTCGTCGTGCGCGATCTGATACTCGCAGAGTTGACGGGTGCGCACCTTCACGTCGCACACGTCTCGACCCGGGGCGCTGTCGCGGCGATCCGGCAGGCGCGGGAGCGTGGTGTGAACGTCACCGCAGAAGCCGCACCGCATCACCTCACGCTGACCGACGAAGCGGTTCTCGGTTACAACACCAACGCGAAGGTGGCACCGCCGCTTCGATCGATGGCCGATGTGGCCGCGTGCCGTGAGGGACTCGTCGACGGAACGATTGACGCGATCGCGACCGACCACGCTCCTCACGCGGTTCACGAGAAGGATCTCGACTTCACCGAAGCGCCTCCGGGACTGATTGGCTTCGAGACCGCGTTTCCGGTCGTGCTCGACCTGGTTCGCGGCGGCGAGCTGAGCCCCATCGAATTGATGCGCCGCATGTCGACGAACCCCGCGAAAATTCTCAAGCGTCCCGGCGGCAGCCTCGCGGTCGGCGCGCCCGCGGACATCGCGATTCTCGACCCGGAGGTGTCCTGGACCTACGACCCCATAAAGGGTTATTCGAAGAGCCGCAACTCGCCCTGGGCGGGGCAGACCATGACGGGTCGTGCGACCGCGACGATCGTCGGGGGTCGGCTCGTCTATGACGTCGAGCGCGGCATGCTCTATTCATGATGGCGAAGTTGCCCGATCCCGCGTGGCTCGTGCTTGCGGATGGGACCGTCTTTCGCGGCCACGCGTTTGGTGCGCGCGGCGTGTCGTCTGGAGAAGTCGTCTTCAATACGAGCCTGATGGGCTATCAGGAAATTCTCTCAGATCCCTCCTACGCGGGCCAGATCGTCGTAATGACCTATACACAAATCGGGAATGTTGGTACGAACCCCGACGACGACGAGGCGGCACGGCCGTTTCTACGGGGGTTCGTGGTCAAGGAAGTCTTCGAGCCGAGTAACTGGCGCTCGCGGGAGAGCCTCGACGACTACATGAAGCGCCACCGCGTACCGGGCATTTCGGGGATCGACACCCGCGCGCTGGTGCGTCGAATTCGCGACGGTGGCGCACAGGTCGGCCTACTGAGCACGGATCCCAATTCGGACGAAGCCGAGTTGGTGGCGCGCGCGAAGACGGAGCCCGGTCTCGACGGCCGCGATCTCGTCGCAGACGTCAGTTGCAGCGAACCCTACTCGTGGACCGAGGGTCTATGGCAGGGGGTGTCCGGACAGCTTCCCCGCGCGCCCCGGCCGAGCCCCACGTTTCGCGTCGTCGCATACGACTTCGGGGTGAAGCGCAACATTCTCCGACAACTCGTCGCGCACGGGTTCGATGTCACGGTCGTCCCGGCGCGAACTTCGTGGCAGGATGCACTCGCGTACGAGCCCGATGCGATATTTCTCTCCAATGGTCCGGGTGATCCCGCGGCAGTCGAAGGCGTGCGGGAGACCGTGCGTGAACTCGCGAACCGCAAGCCGCTGTTCGGGATCTGCCTCGGTCATCAGATTCTCGGCCTCGCACTCGGAGGCAAAACGATCAAGTTGAAGTTTGGCCATCATGGCGGCAATCAACCCGGTCAGGACCTCTCGACCGGTAAGGTCGCGATCTGTGCTGAGAACCACGGTTACGCGGTGGACGCAGATTCGCTGCGCGAAGCGGGAGAGCCCGTCGAGATCACCCACGTCAATCTAAACGACGGCACGGTCGAGGGGCTCGCGCACACTGAAAGGCCGCTGTTCTCGGTTCAATACCACCCGGAAGCATCACCGGGACCGCACGATGCGGGCTACTTATTCGGTCGATTCCGAGAGATGGTGGCGCGCCACAAGGCTGGCGAAGCGGTGACCGGCGCAGCGGTCGCGAGCGGGCGCCCCGCACCCACGAGCTAACGCAGAGGATCCAGGTTGCCCAAACGCGAAGACATTGAGACGATTCTGGTAATTGGGTCGGGACCGATCGTGATCGGCCAGGCGTGCGAATTCGACTACTCGGGAACGCAGGGCTGCAAAGCGCTGCGCGAAGAGGGCTACCGGGTCGTGCTCGTGAACTCCAATCCAGCGACGATCATGACGGATCCCGAGACGGCCGATCGCACCTACGTGGAGCCGATGACCGTCGAGACCCTCGAGAAGATCATCGCGCGCGAGCGGCCGGATGTGCTGCTTCCCACACTCGGTGGCCAGACGGCATTGAATCTGGCCGTCGACCTATGCGAACAGGGTGTGCTGGAGCGTTACGGCGTCAGCCTGATCGGCGCGCAACTCGAGGCGATCAACAAAGCCGAGGATCGTGATCTGTTCCGGGCCGCGATGCATAACATTGGTCTGGAATTGCCAATGTCGGGCTTCGCGCAGTCTGTCGAGGATGCGCGAAGGATCCTGAAGGAAACGAAGCTCCCCGCGATCATCCGGCCGAGTTTTACGCTCGGTGGCACAGGCGGAAGCATCGCCTATGTGGACGAGGAATTCGACGAACTCGTCGAGTGGGCCCTGCGCCAGTCGCCGCGCCATCAGTGTCTGATCGAACAGAGCGTGCTCGGCTGGAAGGAATACGAACTGGAAGTCATGCGCGACACGGCCGACAACGTCGTGATCATCTGTTCGATCGAAAATTTCGACGCAATGGGCGTGCACACGGGCGATTCCATCACGGTTGCACCCGCGCAGACGCTGACGGACCGCGAATACCAGGAGATGCGCAACGCTGCGGTGGCGATCATCCGCGAAATTGGCGTCGACACAGGGGGCTCCAACATCCAATTTGCCGTCAATCCCGAAAATGGCGCGATCGTCGTGATCGAGATGAATCCGCGCGTATCGCGCTCTTCGGCGCTGGCTTCGAAGGCGACGGGATTCCCGATCGCAAAGATCGCCGCGAAGCTCGCCATTGGGTACACGCTCGACGAGATTCCCAATGACATTACGCGTGAGACTCCGGCGAGTTTCGAGCCCTCGATTGACTACGTGGTTACGAAGATTCCGCGCTTCACCTTCGAGAAATTTCCCGGCGTCGACAATCGGTTGACGACCCAGATGAAATCGGTCGGCGAAGTCATGGCGATCGGCCGGACTTTCAAGGAGAGCCTGCAGAAGGCGATCCGCTCGCTCGAGATCGGGCACGCCGGCTTGGAGAGTCCCGCGCTACCCGAGGGTCCGGAAGGAGAGGAAGCCCTGCTGGCAGCCATCGAAACGCCGCGACCCGGGAGGCTCTGGGCGCTCGCCGAAGCACTGCGGCGCGGCTTGTCGGTGGACGAAGTCTATCAGCGCTCCAAAGTCGACCCCTGGTTCCTCGAAAACCTGCGAATGATCGTCGAGCTCGAGGCGGACTTGAAGGCCCTGGTGCCGGATGATCGCGCGCGATGGTTGCGCCACGCGAAGGCCAACGGGTTTTCGGATCGCCGATTGGCGGATCTCTGGGGTGAGAGCGAAGCGGAAGTTCGCGCGCTGCGCGCGCGCGAGGGCGTGCTTCCCACCTACAAACGCGTCGATACCTGTGCGGCAGAATTCGCCGCGCATACCCCCTACCTCTATTCCACCTACGAGCAGGAGTGCGAATCGCGACCCACGAATGCGCGCAAAGTGATGATCCTCGGCGGTGGGCCCAATCGCATCGGGCAGGGGATCGAATTCGACTATTGCTGCGTGCACGCGGCGTTCGCGCTGCATGACGCGGGTTTCGAAACCATCATGGTCAATTGCAATCCAGAGACCGTCTCGACCGACTACGACACGAGCGATCGGCTCTACTTCGAGCCGCTGACGCTCGAAGACGTGCTCTCGATCGTCGAGATCGAAAAGCCCGAGGGCTTGATCGTGCAGTTTGGCGGTCAGACACCGCTCTCGCTCGCGGTCGCGCTCGAAAAAGCCGGCGCGCCGATCCTCGGAACGTCACCCGACGCGATCGACCGCGCCGAGAACCGCGAGCGTTTCGACGACGTGCTGGAGAAACTGGCCTTGAAACGGCCGCCCGGTGCGGTTGCGCGGGACCCTGAAGAAGGCGAGGAAATTGCGAAGCGAATCGGTTTCCCGGTGCTGGTGCGCCCTTCCTACGTACTCGGTGGCCGTGCGATGGAGATCGTTCACGACGTCGAGTCGTTTCGGAATTACATGAAGTTTGCGGTGCGCGCATCGCGCGAACACCCGGTGCTGATCGATCGCTTCCTCGCGGACGCGACCGAGGTCGATGTCGATGCCATCAGCGATGGTGAGCGCGTCGTGATCGGTGGGATCATGGAGCACATCGAGCAGGCGGGCATTCATTCCGGCGACAGTGCGTGTTCGCTTCCGCCGTACTCGCTCACGAAGCCAATGATCGACGAGATCCTCGAATCGACGCGTCGGTTGGCACTTGAACTCGGCGTGAAGGGTTTGATGAACGTGCAGTACGCGGTGAAGGGCGACGATTTGTATGTAATCGAAGTAAATCCGCGCGCGTCGCGCACGATTCCGTTCGTCTCGAAAGCGATTGGACGCCCACTCGCGAAGCTCGCAGCGCTCGTGATGGTGGGCCGCAAGCTCGATGAACTCGGTTTTACTGAAGAGATCTGGCCGAGTCACTGCTCGGTGAAGGAATCGGTCTTCCCGTTCGTGAAATTTCCTGGTGCGGATACCTTGCTCGGCCCCGAGATGAAGAGCACTGGAGAAGTCATGGGCATCGATTCCGATTTTGGCCGCGCATTCGCGAAGGCCCAGATCCAAGCGGGCAACAGCCTGCCGACGAGCGGAACCGTCTTGGTGTCCGTGCGGCTCGAAGATCGCGAGCCGATCGGAAGCGCGATTCGTGACCTCGTGGCGAACGGTTTCAAGGTGCTCGCCACGCCGGGCACCGCGGATTTTCTGAACGGCCTCGAGGTTGCAGCAGAATCCGTGCCGAAGGTCGGGCACGGCCATCCAGACGTCGTCGAGCGGATCGAGTCGGGTGACGTCGACCTGGTGATCAACACCGTCAACTCGGAGCCGACCTCGATCCGTGATTCAGCGTCGATTCGACGCTCGGCGCTGCTGCGCGGGATTCCCTACTGCACGACGGTCGCGGGCGCGCGCGCTTCGGTCGGCGCGATCCTCGCCATGCAGGCAGGGTCGATCGGCGTGCGAGCGCTACAGGATATCCACGCAGCAATCTAGTTCGGCCGGGGGCGAAGCCCCGAGACTCGCCGTTGCGGCGCCGCATACGAATGAGAGCGGCCGCCCACCCGCCACGCACCCGTCGACGAGCTCTTCGTCGATTGGGCGATTCTGACGGCAGAATGCGCCAACCGCGATTTGCACCGTCCGCTACCTTGCGGCGAGCGCATGTGAGGTATTCGAGGTGGGCGAAAGTTCGTTTCAAGCTGCGATCGCGGCGGTCTTGCGGCCGTTGGAGTTCGCCGCACAGGATGATTTTGCAAAGCTCGACCGGGTTCGCGATTTCGAGCGAACCGTTTCGGCTGCGGCTGAGCGCGCTGCTGCGCTGGCGATCCCGCGGGAGGTCGCGCAGGAGCTGAAGCGAATCGAAAAATCGTTTTCAACTGAAGCCAAGAGTGACCTCGCCGCGCGCGTTCGCGAGGCGATCGAATCGTTGCGTCCGCTCGCTGAGCCGGTTTGGTCCGAACGCCAGCTCGAGAATTCAACCGCGACCCTACCCGGCGTCGGACCGAAGCGCGCCGAACACCTCGCGCGGCGCGATCTGGCTTCGGTCGCGGATCTGCTCTTCCACCTTCCCGTGCGCTACGACGACCGGCGCAACTTGCAGGCGGTTGGAAGCCTCGAAGTGGGTACCCGCGCCACCTTTGTCGCGCGGGTGCTGGGTAGCGCGTTTTCCGTGAGGCACGGGCGCTTTCGCGGGCGCGTTTTCGAGGCGCTCGTTGGTGACGACAGCGGAACCGTCACGCTGAAGTGGTTTCGAAGCGGAGATTCGATTTCGAAACAGGTACAGAAGGACGCTTTGCTGCTGATCACCGGTGACGTGAAGCGCTACCGCTTCGACAAGGAGCTCGCGCACCCCGAAATTTCCGTGCTCACCGATGCTGCGAGCGACCCCGCGGCCGGCGGCGATGTGCGCAGCGTGGCTCCCGAATACACGACCCCCGAAGGCATCCACTCGCGCGGACTCCGGCGTGCGATCGCGTGCGCGGTCGAGCGTTACTCGGACCTGGTGCCGGGCCATCTGCCCGCAGACCTCGTCGCGAAGTACGCCTTGCCGGAGCCCGGCGAGGCGCTGCGCGACCTTCACCAACCAGCGGTCGACGTCGACGCGGACGAACTCGCCGCAGGAGCGTCGCCGGCCCGCATGCGCCTGGTTCTGGAAGAACTCTACCTACTGGAGTTGGGGCTCGCGTTGCGCCGCATACAGCGATCCGCAGAGTCGGGCACGCCGATCGTATGCGGCCCCCGCGTCGAGGCCGCCGAGCGAGCACTTCCGTTCGCGTTGACGGGCGCGCAGCAGCGCGCGCTTGGTGAGATTCTCGCAGATCTAGCGCGCGCGCATCCGATGAATCGCCTGCTGGAAGGCGATGTGGGTTGCGGAAAGACGGTCGTTGCCTATCTCGCGGCGACTGCTGCCGCTGAGGGTGGCTATCAGAGCGCCCTGATGGCACCCACCGAACTCCTCGCCGAGCAGCACGAAGCGACGCTGCGCGTACTCGCGCGCGCGGCGGGCGACACAGGCGGGTTGCGGATCGCGCGTCTGACCGCGTCGGTTCCCGGCGATGAGGCCGAGCGAATCCGGCGTGCGCTCGCCGCAGGCGAGATCGATCTCGTGGTCGGAACCCATGCGCTAATCCAGGCGAGTGTCACTTTCCATGCGCTCGCATTCGCAGTGATCGACGAACAGCACCGCTTCGGCGTCGCCCAGCGTGCCGCACTCGCCGCGAAAGCCGCGCACGGAAACGCGCCCCACACCCTCGTCATGACTGCTACGCCGATCCCGCGGACCCTTGCGCTGACCCTTTATGGCGATCTCGATCTGTCGGTGATCGACGAATTGCCTCCGGGGCGCGCGAAGACCGAAACTCTTCTGGTGCGCGCAGGCGAGGGCAAGCAGGTCGCTGACCTGTTGCGCAAGGCCACCGCGCGTGGCGAGCAAGTCTACGTCGTTTACCCGCTCGTAGCGGAGAGCGAAAAGATCGACCTGCGCGCAGCCGTCGAATCTGCAGAGAAGATCCGCGCCGCGTTTCCGAAACTTGCCGTCGACCTCGTCCACGGCCAGCTCGACAGCGCCGCACGCAATGCCGTGATGACGCGTTTCGCTTCTGGAGAAACCCAGGTGCTCGTCTCCACGACGGTGATCGAAGTCGGCGTCGACGTTCCGAATGCAACCTTGATGATCGTCGAACACGCCGAGCGCTTCGGTCTCGCGCAGCTCCACCAGCTGCGGGGCAGGGTGGGGCGCGGGCAGGCTCCGGGAACCTGCGTGTTCGTCGCGCGCGGATCCACGGAAGACAGCGAAGCGCGGCTGCGCGCGTTGCTCGAAACCACCGACGGTTTCGCGATCGCCGAGGCCGACCTTGCGATTCGCGGCCCCGGCGAATTTCTCGGAGCCCGCCAGCATGGCCACCTGCCGGATCTACGCATTGCAGATCTGACCCGTGACGTTCGCCAGATCGCAATCGCGCGCGAGGCCGCGCTGAAAACCGTCCGACGCGACCCTCAGTTGCGTTCGAACCCCGGGCTCGCCCGCGCCGTCCAGTTTCGCTGGGGTGACCGGTTGTCGCTGGTTGGCGTCGGCTGAGCCATTTTGCACCTATCAGTGACCAGCCTTTCTAGCGATAGAGTTTTCGTAAGAAAATAGTGTCTACAAGTATGCGTGTTCGGTATTCTGCTGGTGAGGAGATTCACGAAGTGCCTGGCATCAAGGAGCGCTTGCTGGAAGGGGATTCGAAGTGGGTACAAGCGGCGGAGCACCGGTTCGGGGTTCGCTGAGAAGGATCTCGCGGGACACTTTGCGAAACCTCGGGGATCTGTTGGCGCGCGCGCTGGCCTCGAGTGCGCTGTTGTGTGTTTTCTTGGTGGCCCCAAAAGCCGCGGAGCCGGATCCTCTGGCCGTTGCATTTGGCACGATGCCCGCGCTCTGGGATGTGCGGTTGTCGCCCGATGGCACGAAGGTGTCGTTCCTGCAGATGCATTCCGATGACATTTCGGTCCTGACGATTTTCGACCTCACGTCGGGAAAAGCGAACCTGGCACTCGCGAGTTCGCGGGGCGGATTCGATCTTCAATGGTGTGATTGGGCGAACATCGAGCGGCTGCTGTGTTCGTTTTACGGAATTTCAAGGGCGGCGAATTCATTCCCCGTCACGCGACTCGTCGCCATCAACGCGGATGGCTCGAATATGCACGTGCTGTTACAAAACCGGGTGGAGGGTAATTATTCCCAATTCCTAGACGGAATCGTCGATTGGTTGCCTGATGATCCCAGGCATATTCTGGCAAGTGTGCCGAATATCATGCCCGGTAGCATTGATGTGTACAGGCGGGCCCACGCGTCTTCGAGGGGATTTAGTGCGAAGCCAGTCGAGATCTATTCGGGAGATATGGGCATTCCGGTCGAAACGCAGTCCGGCCTCGTCGGTTGGGTGTCCGACGGACACGGGACGCCTCGCCTGTATTGGCAACTAACCGAACGCCACCGGCGTTGGCATTATCGTCGATCTGGCAAGAATAAGTGGCGCCGACTGCACACGTCAAAGCACTCGGATTTGGATGATGAGTTCCATCCGGTTGGCTTTGGCAGCGACCCCGATCAACTTCTGGTCATCAAACCCCACGAGGGGCGCCTCGCGCTGTGGTCGATGGACTTGAAGGGAGAGAAAGAAGACGAGGTCGTCTTTTCGCATCCGGAAGTCGACGTAGGTGGCACGTTGGTTCTGGGAAAATACAAGCGGATCGTGGCGATCGAGTATTCGACGGATCGGCCACATCGGTATTTCTTCGACGATGTCGTCGAAAAGATCTCCGATAGGCTGGCTTCTCACTACTTGGGCAAGAGCGTCGAGGTGCTCGATGAGAGTTGGGACCACCGCTATTACATCGTGTTCGTCGCGAGTGA
>Ga0209987_10000174_pt1 | contig 30625 bp, 25 predicted proteins | sample N074metaG_FD_182134 | JGI IMG/M metagenome (GOLD analysis project Ga0209987, IMG submission 182134) | Deep subsurface microbial communities from Kermadec Trench to uncover new lineages of life (NeLLi) - N074 metaG (SPAdes) (version 2) | ecosystem: Environmental > Aquatic > Marine > Ocean trench...
TAAGGAACCTCTGATCAATTCATGAATGAACGCGTTGTGCCCAAAATGACCAATTCCCATGTTGTGAAACTTAGCAATAGCCCTGCTATTACGCAGCACAGGGAAGTGCCAGTGCCGCGGCGACAGGATGTCGATGAGCGGCCTTGCGCTCCACGCCTTGAACTGAACGGTCCGACGCTTCGGCATTTTGAATCACAACCCGATTCACCCAGAATTAATCCGAGGTTCCCTAATTCATTCGTGGCTTATCAGGGGTGACAAACAGAAAATGTGAATTTCGCTATCCTGGCATGATCAGCGCCCTGGCGGCACCGATATTGTTATTAAAGCCATTCTGCTGAAAGAATCGGATTAATCAGAGGTTTCTTAAATCATTTGATAACTATTATTACTCGTAGCTGACCCGGAACCAGGAAATTCGATTCTTGTGTCAAATGTATGGAGGCTTTCCCTCAGTGGTTCGGATGAAACATGCTCACCTATGCAATTGGTGCATCGAAAAAACTTGACCAAACTTCTCGCCGTCGCATTTTCATCGACGACAAACATCGCTGAATTACAATTGGGACATCTCATTGATTCGCTCGTATTAGGTGTAATAATCGGATGAGGCGCTAGTATAACTTTTATCAGGGAAATCACAATATATTGTGAATTTTTATGAAGTATTCCACAATATATAGTAGAGAGGCCAGAGAATTTCTAATTTTCTGATCGGATCCAGCGACCTTGGCTGGACGCCAGATCGGCGAGCCTACCCAAAAACTGACTATCGACCCGTATCGAGTGCCTTAAACCCAATATCGGTACGATAATAGGCATTCGCCCAGTCGATATCGGCAATTAATTCATAAGTTTTTTGCTGGGCCGCCTGGAGGGTGTCGCCGAGACACACGATGCATAAAACACGCCCACCGTTTGAAACGATATTTCCCTGCGGGTCAGCGAGAGTGCCGGCGTGAAATACCTTCGAGGATTCTTGTTCCAGCGGTATATTGCGGATCAACTCACCTTTGGCATAAGAGCCAGGGTAACCACTCGCTGCCAGCACCACGCCAAGACCGTAGCGGTGATCCCAACTAGCAGTTTGACTGGAGAGTTGACCATCGCATGCCGCCAGGCAATGTTCAACCAGGTCAGACTGCAGTCGCATCATGATGGGTTGAGTTTCAGGATCACCGAAACGGCAATTATATTCGAGCACCCTGGCTCCACCATTTGAGTCGATCATCAATCCCGCATATAAAAAGCCGGTGTACTTTGCACCTTCTTCGGCCATGCCGCGCACGGTCGGCATGATAATTTTTTCCAGGACATAAGATTCGACTTCAGCGGTAACTACCGGTGCAGGCGAGTAAGCGCCCATTCCACCGGTATTGGGCCCCTGGTCGCCATTGTCCCTGGCCTTGTGGTCTTGCGAGGTAGCCATCGGTAATACATGATCGCCATCGACCATACAGATAAAGCTGGCCTCTTCGCCAGGCAGAAATTCCTCGATTACGATGCGATGCCCGGCTTCACCAAACGTGTTAGCTTCAAGCATGTCTTTGATCGCGTCGATCGCCTGAGCCTCAGTGTCAGCCAGAATCACTCCCTTGCCAGCAGCGAGGCCATCGGCCTTGACGACTATTGGTGCACCCTGTGATTTAACATAAGCAATGGCTGGCCCAATTTGGGTAAAGCTTTGATATCTGGCAGTGGGAATTCGATGCCGGGCGAGGAAGTCCTTGCTGAAGGTCTTAGATCCCTCGAGCTGTGCGGCCGCAGCACTTGGGCCGAAGATACGTAACCCGGATTGTTGAAATCTATCGACGATACCGTTCACCAGGGGTGCCTCCGGCCCAACGATAGTCAAATCAATATTTTCCATCAATGCGAATTCGAGCAGGGCTTCAATGTCTTCTGCAGCGATATCGATATTGCTAAGTTTATCTTCCTGTGCAGTTCCGGCATTGCCGGGCGCTACAAATACCTGCCGCACGCGTAGCGACTGGGCTGCTTTCCAGGCGAGCGCGTGTTCGCGCCCACCGCCGCCTACAATCAATATTTTCATCTCCAGTTCCCGATCAAAAGCAGCCTTAATCCAAATCTATGCGTGCTCAATGGCGGAAATGCCGCATGCCAGTAAATACCATGGATATGCCATGTGTGTTCGCGGCTGCGATGACTTCATTATCCTTGATCGATCCACCCGGCTGAATTATTGCGCTTATTCCTGCCTCGTGCGCTGCATCGATGCCATCAGGAAACGGAAAGAATGCATCAGAGGCCATCACCGATCCGGTTACCTGGAGATTGGCATGCTCGGCCTTGATACCGGCGATGCGGGCGCTGTTAATTCGAGACATCTGACCCGCGCCAACGCCGATGGTCATATTGTCTTTTGCATAGACGATGGCATTCGATTTAACATACTTCGCTACCCGCCAGGCAAATAACAGGTCCTGCATCTGTGTTTCGGTAGGCTGTAATTCGCTCACCACGTTGAGCGACTGGTAAAGTTTTGCATCGACATCCTGGACCAACAGGCCACCATTTACCCGTTTATAGTCGAGTCGGTAAACCGGTTCCTGCCATTCGCCGCAGGTGAGCAGCCGCACATTTTGCTTTTTTGCGACTATGGTATTTGCTTCCGGGTCTACCCTGGGAGCAATGATAACTTCGACAAACTGCTGGTCAATAATAGCCTGGGCAGTGTTTGCATCGAGGGGGCGATTGAAGGCTATGATGCCACCAAACGCTGATTCAGGATCGGTACTGTAGGCGCGTCGATAAGCCTCGAAAATATTTTCGTCGATTGCGACCCCACAGGGATTGGCGTGCTTGACGATAACGCAAGCCGGTTGGTCGAACTGTTTGACACATTCCAGGGCCGCATCGGTATCACCAATATTATTGTATGACAGTGCCTTGCCCTGTAGTTGTACGGCGCTGGCGATACCAGGTTCAGCTATATTAGACTCAATATAAAATGCGGCGTTTTGATGCGGATTTTCCCCATAACGCATACCCATTGCATGCTGGTACTGAAAATTGATCGTACGCGGAAACTGCTGATCGTCGGGTTCCTGGACCATGCGGCCAAAGTAATTCGCTATCGCACCATCATAACTCGCGGTATGCTCAAAGGCCTTGATTGCCAACGAAAATCGGGTTTTATCACTGACACTGCCATCGCTGTCATCCATTTCGCCGAGGATCGTGGCGTAGTCTGTCGGGTCGACGACCACCGTGACGCTACTGTGATTTTTCGCTGCCGCGCGCACCATAGCCGGGCCCCCGATATCAATATTTTCAATCGCCTCCTCAAAGCTGCAATCAGGTTTCGCCACCGTTTCCTGAAATGGGTACAAGTTGATAATGACCAGATCAATCGGCTTTATATCGTGTTCCTGCATGACTTCGTCATCGAGGCCGCGGCGACCCAGGATGCCGCCGTAGACTTTCGGATGTAATGTTTTCACTCGACCTGCCATCATTTCTGGAAAGCCCGTATAGTCGGAGATCTCGGTTACCGGGATGCCCTGTTTTGCAATGAGACTAGCGGTACCGCCGGTGGACAAAAGCTCTACGTCTCTGGTACTCAGCGTCCGGGCAAGATCAACAATACCCGACTTATCGGAAACGCTGATCAGGGCGCGACGTATGGGCGGAGCGGAATTAGACATAGCTAGTGAACTGGATGAGGCTCGAAAAAAACCGGCATTATAGCGGATCGTTAACCGAGAAGTATTAAAAACTCCGATGCTTTAACTGAAGCGCCCTTAATGCTCTATTTGATAGTACTTAAGTTTTTTGCGTAGCGTGCCGCGGTTAATGCCAAGATAGCTAGCGGTTTTACATTGATTATTGTTGCAGTGCTTCAATACGGTTTGTAACAGGGGTTGTTCGATTTCAGAGATTACCGTCTGAAACAGATTGTATGGAATTTCTCCATCTAAATCAGATAGATACTCGCGTATTGCGTGCTCTACCGATTGTTGCAACGAGCTTGTCTGCTGCCTATTTTTCACGACAACCAACCATAAATCCCCCACAGATTCATGAAGCCTTGGCAAATCTCCCCGGGAGCCATTGCTCAAAGTACCTATTTATAATATTTAACTGGGCCTCGGCTCCGGCCGCCTTCATTAATGCCGGCCTGACCTGGCGATATGTCGAAAATCCACCTAGCTGCCAGTTTATGTGTTTGCGCGCAATTCTTACTCCCTGGAACTCTCCATAAAACGCGTACAGATTTTTAAGATGGTCAACTAGCCATATTTGTTTTTGTTGATCTGTCGGTTCCTTCGCTATTTTGCCGGTCGCCAGATAATGTTCTATCCGTTGAAAAATCCACGGGCGACGCTGCGCAACACGGCCTATCATGATAGCATCCGTGGCTGTGAAGTCCATGACCATTTTGGCTTTTTCCTCAGACTCAATGTCACCGTTTGCAATAACAGGAATTTGAACAGCCTGTTTAACCTGCCGGATCGTCTCGTATTCCGCCACGCCAAGATACTTGTCTTCACGAGTGCGTCCATGCACAGTTAATGCCTGGATACCGCAGTCTTCAGCGATCGTGGCAACTTCCAGGGCATTCCGATTTTCACGCGACCAGCCCGTTCTGATCTTAAGTGTCACCGGCACTGAGACTGATTTAACGACAGCTTCGAGAATGCTGCTTACCAGTGCGGTATCTTTTAGCAGGGCTGAACCCGCATCGACCTTGCATACCTTTTTGGCAGGGCAACCCATGTTGATATCGATGATCTGTGCGCCCTGATCAACGTTATACCTGGCCGCATCAGCCATCAGTTTAGGGATGCCACCGGCGATCTGGACGATAATAGGGCCTGGCTCTCCTGCGTGATCCATGCGTAGCCGGGTTTTACGGCTATGTCTCAAATCGGGTCGGCTGGATATCATTTCGGACACTGTCATACCGGCACCGAGTGATCGGCAAAGCTGTCGAAACGGCCGATCGGTGACCCCGGCCATCGGCGCTAGCACCAGGTGATTTTGAAAAGTATAGGGGCCGATGCTGAATGACATGGTAGATTTGCGGGTTACTGGGCTCGGGTCCCCGACTATAGCTGATATTGGCAGGCAACCAGGTGGGGTCGGAGGCGGCTTCTTTGCGATTATCGGATTACTGTTTTTCACTGGATTCAGCCTTCCTCCGGCTGGTTGGATTTGGGGAGCCGCATTCAAGGAAGATACGCTTGGTGCAGGTGGCACATATATCCTTGTCTAGTTTCTCAAAAATACCTGCAATAGCGTCCGACTTCGAGTCGAAAAAATTTTCAGCCTTGATTTCTTCGGTATACCCACCCCTGTCCATGACCTTCGCAGCCTTGTCTTTGAGCCGATACAGATATAAATCCCCGCCCATTTCACGCCTGGCCCTGGCTTCCTCAACCAGCAGTTCCGCACCCGCTACATCAATTTGATTAATACCCTTGGTCAGCAGGAACAAGTTTTTTTGCTCCGGGTAATGTTCGCGATAACGTCGCAATAATTCACCGACATGTGAGACCGATCCAAAATAGAGTGAATCTTCCAGCCTGAGAATTTTTAGCTGCGGGCACTCGGGCAGGGAAACACTTGTTTTAAATTTACGATGCCTGGAATCCGGATCGGGTACTCGAGGTGCTAGTTTAGGCCTGGAAGTTCTGCGTAGAAATATCATTAGCGATAAAATGACCCCGAACAGAATGGCGAATTCGAGTTTGAGAAAAAGGGTGCTAAGAAAGGTGACGCTTAACACCGCAGCTTCATTGATGTCAGCACGGAGAATTTTATTAATCTGGGAGAAATTGATCAAACGCCAGGCAACCAGAATCAGCAGGCCTGCGACCGCCGCCCTGGGCAGATAGGCTGTTAACGGCGCAACAGCCAGTACAATAATGACCAGTATTACACCGGCTGAAGCTGCCGCTAACGGCGTACGGGCACCCGCGTCGTAGTTGGCTCCACTGCGGTTAAATGAACCGGTAGCGACATAGGCAGAGAAAAAACTTCCGGCGATGTTGGACAGACCCTGGCCGATGAATTCCTGGTTGCCTGATATTGGCTGTCCCGATTTAATCGAGATCGAACGTGAAATTGATACTGCCTCGGTCAATGCGAATAGTGTCATTGCCAGCGCCAGCGGTGCCAGATCCCTTAACACGCTAAGTGAAAATTCAGGCGTCGACAGGGGTGGTAATTGTCTTGGCAAGGCACCTAACATTTGAATACCTGTAAATTCCTCGCCGAAGTGTAGATTCAGTAGAACAGCGACCAGGCTGCCCAGCAGCAAGGCGGCTATCATGCCGGGAAATCTGGGATTAATCCTGTGGGCAAGCACGCCGGTGGCCAGTGTTGTCAGTGCCACTACTGAGGCCAGCGGGTGCAGTGAGTCCCAATGAGTAAATAGGTAACTAAAGTCCTGGGTCAGGTGCTCACTATCGTGCAAGTCAATTCCCAGAAATGTTTTAGCCTGTTTGGCCGCAATCAGACAGGCAGCGCCCGCGGTAAATCCGACTATGACTGAATGCGATATGAAGTTGACCAGTGTGCCTAGCCGCACCAGGCCCATCGTGAATTGCAAAATACCAACCATGAATGCAAGCGTGATCGCCATCGAAATATATTCCTGACTCCCGGGTACAGCGATGACACTAAGGGACGAAAACATGACGAGAGATGCGGCTGTGGTCGGGCCCGAGACTAGGTGCCACGAGGACCCGAATAGCGCGGCTATAACGGCCGGCACCATGCTGGTGTAAAGACCGTACTCAGGCGGCATGCCGGCGATGGCTGCAAACGCGACTCCCTGGGGCAAGACTATCGCAGCACCGGTCAAGCCGGCCAACAGGTCGACCTGCACAGTTTCCCGGTTAAGATTTTTACTCCAACGTAAAAATGGTAATAGTCGTGTTAGCTGAACTGGAATTTTCATGTTCGATTCTATTCGAATAATAAATCAACACAGGTACACAGACGACAGAGTGATTGCCTGGTACCCATGTGACCGATAAATATCAGATGTAAATATTGGTTGTAGACGGAATTTTCCACTCGGTAATGTATCCGAGATCGACCGCGGATTATAGCTCCAACTGATCATCAGGGATGTGAGTAAATTTCGATGCTGGTATTAGGTGGGCTAATATCAATTTCGCTATCACATAAACTCGAATTCGTAAGTCAGTGCATTGATTCCCGGGTCACTTATTTCAAGTCGAAACTGTACCGGTTTGGCGATTTCCATCAACCTTCGGGTATTATCGGCCTGCAGGTATTCACCCGGTGTGAACAGTCGGTTAGCAATTAAATTGCCCTGTAAATCGAACAGGCTAACTAGAAGTTTCGGTAACTTTTGGTCGAATATCGCCTGGTTTACAAATGAGCCGGAGACCATTAAGGCACTGGACTGAACCGGGTGAGAAAATACGTTTCGCTCCAACAGTTTGATTTGCTGAGTGCTGGAAAACTGTGATTCGTTGCATGGTACTACCTGACACAGGGCCAAAACCTGCTTTTGATAACGTGGGTTTTCGATCAGGGAATAACGCTGGTAATAAATTGCCTGGGCTATGCCGAGCGTGGATAGTAATAAAATACCTACCAGCCAGAATAAAGCAGAAAATTGCGATAGTCTGTTGCGCCTGGCACCGTACATGGCCTCGTGCAGACTAAGTTCGGGTTGTTGCTCTGGGGTTTTACCGTTATTGCCTGCTGATTCTATTTGTTCCTCAGCGAGTGTCCCGCCGTCGTCGAATTTCAGCGAGTCCCAGGCATCGAAGATCTTGCCGCATTTACCGCATTGAACCTGGCCGCTAGCAGCCTGTAATTGCTGCTCGGAGACTCGAAACCGGCTCTGACAATGGGGACAGCAGGTTTCCATAAGTTCTGTCGGATTAGCTTTATCCATTTATTCGTGTTCCGGATATACTGGTCCAGTCTTCTCGAACGCTTTCCGGATCCAGATCAAAATAAGATTGATAGACACATTTTATATCATTTAGCTGTGTTTTGAGTATCCCCGATAGTAGGATTTTACCGCCTGGTTTAATCATGCCGGCGAATTTTGGCGCTAATTCGACTAATGGCCCGGCGAGAATATTGGCGATCAGCAGGTCCACTCTGCCGGAATCAAAATTCGACGCAAGGCTAACCTGCAGTAAGTCCGGGTCGATACCATTTCTTCTTGCATTATCCAGGCTCGCATCGACTGCCTGTGGATCGATATCGACGCCAAAGACCTGTTTGGCGCCGAGCTTGCAAGCGGCAATCGAAAGTATGCCGGAGCCACAACCATAATCGATAACAGATTGATCGTTAAAATTTTTATTTGCCATCCAGGCCAGGCAAAGTGCAGTGGTAGGGTGGCTCCCGGTGCCAAACGCGAGTCCCGGATCGAGCTGTATGTTAATCGCCGCAGGATCGGGTGGTTGCAACCAACTGGGTACTATCCACAAATTGTCCGCGCAGTGGATCGGCTTGAAATGTAGTAAATGTACCCGTTCCCAGTCCTGGTCTTCGAGTGCCGAGCTGCGCGCGTTCGCCGCTTGATGATCGGGCAGTAACTCAAGTAATTTATTGTAAAGAACCTCAATCTGTTGGCTCTGCTCGAACAGTCCAGTCATTATCGAATGTTGCCAAACCGGGGAATCACCCGGCAGTGGTTCGTAGATAGGGTTGTCCTGAGCATCGCACAGGGTGATGCTAACTGCACCCAGGGAGAGCAAATGGGCTTCAGTCTGCTCGAGCTCTTCGTCGCCGCATTGAATGCTTATTTGCCACCAGGCCATCAATTATTACCTGGTCCCGTTAACTGATCCCCAGTTTTTTTTCCAGGTAGTGAATATTGGTCCCACCGTTGGCAAAATTACCATCGCTCATGATTTCCCTTTGTAACTGGATGTTAGTTTTAATGCCATCGATTACGATCTCAGAAAGTGCGCCCTGCATACGCGCGATGGCAGATTCGCGCGAATTGCCATAAGTAATCAACTTGCCTATCATTGAATCGTAATAGGGCGGTACGGTATAACCGTTGTAAATATGGGAGTCCATGCGCACCCCGGGTCCTCCGGGGGCATGATATAGGGTAATCTTTCCGGGTGAGGGTACGAAGGTCTTGGAATCCTCGGCATTGATGCGACATTCGATCGCGTGACCATGCACCACAATGTCTTCCTGTTTGTAGCGTAATGGATTGCCTGATGCAATCGAAATTTGTTCTTTGACTATATCGACCCAGGTTATCATTTCAGTGACTGGATGCTCGACCTGTATCCGGGTGTTCATTTCAATGAAATAAAACTCATCGTTTTCATACAGAAATTCGAAGGTACCCGCACCTTCATACCCCATTTGGATACAGGCATTGGCACATCGCTCGCCGATCTCCTTGCGCTGCTCGGGTGTTATTCCCGGAGCTGGCGCTTCCTCGACCACTTTCTGATGTTTGCGTTGCATTGAGCAATCACGTTCAGCGAGGTGGATGGCGTTACCCTGCGAATCGGCCAACACCTGAATTTCTATATGCCGGGGCGAAGCAAGGAATTTTTCCATGTATACGATATCGTTATTGAATGCGGCGCCGGCTTCCGACTTTGTCATTTGAATCGAGTTCAACAAGCTGCCTTCTGCCCGTACTACCCGCATACCGCGTCCGCCGCCGCCGCCCGCTGCTTTAATAATAACTGGGTAGCCAATTTCGCGTCCGAGTTTGAGATTTCTTTCCTTGTCCTCGGTTAGTGGCCCGTCAGAACCTGGCACAGTGGGTACGCCCGCTTCCTTCATGGCCCTGATCGCAGCGATCTTATCACCCATCTCTCTTATCGCTGCCGGGCTTGGGCCGATAAATTTAAATCCGCTGGATTCAACCTGCTCTGCGAATTCTGCATTTTCCGACAGGAATCCATATCCCGGATGGATGCCCGCAGCATTAGTCAATTCTGCGGCGCAAATTATGGCAGGAATATTGAGATAGCTTTCCAGCGACGAAGGGGGCCCAATACAGACCGACTCATCAGCAAGCCGAACGTGTTTCAGATCCCGGTCAGCAGTTGAATGTACCGCCACGGTCTGAATGCCCATTTCACGACAGGCACGCAGAATACGCAGTGCAATCTCCCCCCGGTTGGCGATGACGATTTTTGCTAACATTGATAGCACACAATAGTTATTCGATGATGAACAGAATTTGATCGAATTCAACCGGGTTGCCGTTTTCTACCAGGATCTTGCTGATCCGTCCTGACTTGTCGGACTCGATTTGATTCATCATTTTCATTGCTTCGATAATACACAGGGTATCGCCGACTTTTACTTCCTGACCCTCGACTACGAACGGATCGGAATTTGGTGAAGCAGCACCATAATAGGTTCCGACCATCGGCGATTTAATATGGTGACCGCGGGGTTCGGAGGCGGGTATCGGAGGTGGCACCCCGGCAGGTGGTGCGACAGGTGCAGCAACGGCTGCCGGTGCTGCGTATGGTGGGACCACAGCTTGTCGACTGATCCGAACCGATTCTTCGCCTTCCCTGATTTCCAGTTCAGCGATATCCGAACCTTCGAGTAGTTCGATTAGTTTTTTTACTTTACGTATATCCATTATTGATTTCTCTTTGAATTGGACTGTTTACTCAGATTGACCGCTGCCTCGAAGGCCAGCAAATAGCTGTCTTTACCCAGACCACTAATGACACCGATGGCGATATCAGACAGGTAGGAATGTTTCCGAAAATCTTCTCGCGCATAAATATTAGAGAGGTGCACCTCGATAAAGGGCACGGTCGAGGCGAGGAATGCGTCACGAATGGCGACGCTGGTGTGGGTAAAGGCTGCCGGATTGATGATGATAAACCGGGTCTGGTCGGACCCGGCTTGCTGAATTCGACCGACAATCTCACCTTCGATGTTCGACTGCAGGGTTTCGATTTTAATATCGTGGTGTGCGGCCAATTGCGCTAACGACTGGTCGATTGATGCCAGGGTATCAGGTCCGTAAACCTCGGGTTCCCGACTACCCAGCAAGTTCAAATTTGGTCCATGTATGACCAGTATTTTTATCATTCAAATGGGATTTGCTATCGCCCGGGGGCTTTGCCTTAGAATAGACCTAATTTTCACATAGTGGGGAGATAGAGTCCAGATATACCAGATTTTTTAGATTTTTGCCGAAGTTGGCGACAGTTTAATTCGATGGTCGGTTCCCTGTTAGAGTAATTTCGACACCTGCTGGCGTAATATTTTCAGGCTAATGATACCGGTATGAGTGAATTTAATTTTACGATCCCGACCAATAATTGCGGTGAACGGGAGGGCACCGCTTTTATTTTCAAATACGGCGCTATACATTGCAATATGTTGGCTGGCGAGAAACGATGGGTAGTTCATTTGATATTCATCGACAAATGACTCTATATTCTCAACACTATCGAGCGCAAGGCCCAATATTTGAATCCGATCACCATACTCCTGTTGCAGTGCTATCAGGTCGGGTACTTCGCGACGGCAGGGAGCACACCAGGGAGCCCAGAAGTTGACGACTAGAACAGGCTGTCTCCAGCTGCCCAGGGTCTGACTTCGACCTTGCAGGTCGATCAGGGGTATAGACTCTAATGATGTCCGGGTGCCGGATTGTACCTTGGCAGGCGGAGCCAACTGGATTTCAGGTGGATTTAACTGGGGACCCGATAACTGGAACAATGCAATACCCGCAATCACCGCAATCACCGATACCAGGCCGAGGAAGATTCCAGCCCGGGTTTTTCGACTCATTGCGCGGGTTATCATAGCCGAAAGGTAGCGATTATATGTGCAGCAAACTCTTCGCCCGACATTTCACCGACGACGCGGCGATGACGAATTTCCCGGCCGGATGAGTCAAAAAATAATATAGCAGGAGGCCCATATATACCCAGGGATTGCATTAGCTGGCTATCAATCGCATCGTTTTCGGTAACATCGGCCTGCAAGGTCGCTACTCGATCCAGTGCCCTGAGAACCCCGGGATGCGTAAATGCATATCTTTCCATTACCTTGCAGGAGATACACCATTCGGCATAAAAGTCGAGCATCGTCGCCTGGTTTAACCGAACCGAGTTGGCAAGCGCCAGTTGCAGGCCCTGTTCACCTTTAATCTGCGCAAATATGATGCGGTTTTCCTCGCCGTTCGATGTTGAGCCAGTCGTGGCACTCGTGACAATCCCCTTCAATGGTAATATCAGGTCCTTACTACCCGAAGCCGCTCCGATTAAATATACAGCACCAGTAATCAGAAAAATAACCCCAATGCCTTTACTTAACCTTCTCCAACCAGTGGCTGTTTCGGACAGTGAATCCAATGCACCCAGATAAATTGCTGAAGTGATAACCAGGACGGCTATCAGCAACATGATGATATCGGTTGGCAGGAATCTTTCCAGCAGCCAGATCGCAAACGCCAGCATGACGACTCCGAATACCGCTTTTACCCGGTCCATCCAGAGCCCCGCGTGCGGTAGCAATTTTCCAGCCGAGGTTCCGACCAACATGAGTGGTACGCCCATCCCGAGACCCAGTGCAAACAGCGCAAGGGCACCCAGCAGCCAGTCCTGGGTTTGAGAGATGAAAATCAGGGCGCCGACCAGTGGCGCGGTTATACAGGGGCCGACGATAATAGCCGAGAAGCCTCCCATCAGCCCGACACCAATCAGGGTACCCCCTTGTTGGCTATTACTCAGTGCGATAATCCGGCTTTGAATCGCAGCCGGCATTTGAATTTCATAAAAACCGAACATCGAAATCGCGAGTAATACGAATACCGTCGCGAAACTACTCAGCACCCAGGGATCTTGAAACCAGATCTGAATATTGAATTTGGCACCGTAGTAGCCGACGATGGCACCGATGATGGCGTAGGTGGTTGCCATCGAAAGTACATAAACCAGTGACAAGGAGAAGGCCTTGCGGGTTGTAATTGAATCACCTTGACCTGCAATTATGCCGGACAGGATCGGAATCATCGGAAATACGCAGGGAGTAAAAGTAAGACCTATACCGGCTAGGAAAAAAAGACCAATAGCTATAAAGATATTACCGTTTAACAATAACTGGGCAAATTGGCCCTGTTCTGATACTGGTTTCGTGTCGGGTGTCGGCATCCGGCTTGTCGCAGCGCTCGATCCTGGCACCGAGCTGTCACCCTGGTTATCAAAAGAAGCCAGTTGAAGCCGTTGATCCGAGATATCGATCAGCCCCGCGCTTTGATTAACATTCAAATATTTGCTGATCGGCGGATAACAGATACGATCTTCGACGCATCCCTGGTAGCTGTAAGCGATGGTATATAGATTACTGGCGTTGGTCTCTGAAGAGATCGGCAGGGAGATTTTTACCCGCTGATGGTATACCTCCATGCGACCAAAGAATTCATCATCTTTTAAATCACCGACCGGCATAGCTATAGCGCCAAGAGCATGGCCGGTACCGCTTATGATCTCGAAGCTAAACTTGTCTCTGTATAAATAGGTACCCGGGTAGAGCCAAATATCGGTCTGGATTATATTGTTACGGTCCATCCTGGCCGATAGCACGAATGCGGTATCGGGATGCGGAATTTCATCGCCATCACTGAGACCGATGCTGTCGCCGAGAGACTGCAATAGTTCCAGCGCCTTGCTATCGGTAGAGACAGGAGAGACTTCGCTAGCCATGTTTTGACTGGAATTACCGGTAATGTCGAATAGCAGTGCCTGTAACGCCGCGATACTTTGCGAATTTTCATTACTGACCTCGCCTGATTTTGCGACATAGGCAGTTGGCAGTATGCGGGCGCTGGATCTGGTATTCAGGTTCAGAGTCTGGCTTAGCGGCGGATAGCAGACCCCTATGTCCGCGCATCCCTGGCCAGTGGCCTTGACGACGAGATTTAATGCTCCCAGGCTAGCCGACAATATCGGTAATACGATCCTGAGATTGCCGCGATATACTTCCATATCGCCAAAAAATTCATCATGCTTAAATATGCCATCGGGGATGATTGCGGTATCGAACCGCGCGTTGCCCGATTCAATCTGAAAATCAAATCGCTCACGATACATATAGTAGCCCGGCGCTATATCATATTCCGCGACCAGGCGATCTCCCTCCATCCAGGCGACCAGGCTAAATGCCTGTTCGGGCGGCAATAGTTCGTCACTCTGCGCGACTAGCTGTGAGCTGCTAAACAATAATAAGAAAATTAGTAAGCCGAAGTGCAAGTGAGGGTATAACCGATTCAAAGCAACTTTCATCGAGTTACCTTTGATATCCAGTTCAAATAGTCCTGGTTGCCCGAGTCTATCGCGATGCGAAGAATTTCGGCCAGCGGGTAGGGATGGTTTTTGCGTATTTCTTGTTCCAATTGCGCAACTTTTTTTGCGGTTGTCTTGAGTAGCATTTGATGCTCGGTACCGGTCCTGGTTTCGCCTTTCCATAAGTAGATAGAGTGCATTTTCGGTAAAATGTTTACCGAGGCCACCAATTTTTTATCCAGCAAGGTTCGAGCCAGTTGTGCAGCCTCGTCGAAATCGGGCCAGCTTGTGATTACCAGATAATAGTCGGACATGGTTTTCAGGTCAGAGTTTTGAGCAGATAATTATTACTTAAGGAACCTCTGATCAATTATGCCTTGAAACAATGATATGCTACTCATATATAGGCAGTATTGCTGTATCACTAGAGGGATAGTAAAGATTCAAATGCCGAATGTGTTTTATCCAGAGTTGTCACTTTCCTGTGCCGCACGGCGCGCAGTCTAGCCATAGAATAGTTATGTTTCCAGTCCTTACCATAATATTTTTGATCGTGCCGGTGGTTGAAATTTACCTGCTGATAGAAGTGGGGCAGATAATCGGTGCGTTATGGACCGCCTTCCTCGTTGTCCTAACTGCCGTTATCGGTGTGAGATTGCTTAAAATTCAGGGTATTTCAACCCTGATGCGAGCTCAAAATAAATTACAGACAGGCCAGATGCCAGCACAGGAAATGTTCGAAGGTATCGGCCTTGTGCTGGCGGGTGCTTTTTTACTGACCCCCGGTTTTTTTACCGATACGGTAGGGTTTATCTTGCTATTTCCCCCGATCAGGGTCTGGTTGGTCAGCAAGGTTCTCACCAGACTGATGGCTTCCGCCAGGTTTTCTCAACACGGTGGTTTAGATGGTTCTCATTACGAGTCCAACATTCGGCAGAAGAAGCCTGAAATGGACGTTATAGAAGGTGTGAAATTTAAGCGCGAAGACTAGGGAACCTCTGATCAATTCATGAATGAACGCGTTGTGTCCAAAATGACCAATTCCCATGTTGTGAAACTTAGCAGTAGCCCTGCTATTACGCCGAACAGGGAAGTTCCAGTGCCGCGGCGACAGGATGTCGATGAGCGGCCTTGCGTTCCACGCCCTGAACTTGATCATTTTGAATCACAACTCGATTCACCCAGAATTAATCAGAGATTCCCTAGACTCCATACACTCAATCCTTTATCCCCCAAACCACTACTTACAAATTAATCCGATTCGCCTGTTACAGGCTGATTTTGAGCTGAAAAAGTTCAATCGGCGATAAAAACTGCATTAATAGCTTGAAACACCCTTTTTATTCCCCATATCGCTTGACTAGCGGGAGTTGCTGAATATTATTGGCACTCACTAAATGCGAGTGCTAACTCGTAGCGAACTCTAACTACCATCCTGCTAGGTCGGCAGGTAACTTTAAACTAATAATTCTGGAGAATAGCAACAATGAACATTCGTCCCTTGCATGATCGTGTGGTCGTCAGGCGTAAAGAAGAAGATACAACTACCGCCGGTGGCATCGTGATCCCTGATTCCGCAGCCGAAAAGCCAAGTACTGGCGAAGTACTCGCCACGGGCAACGGTAAGATCACCGACTCGGGTGAAGTGCGAGCCCTCGATGTCAAGGTTGGTGATACGGTTTACTTTGGTAAGTATTCCGGAACTGAAATTAAAGTTGACGGCGAAGAACTGCTGATCATGCGCGAAGATGACATCATCGCTGTCGTTGAATAATTCATAGATTAAGAGGTTAATTCTCAATGAGTGCAAAAGAAATAAAATTTGGAGATGATGCGCGTTTGCGTATGATCAATGGTGTAAACATTCTGGCTAACGCGGTTAAAATCACACTGGGCCCCCGGGGACGCAACGTGGTCCTGGACAAGAGTTTCGGTGCCCCGACTGTCACCAAAGACGGTGTTTCGGTGGCGAAGGAAATTGAACTTGAAGACAAGTTCGAGAATATGGGCGCACAAATGGTCAAGGAAGTTGCTTCCCAAACTTCTGATGTTGCCGGCGATGGTACGACAACTGCGACTGTTCTGGCCCAGGCCATTGTTCGTGAAGGCATGAAGGCGGTCGCCGCCGGCATGAACCCGATGGATTTGAAGCGTGGTATTGATAAAGCCGTCATTGCAGCAGTCGATAGCATAAAATCCGGCTCAAAACCCTGTGCCGATACCATAGCGATTGCCCAGGTTGGCACGATTTCTGCCAATGAAGATGCCAGCGTCGGTAAAATCATCGCCGAGGCGATGGAAAAAGTCGGAAAGGAAGGCGTTATAACCGTTGAAGAGGGTTCAACATTCGACAATGAACTCGAGGTCGTAGAAGGTATGCAATTCGACCGTGGTTACCTGTCGCCTTATTTCGTAAACGACCAGTCAACCATGTCTTCCGAACTCGAAGAGCCGATGATTTTGTTGTTCGACAAAAAAATCTCCAACATTCGTGAATTGTTACCGATCCTGGAAGCCGTGGCCAAGTCCAGCAAACCATTATTGATAGTTGCCGAAGATATTGAAGGCGAAGCACTGGCTACGCTGGTAGTTAATAACATGCGCGGCATAGTCAAGGTATGTGCAGTCAAGGCGCCTGGTTTCGGTGATCGTCGTAAAGCCATGTTACAGGACATTGCTATCCTGACTGGTGGTCAGGTGATATCTGAAGAGGTAGGTCTGAGCCTGGAAAAAGTAACCCTTGAAGATCTGGGTTCGGCGAAGAAGGTATCCATCACTAAAGAGAATACAACTATTATAGACGGTGCTGGTTCTACCGAAGATATCCAAAGCCGCATCACTCAAATCAAGGCTCAGATGGAAGATTCTACTTCAGAGTATGACACTGAGAAAATGCAGGAACGCCTGGCGAAAATTGCCGGTGGTGTTGCTGTCATTAAGGTAGGTGCTGCGACTGAAATTGAGATGAAGGAAAAGAAAGCCCGCGTTGAAGACGCGCTACATTCAACCCGTGCCGCGGTTGAAGAAGGCGTGGTCGCTGGCGGTGGTGTTGCTCTCCTTCGTGCCTGTACTGCAATTGCTAAATTGAAGGGTGATAATGACGACCAGACAGTCGGTGTCGATATTGCGCGTCGTGCAATGGAAGAACCGATGCGTCAAATCGTTGCCAATGCGGGTGGCGAAGCTTCAGTTGTTGTTAACAAGGTCTTGGCTTTGAAGGGAAATAATGGCTATAACGCCGCTACCGACGAATACGGCGACATGATAGAAATGGGTATTCTGGATCCAACCAAGGTGGTACGGTGTGCACTACAAAATGCAGCATCGATTGCCGGACTGTTGATCACCACGGAAGTCATGATTGCTGATGCACCTGTCGAAAAGAGCAGCGCCCCTGCCATGCCCGATATGGGTGGTGGTATGGGTGGTGGTATGGGCGGAATGATGTAATCTCGCCTATTGCGCTCGCGATAGCGGCGTTATTTTTGCCGGCGAGACGCCGCTCCACATACGCGAACGTATGCTGCGCGCCATCGCCGTCAGATATGTCTTGCTCTCGCTTCGCTCGTGACGGCTAGACTATCGCCGTTAATTCGAAAGCCCCGCGATGCGGGGCTTTTTTGTGATTGGCCAGCAAGGCGTTAGAAATATTGGCTTATTCTTCTGACTCGTTGATTAAAGAACTTCGTTCTCGTATCCGGGTTGTGGGTCACCGGCGCGGGCAGGGTGGCGGCCAGTTGAATCGCCTGCTTAGCGGATAAACTGGCTGCGGATATTCCCCAGTAATGCCTGGCTGCCGCTTCGACACCGTAAATACCACGGCCTAGTTCAACCACATTCAGGTACAGTTCGAGTATCCTCTTCTTGGTCAGACTACGTTCCATACCGACCGTCAGTAGCAACTCATGCCATTTTCGCAGCGGGTTTCGGGACGCGCTGAGGAAAATGTTTTTTACCGTCTGCTGAGAGATGGTGCTGCCACCATAAACGAACCGTTTTTCAGACAGGTTGTACTCCATGGCTGCCTGTAATGCTTCCATGTCGATACCGGAGTGGGAATAAAATCGGGAATCCTCCGCGACGATGCTGGCGCGGATCATGTGCCGGGATATTTTACTGATAGGTTTTGGTTTCCATTGTAGATCAGGCCAGTCAGGGTGTTGATATTGCCCAATTACATAATGTCGAATGAAATTTGACTGCTGGATCGGGCCCTGACTGTAGACTTCCCAGTCCGGCCAGATACCGATCAGGTACCCGGTATCCATGATGAATATGAGTGCCAGAATTCTCAGGCTCCAACGAATAAGGCGTACTGACTTCCGGGTTCGAAGAAAAAAATAAAACCGTAGCTTTAATGACGTTAATGACATGGTAATAATTAAATAATCCACCAGGCTCGTAAAAACCCAGAATCGACCTGAGAGTGACTTTATACTTCTTAATTTTAGACTAACTACGACAGGATATTTACAATACACGTTCGGTGATATCTTCCCGCTGATCGAGCAATGCTGTTTCCTGCCTGGCCACGGCCTCGGCATATTCGACCGCGTCGGGAGCGTTATATTCTGCTATCGGCGTTCCGATGGTGCCGGTAGCTATCAAATGCGACTGATCTTCAACCTTAATACCAGAGCGTGATCCGATACGAATCAGGGCAAATACCAGGATCATCGAAAATACAGCAGCGATGCCCCAGAAGTAATATTCTATGCCGTAAAAATCCATGAAAAAAGCAACAATGATAGGACCGGTACTCAAGCCTATACCCGATACCATAACGAGGCTGCCGCTGGCACCTACAATCTGATGGGGTTCGAGGCGATCATTGGCATAAGCGATACAAATCGAATACATCGGCATCGCGGCACCGCCGAGCAATACAATCACCAGGTAGAACAGAAGACTGTCCTTGGCTGTGATAATCGCCAACAGGCAGGCAATAATTGATATTATCGAAATTGCTGTCATCACCAGGCGTCGACTGATGCGATCAGACAGGTAGCCTATTGGCCAGAGTGTTACCAGGCTACCAATCAGAAAACATGCCATAAACCAGGATACCAATTTGATCTCGACCAATACAGCGCCGGCGTAAATAGCCCCAAGTCCGAATATAATGCCATGTGCCATACCGGTTAAACAGTTACCAATGACCGCCAAAGGCGATGCCTTGTAAAGCTCTATTACCGACATTTTAGTCGATGTCTGGAAAACTGGCGCTGGCTTTGCGGTAAGTAGTATCGGGATCAGGCCAAACGAAATAATCACCGATATTAATATAAATAAATCAATTTCCTGGGGCTTTGCCAGGTTAAGCAGAAATTGCCCAGAACCCATGCCAAGCGTGATCATTACCATGTAAATTGAAAGTATTTTGCCGCGGGTTTTATTGCTCGCGCGGTCGTTCAGCCAACTCTCGGTTACCACGAAGAAACCGGCGAAGCAAATGCCGGTAACCACTCGCATTAACATCCAAATTACCGGGTCAATAAAAACCCCGTGAAACAGAATGGTAATCGACGCTAGTGAGGCGAGAGCCGAAAATACACGGATGTGACCGACTCGTCTGACCAGCATGGGTGCCAGAAACGAACCGATGAAAATGCCAATGAAATAGCCCGACATCATAATGCCGGTGGTGAAGGTAGAAAAACCCTCCAGGATCGCACGCAGACCGAGCAGGGTTCCCTGCAGTCCATTGGCCAGCATCATGAAACCAATTCCGAGCAAAATAGCCCAGGATGCCGTTAAATCCTTCCACATAATAAGTGACTCTCCTGCTTCAAGTTGAAGATAATTCAATGATCGATCAAGCCGAACGAATTCTAGTAGAGGAATCCGATTGCAGCAATCCGTAAAGCAGGAACAGAAGATATTTGTCCAGAAAAGCTATTAGGCCAGGACCGGGTAACCAGCTTCTTGGGCACTAATCTCTAAATCGAGTATGCCCTGGTATTCACCGATATCCACCTGTTCAAATCCCTTCAGGTGAAGGTCGTTCCTATAGTTGTCGTCAAGCATGGACAGGGCATGGTTAAGACTCCCGGTAATGCCTTCGAAATTATTATTGCCAGCACTTGATTTCGGCATGACAAAGGGTAATCCACAGGTTTGTGCGCTGAAACCGATAGACCGCACGCGTGCTGCGAGATCAGGCCAGGCATCTTCGATAAAACGATAGCTGACGCAGTCGATAGCTGCAATATCGGCACGTTGGTTGGCCACCTCGGTAAGGCTTTGCTGGTGCGAACCGGATATTTGTATCCCGGAAAAAAATGTTCCCTGTTGATAGAAAGCTGCAACGGCATGACGCAATACGTTCATACCGCTATTCGAATCCGAGGTATTGATGACCGCGCGTAACCCCTGGCAGTCTTCCAGTGTTTTTATCTCGCTGTCTTCGGAAACTATCAACAGGCTCGAATAGCTAGTGTGATCGCAGCCATCCACATCAAAAATCGGTACGCTAAACGGTGTCAGCGTATCGCGTAAACTGGTCATTAGCGGATAACCACAGGTCTGCCCAAACCATAGAGAGGGGTCGTTTAACACCGCCTGTCCGGTTTCGAACTTTAGTAATCGGTCGAGTTCAAACGTCGGATTGACCAGGTGGAAGAAATGACCAAATAATTGCTGCCAGGCGGCACGTAAATCGTCGGTAAATGCGTACATGCCACAGGTGACAAATAACCGATTTTGGCGCAAATTTTTTACCTCGAGATTCATCGTCTGACTTTTCTTGTTTACGCTGGAAATTTTTCTTATCAGCGTCAAGTGTAATACACGAGCGCAGAAGAACCATGAAAGTTACCCTAAAGCCGCTGCCGAAAACAAGGCGGGATTTTGCGATAGTGTTGCGCTTGCAGCCCAAAATTCGATTTGTTGATTTAAATTAACAAATATGCTTATAAGAAACAACGGTTACACAGGTAGACCTGGTTCTCCGACAGGAATACTATTCATGCATTAGTCCATACAGCCTTTATCATGCGTAGAAAGAGAAGACGTAGACCTACTGCCAATCCCGAACAACTGGTCAAGCCCAGACTTGAGCAGTTGTTCAACCCCTATGCACCCATCGAGGTGCTCAGTGAGGACGACCTGGACCTCATCCACGATGGTTCGATGCGTATACTCGAGGATATTGGCCTCGAGGTACTCAACGAGCGCGGACTGGGGTTATACGAAGATGCGGGTGCAACGGTTGACTGGGATCTACAACGCGTATTCCTGGATCGGGAACGCTTGATGTCATGGCTACAAACTGTACCTTCTGAATTTATCATGCATTCACGAAACCCGGAGCGAAATCGTCTCGTCGGGCGCAATGCAGTCAACTTTACCACGGTGGCTAGCGCGCCAAACAGTTCGGACCTGGAGGGCGGTAGGCGCACGGGTAATTTTGAGGACTATTGCAATTTTCTGCGCCTGGCGCAGCATTTTGACATCATCGGATTTATCAGCGGTTATCCGGTCGAACCGATCGATATTCCGCCAGACACACGACACCTGGATGCAACGCTCGCTGCGCTGACATTAACTGACCGCTCTTTTTCCTGCTATTGCCTGGGGGGTGGGCGGGTAAATGACGGGCTAGAGATGACTGCGATTGCCCGCGGCATCGATCGCGAAACTCTGAAAAAAGAACCCAGTATCATTACTGTAGTGAATACCAATTCGCCGTTGCGTGTAGATGGACCGATGCTCGATGGTCTGATCGAGATGGCGGAAAATGGTCAACCGACGATTGTCACACCCTTCACCCTGGCGGGTGCGATGTGCCCGATAACGATAGCGGGTGCGTTGGCGCAACAAAACGCCGAGGCACTCGGGGTAATAGCACTGTCACAGATAGTCAACCCGGGAGCACCGATGGCCTACGGCGGCTTTACTTCAAATGCCGATATGCGCACTGGGGCACCGGCATTTGGCACCCCTGAATACACCCGTGCGGCGCTCGCCAGCGGTCAGCTGGCACGCCGTTACAACCTACCATTTCGCTCATCGAATACGAATGCGTCAAATTGTGTTGACGCACAGGCAGCCTGGGAATCGCAAATGTCACTATGGGGCGCGGTGATGGGGCACGCGCATATCATTAAACATGCTGCTGGCTGGCTGGAGGGGGGGCTCTGTGCCTCATTCGAAAAATTTATTATCGATATCGACATGTTGCAAATGATGGCCGAAACCCTGAAGCCGATCGAGGTAACCGAGTCAACCCTTGCGCTCGACGCGATACGCGAAGCCGGGCATGGCGGTCACTTTTTCGGCACCAGACATACCCTGGCTAATTACACTACTGCATTTTATGAACCCATCGTCTCGGACTGGAGTAATTATGAAACCTGGGTTGAAAAAGGGGAGAAATCTGCCTACGAACGCGCCAATAAAATTTATCGCCAGTGTCTAAAAGACTACCAGGAACCGCCAATCGACGAGCAGATTAGAATTTCGCTGGAAAAATACGTGGACGAACGCCGCCAGGAAATCGAGAGTACGAGGTGAAGCTACAGGAGCGCGTCACCCTGTTCCAACAACGCCTGCAGCAGGTGATTACGCTGAGCGGGTTGAATCGTTCGTCATTTGCGGCTTCAATATCGGTTGATCGCTCTACCCTGTCGCAACTTTTATCGTCTGACAACGTGCGGCTGCCGCGTGCCGATACCGTCGCCTCGATTGCTGAAATACACCAGATCAGTATCGACTGGTTGCTGGGTTTGACCCAACAGGGATCATTGGGCGCGAGTATCATGCCAGAGATTCTCGAGGTTGATGACTATTCGGCGTCAATATTCGAAAAATATCTGGAATGGTATCAGGAAGCCATCGGATACAAGATTCGCTATGTTCCTACCACCTTACCCGACCTGTTAAAAACTGAAGCGGTAGCCGAGTACGAATTTAATCGGTATGGCTCAGGCAAGGTAGACCAGAGCGTGCGCGATAACCAACTTTTGTTGATACAACAACGCCATCCGGGAAGCGAACTGGAAACCTGCCTGTCGTTACAGTCGCTACGTAGCTTCGCTCTGGGGCAAGGTATCTGGCAGGGTCTCGCACCTGGGTCCCGGAAGGAGCAGTTACGGCGCATGATCGAACTGACGGACGAGCTTTACCCCGGCTTCCGATGGTTTCTGTACGATGGTAAGGAGACCTATTCGTCGTCTTTCACTATATTCGGACCGCTGCGTGCGACACTGTTTCTGGGTCATTTATACGTGGTGGTGAATAGCATCGAACATATTCGTAAACTGACCGAGCGGTTTGACGATCTGATTCGAAAGGCGATTGTGCATCCGCACGAAATCCACAAGACACTGGAAGACTTGATCGATGAGTGCGAGTAAAAGCCTGTCCGAATTATCAGTATTATTCTGCCCTGGGCGTATTTCTCTAAACCAGGTTACAGGTTAGCCATGTCACAATCATACGATGCGATCATTATCGGCGCTGGTATTATCGGTTGCGCAACCTCTTATGCGCTCGGCCTTAAAGGCTGGCGGGTATTGAATATCGACCGTCTGCCTGCCTGCGGATATGGATCCACTTCGGGTTCCTGCGCAATCATTCGTCCCTACTATTCGACGCTTGACGGCTCGGCGATGGCCTACGAGTCACATTATTACTGGCTGGACTGGACGGATTACCTGGGTGGTGCCGATATCGATGAAAAAGGCCTGATCGAGTATATCAATTGTGGTTCGTTGGTGATGAAAACCAGTCTCAACGACTATATGAAGCCCTGTATGGCGCTGATGGATGAACTCAATTGCCCCTACGAAGAATTCAGCCCAGCGCAAATCGTCGAGAAACTCCCGGTCTGGAACACCGAGTCCTTCGGTCCGGCCAAACTACCGGAGGATGCAAAGTTTGGTATCGCTAATGAGACGCCTCTGCGGGGCGCGGTGATGTTCCGTGCGGGTGGCTATATCAACGACCCGCAACTCGCGACGCACAATATTATGCGCGCTGCGGAAAAATCCGGGTCGAGCTTTCTGTACAACACCCGGGTGGTTGAAATCAGACGGTCTAATGGCCGGGTCTGTGGCCTGACCCTCGATAACGGTGACAGGATCGATTCTCCGGTGGTGTTAAATGCTGCGGGTCCACACTCGTCCAAGATTAATCAGCTGGCTGATGTTGAAAAATACATGAAGGTCAAGACCCGCGCGCTGCGCCAGGAAGTCGCGCATGTGCCCCTGCCCGAGGGTTACAATTCAAAGACTGCCTGCGTCACCTCGGATAGCGATATCGGTGTTTATACTCGCCCCGAACACGGTGACAGTCTGTTAATTGGCAGCGAGGATCCGCCGGTTGATAAACACGAGTGGGTCGATCCGGACGATTATAATCGAGATTTCAGCGAGCAATGGCGTGTGCAGGTATTGCGGGTCTGCCAGCGTGTACCGAACTTGGGCGTACCTAATCAGATGCGTGGCGTGGTCGATCTGTACGACGTTACCGACGACTGGATTCCGATCTATGACCGGTCGCAGCTACCCGGGTTTTACATGGCAATCGGTACCAGTGGTAACCAGTTTAAGAATGCACCAATAGTCGGAGAAATGATGGCAGATATTATAGAGGCAACTGAAAACGGAAACGATCAGGATAAAAACCCGATCGATTTTCATTTAAAAAATATCGATCGTAGCGTGACAACCGGGTTCTACTCGCGATTGCGCGAAATTAATCAGGACAGTAGTTTTTCAGTATTAGGCTAACCGAGAAAATAAAAATATGAGAGAACATGCTCAGGTGGTCGTCATCGGCGGCGGTGTGGTCGGCTGTAGCGTGATTTATCACCTCACCAAACTCGGATGGAAAGACGTCGTTTTGATCGAACGATCCGAACTCACCTCGGGTTCGACCTGGCATGCGGCGGGGGGGTTTCACACCTTGAATGCGGATACCAATATGGCCGCGCTGCAGGGTTATACCATCGGCCTCTATCGAGAGCTGGAAGAGCTGACCGGCCAATCCTGCAGCCTCCATCATGTCGGAGGTATCACGCTGGCCTCTACGCCCGAACGTATGGATTTCCTCAAGGCAGCGCGCGCGATGCATCGTCACATGGGGCTGGATACCGAGCTGGTTACCCCACAGGAGATTAAAAAACTCAGTCCGATTACCAATACCGATGGTGTACTCGGCGCCCTTTACGACCCACTCGACGGTCACCTCGATCCATCCGGTACGACACATGCCTATGCAAAAGGAGCGCAAATGCAGGGTGCAGAAATTGTATTGCGTAATCGTGTGCTGGAAACCAGCCAACAGGCCGACGGTAGTTGGCAGGTAGTGACCGAGCAGGGCACGATAGTGGCCGAGCACCTGGTCAATGCAGCGGGCCTGTGGGCACGCGAAGTCGCTGAAATGGCCGGGATTTACCTGCCCTTGCAGCCGATGGAGCATCAATATTTTGCCACCGATGACATACCCGAGGTCTACCAGCGCGACAGTGAGTTGCCCCATGTGATGGATCCGGAGGGCGAGAGTTATCTACGCCAGGAAGGCAGGGGACTGGTGATCGGGTTTTACGAACAGGATTGTGTGCCCTGGGCGGTCGACGGCACTCGCTGGGACTTCGGTCACGAACTGTTAAGCGAGAACCTGGAACGCATCGGTGACTCGATGGAAGTGGCGTTCAATCGATATCCGGTTCTGAAGCAGGCTGGGATTAAAACCATCATCAACGGACCTTTTACCTTTGCTCCCGATGGCAACCCGTTGGTAGGGCCGGTACCGGGTCTCCGGAATTACTGGTCAGCCTGTGCGGTAATGGCTGGTTTCAGCCAGGGTGGAGGCGTCGGCCTGATACTCGCCGAATGGATGATCGACGGTGAACCCTCACGCGACGTATTCGCGATGGACGTGGCCCGATTTGGTGACTATTGCACCAAATCTTATACCCGCCTGAAGGTACGCGAAAATTACCAGAAACGCTTTGCAGTACCCTACCCGAACGAGGAATTACCAGCGGCGCGTCCGCTCGATAGCACGCCTGCCTATGGCATCTGGCAACAGCAAAACGCGGTATTCGGGTCGTCCTACGGTATGGAGCATGTCAATTATTTTGCCCCGGCCGGTGAGCATCCCTACGAAATCCCATCGTTCCGACGTTCCAATGCCTTCGACACGGTAGCAAAGGAATGCCACGCAGTGCGAAATAAGGTAGGTATTAATGAAGTGCACAACTTCGGTAAATACGAAATCAGCGGGCCGGGTGCATTCGAGTACCTCGATACCATCATGGCAGGTAAAATTCCTCCAACAGGTCGTCTCAGTCTTAACCCGATGTTAAGCCCGAAAGGCAGGATTATTGGTGATTTTACCGTCGCCCAAATTAACCCCGATGTATTCCAGGTCACTGCATCGTTTGCTGCACAGGCTTACCATATGCGTTGGTTTGAACAGCATTTACCCGCACAGGGTGTGCATATCGAGAATGTCTCGAAGTCGCGTATCGGTTTCCAAATAGCGGGCCCGAATTCCCGGGAGCTGCTACAGCGGGTTACCCGTGCCGATGTTTCGAACCAGGCATTTCCTTTTTTATCGGTGGCTGAGATGGATGTCGGCCAATGCCAGGCAATCGTACAACGCGTCAGTTACACCGGCGATCGGGGTTACGAGATTTATGTGCCGGTCCATCATCAGATTGCGCTTTACCAGGTTCTCAGTGAAGCCGGTAGAGATCTCGACCTGCGACCCTTCGGTATGCGGGCGATGATGAGCCTGCGCCTGGACAAATCATTCGGCTCCTGGATGCGCGAATTCAAGCCCGATTACACGCCGATGGAGACCGGGTTGGACCGATTTATCGACTACCAAAAGACCAGCGATTTCGTTGGCAAGCAGGCGGCCCTGGCAGAACGCGAAAAAGGCGTCGAACGCAAATTGTGTACCTTTGTGGTCGAGGCCAAAGATGCCGATGTCAATGCCTACGAGCCTATATGGCACGATGGAGAAGTAGTTGGTTTTGTAACCTCGGGCGGATATTCGCACACTGCACAGAAAAGTATCGCCTACGGATTTTTACCGGTCGACCTGGCAAGTGAGGGCAGGGAAGTAGAGATTGAGATTCTGGGTGAAATGATACCGGCGAAACTGTATAGCAAACCCTTGTTTGATCCCGAGAATGAGTATTTGCGAAGCTAGTAGCGAGGGGGGTTATTCGCGGTTCAGGCGTGAATATTTCGATCGCCAATATACCTCGGAACCAGGGTTCTGATGGGCTACGGATCGTGCAAGAATAAACAGCAGATCGGATAGTCGGTTGATGTACTGTAATGTTATCGGGTTTAGTTCTTCGGTTTCTTTCAACGACAGCAAAGAGCGTTCAACTCGCCGACAGACGGTTCTGGCCAGGTGTAAAGAAGCCACCGATTGTGAACCGCCGGGCAGAATAAATTCCTTTAACGGTGGCAGCGGTTGATTGAATTGTTCGGCGCTGGATTCAATCGAGTCTACATGCAATTTTTGAATCAACGATTTGCCTGGCTGGCATAACTCGGCACCAATATCGAACAAATCGTGCTGTACCGCGAATAATGCCTGCTGCGCCGGTGACTCTTCAAGAAAACTCAAAGCAACGCCAAGGGTTGCATTAAGTTCGTCAACCTCGCCGAGGCAATGCACTCGGATATCGTTTTTAGGTCGACGACTGCCATCGGCCAGCCCGGTGGTACCCTTATCGCCGGTACGAGTGATGATTGCAGATAACCTGTTACCCATGTGTATATCCTCGAGCAAGTCTGAATACTCGATGTAAGCTTACAGCCTTAACTGTCGACCGTATACCTGACGGTATCGGGCTTTACTTTAAACGATTATTTCATACAATTTATCTCAGCTTATCAGGTGCATGCGTAACGCGTGATAATCGGGAAACCCGTGAAAATCGGGTGCTGCCCCCGCAACGGTAATTAAAGTTGCAAATCACATTCCACTGCGAATTTTTCGTGGGAAGGGTGAGTTGCTTATTCTTTGTTAGCCCGGAGACCGGCCAGATAGTTTATCAACAGACCAGAATGGCGGGTGGCCATTCTCACAGTCTCCGGTGCCAGTCTGGCTCCATCTGTGCGTGTCTCATGTCTTCAGAGACTGCAATGAAAATTCTACTACCGTTACTACTAGCTTTACTCACAGTTACGCCTGGTATCAGCTCGGCGGCTCTGGGGCCGATAATCGTGACACCATCGATAGTCGAAGAGCAAAGAGAGGAGTCAGCGACACCCATCACGGTCATCGATGCAAAAATGATAGCCCGGTCGGGTGCCAATAACCTGGCAGAATTATTACGTGGACAAGCGGGCGTGCATATCAGCGATCTATTCGGCGATGGTAGTCAGGCGACTGTCGATTTAAGAGGGTTTGGCCCAACGGCTATCAGTAATACCCTGATTCTGATTGATGGCCGTCAGTTGAATAACTCTACTGACAGTTCAACACCAGATTTAAGCACCATAGACCTCGAAGACATTCAGCAAATCGAAATATTACAGGGCAGTGGTGGTGTGCTCTATGGCAACCAGGCCGTCGGTGGTGTAATTAATATTATTCGTAAGAAATTCACCCAAGATAAAGTGACGGTCGGGTTAAAGTTGGGTAGTTATGACTCATCCAGAATAAGCGCTTCGATAAACAAACTAGTCGGCAATACGCAACTCGCGCTGACAGCGTTTAGTAGTTCATCCGATAATTATCGGGATCATAATGAGACAGAAATTAAACATGTTTCGTTACGCGCGAATCACGATTATCAGAGTTTTACTGGTTATTTTGAACTCGCGAAGAGCGACGATAATATCCTGACACCCGGGGCATTATTGCAGTCCGAACTGGATGTCAGCCGAACGCAATCGTTGGCGTTTTATTCGAATGATTTCTTTGATACCCAGACCGATACCTTTCGGATCGGCATGGATAAAGAAATTGATGACAGACAATCGTTGAATATTGATTATTCCAGACGAATCAACGACCGCGAATTTATTCAAACTTTTCGCCCCTTTCCCTCACCCTCCGTGGCAACTCAGGACAGAGACACACAAATCCTGTCCGGGAAATACATCCTTGAACGGGAAAATTATACCGGATCGTCAATTATCCTGGGATTCAACCTGGAGGAGACCGATTATGAATTGCTTTCATTTATTGGTCCCCAGGAAATGGATCAAACGATCAATGATATTTATGTATTGAGTAACTGGCATATATCTAATCGGAGTGTGGTCACCGCAGGGTTTAGATATAGCGATCAACAGGCCGATATTCTTAACGGTAGTACCCTTGAATCTATCTCTGATTCTGTTTCTGTCTTTAGCATGGGTTATATGCAACGGGTAGGTGGCTGGAAATTGTCAGCCCGAGCCGACCAGAATTTCCGTTATCCAACTGTTGAGGAACACTCCTTCAACTCATCTGGGGAGACTTTAAAAACTCAAGAGGGGGTTTCGCTTGAGCTTGGTGCGGAAATATTCACCAATAGTGATCGCTACCGTGCGACCCTATATTCGATAGAACTGGAGAATGAAATTGCCTTTGATTCCAGTGGGTTTTCAAATCTAAACCTCGACGAAACCAGCAGGCAAGGATTGATACTGGAGGCTTCCAATCATTGGTCGAATAAATTTTCAACCAACCTCAGTTTCACCCTGCTGGATGCGGAAATTACAGACGGAGCCTTTGCGGGCAGCGAATTACCCCTGGTGCCTGAAAAATCGCTTCGCCTGGATGGCATCTATCATTTTAGTCAGACTACACGCTTCAATCTCGAGATAATTGCTGTCGATGAGCAGGTATTTGGCGGTGATTTTTCAAATCAACTGGGAAAATTAGATGGCTATACAGTCGTGAATGCCAACCTGTCTTATAGCGTGAACAGGTGGGACCTGGCATTTAGAATCAACAATTTACTGGACGAGGAATATAGTGAATTTGGTAGTCAATATACTGATTTTCCGATCCCTGATATTTTCGAGTCTTTCTTCCCGTCACCGGAGCGGAACTTCTGGATTTCGGCCAAATACACATTCTAAGCGCTTGGCATTAAATAAAATGCTGTTCAATTAAGAACCGGTGCACACGTTTTTCCAGCCAGAATTCGGGCCATAATCTGCCGCCGATAAATCCCACGTGGCCGCCCCGTGCGGATAACTCCAGGGTCACATGGTTGGATAGTTCCTCTTTCGCTGGTAACACCCCGGGATTCATAAACGGATCGTCTTGCGATTGTATGATCAACGTGGGTTTGTCGATATCGCGTAGAAACTGTTTCGCACTACATCTCTGGTAATAATCCTCGGCGCTATCGAACCCATGAATCGGAGCGGTGAAGGCATCGTCGAAGTCAC
>Ga0209987_10000175_pt1 | contig 30562 bp, 40 predicted proteins | sample N074metaG_FD_182134 | JGI IMG/M metagenome (GOLD analysis project Ga0209987, IMG submission 182134) | Deep subsurface microbial communities from Kermadec Trench to uncover new lineages of life (NeLLi) - N074 metaG (SPAdes) (version 2) | ecosystem: Environmental > Aquatic > Marine > Ocean trench...
AGTTGACATTTTTGAGCGAATTAATGAAAAAAAGGAAACTGGACAACCATTTTTGATCTTATTTGTTGGAATTAACGGAACTGGAAAAACAACATCGCTAGCCAAAATGGCATATATGCTGCAAAAGAAAAAATATTCTGTAGTAGTAGCAGCGGCAGATACTTTTAGGGCAGGTGCAATAGAGCAATTGCGAGAGCATACAAATCGTCTGAATCTTAAACTAGTTGCTCAGAATTACGATTCAGATCCTGCGGCAGTAGCTAGAGATGCTGTTCTTTATGCAAAATCTCATAAAGTAGACTGTGTCTTAATTGATACAGCAGGAAGAATGCAAACAAATCAAAACTTGATGGAACAAATAAGTAAAATTACCAAAGTCGTAAAACCTGATTTTAAAATTTTTGTGGGTGATTCTCTAGCTGGAAATGATACCATAAACCAAGCAAAAGAATTTTTTAAATATGTAAAATTTGATGGCTCTATTCTAACAAAAAGTGATGCGGATGCACGGGGAGGTGCAGCACTTTCTATAGTCAAAATGACTTCAACTCCAGTACTTTACCTAGGTACTGGACAGGAATATCCTGATCTAGAGGAATTTGATAAGGAAACTTTCTTGGAAACTGTATTTGGTTCATTAGAAAATGTGGATTTAAAGACAATAGAACCTACACCTGAACCAGAACCTACACCTGAACCAGAACCTACACCTGAACCAGAACCTACACCTGAACCAGAACCTACACCTGAACCAAATGTCACGTCTGATGATCCATTCGAAGGAATTTCTGATGAAGATATTTCAATATATTCTGAGTTATTTGATGTTCCATCTCCAGAAAACGATAATGAAGCAAAACAATTGAGTAAGAAAATCAAAGAATGGATCAACAAAGGAAGGCCAAAATCCGAAGAAAATACTAAACAAGCACCTGCGGGGGGATTAAAAGAGCCAAAAACTGAAGATGAAGATCAAAAACCAGATAAAGAAGAAAAGAAACCTAAAAAGAAAAGAGGAACATTTGGATTCTTTAGAAAATGAAGTTAAAAACAAAAAATTTACTCACTTTAGCGGAACTATCCAAAAAAGAGTTCTCTCAATTAATTGATTTTTCTATAAAACTAAAAAGAGAATTGAAACAAGGTTGTAACAAACCTTTGTTGAAAAACAAGACTTTGACTATGATTTTTCAAAAACCTTCTACAAGAACACGAGTAAGCTTTGAAATCGGTATGTACCAATTAGGAGGTTATGCAATAAATCTGTCCTCAAATGACATGCAGTTATCAAGAGGCGAATCAATTGAAGATACTGCAAAAACACTCTCACGATACACTGATTGTATAATGGCAAGAGTTTATGATCATTATTTATTAGAAAAACTATCAGAATACTCAAGTGTACCTGTCATTAATGGTCTTTCTGATTCATTTCATCCATGCCAAATTCTTGCAGATTTTATGACAATTAAGGAAAAGAAAAGAAAACTCAAAGGATTGAAACTCGCTTGGATAGGTGACGGTAACAACGTTTGTAATTCAATGATTTACGGGTGCTCATTATCAGAAATGAAGATGTCTATAGCTACGCCCAAGGGTTTTGAACCAAAGAGGAATGTTGTAATTGAAGCTAGAAAATCTTCCGATATTGAACTGACAACGGATCCCATCAAGGCAATTAAAAATGCCGATATTGTAGTAACTGATACCTTTACCTCCATTCATGACCGTGATCCAAAAAGAACAAAAAAATTCCTTCCAAAATATCAAGTGAATTCTGATTTAATGAATCATGCAAAAAAGGATGCAATCTTTATGCATTGTCTTCCGGCAAAAAGAGGAAGTGAAGTAACATCTTCTGTTATAGATGGACCCCAATCTGTTATTTGGGTCGAAGCAGAAAATCGACTGCATTCTCAAAAAGCATTACTTACTTTTCTGATTCGCGCTTAACGTATATAAGAGAAGGTCCAAAATCGAGTTCTGTAGATGCCCTATTCAAAAATATTGAGACGACTTCGAGAGCAAAAAACCAATTATAAAAAACGAGGTACCATGTTAATGGGTAAACGCGAATTTATTACGGTTAATATTTCCAATGAAAATACTCTGGTTCAAATCTTAAAACCAGAAATTACTGGAGATAAGGTTATTGCTTCAGCACATTCTCGATATTTACTTGAAAAAGGATGGAAGGGTTCAAGAAAAAGTGTGCCTGCTGCGTATCTGACTGGATATATTGCAGGAAAAAAAGCTCTTGGCAAAGGATCAAAAGGAGCAATCTTGTATACTGGTACAAAAAAATACACTCAGAGAATGGCCGCAGCTCTAAAGGGAGTAATTGATGCAGGATTAGAAGTTCCAGCAAATTCTGAAACTTTTCCACCAGATGAGAGAATTAACGGAGAACATCTTACTGTAAAAAATAATATTTCACAAATTAAATTAAGTATAGATAATGAGGTTAAATAGAAATGAGTCAGACAACACAAACTAAATCGACACAGGGCAGGCCAGGACAAGGCAGTAGACCTGTACAATATGGAGGAGGTAGACCCGGACAAGGTAGACCTGGACAAACTAACAGAAGACCAAGACGAGAACCCGAACCAGAAATATGGGTTCCAAAAACAACTTTGGGACACAAAGTCGCTTCTGGAGAAATATCGTCTATTGAAGAAATTATCGAGGCAGGTTTACGAATCCAAGAGGCTGGTATTATCAAAAAACTACTTCCAGATCTAAAAAGTGAAGTAATTGATGTTGGAATTATTCAAAAAATGACTTCTAATGGACAATCAACTAGATTCAAAGCGATTGTTGCAGCCGGAAATGGAAATGGTTACTTGGGAGTAGGCCAGGGAAAATCAAAACAAATGAGAATTGCAATCGAAAAGGCAACAAACCAGGCCTTTCTTAATGTAAGCCCTATCAAATTAGGATGTGGAAGTTGGGAATGCAGATGTGATCAAAAACATTCTGTACCATTTAAGATTCGAGGCAAGGGTGGAAGTGTTACAATCGAAATTATTCCTGCTCCTCGTGGATTAGGATTGGTAGCTGGAGGAAAAATTAAGCGATTATTGGAATTAGCAGGACTAAAAGACGCATGGACCACGGCAAAAGGATCCACCCCTACCATGAATTCTACCTCTAAAGCAGTATTGGAATGTCTTAGACAAACATTTAGCCAAGGTTGATAAAAATGGTAAATGCTTACCTCGTCGTTAGAATAAAAGGTCAAGCAGATGTTCCATATTGGGCTACTACCACTATGACTTTGCTTAAACTAGATAAAAAATATCGTGCTACAATTTTACCTGCTAAAGACAATACGTTAGGAATGCTAAACAAGATTAAACATTACATCTCTTGGATTGAATTGGATGTTGAACTGGCAAAGGATATTCTCGTAAAAAAAGTAAGAAAATCAGGATATCAAAAAGTAACTCCAGAAGATCTTAAAGAACTTGGATTCAATAGTATTGATGATCTTGCTAAAGCATTAGCCGAAGGAAAGGCAACTTTATCAAAATTAAAACCTCTTAAACCTTGGTTCGCCTTATCTCCTCCAAGACACGGATTCAAACGAAGTACAAAAAAATTGTATGGACAGAAAGGAATTCTTGGATTAAACAAAGAACTTGGAACAATCGTAAGGCGCATGATCTAAAATGGCAACAAGACTAAGAAAGACAAGACGACTCCGAGGAGGCAGAAACATGGGATGGGGACAAGTAGCCCAACATCGTGCAAGTGGTCATAAAGGAGGTCTTGGGATTTCTGGTATGATGAAGCATCATTATAGTACTATGCTAAAAGATTATCCAGACCATTTTGGTCATTCTTCTACTCATCCACCTCACCCAAATATTACCAGAAAATGGGCTAGCGTCCGTGATCTTGATGACTTGTTTTCAAAGTTTGGAAAAGAAGAAGGAGGAAAGAAAATTCTAGATCTTAGGAAAGCAGGCTATGATAAATTGCTTGGTGGTGGTAAACCATCTGGTACATACACTGTTAAAGTACGTCAATTTACGGCTAGAGCCGAAGAGAAAATCAAATCTGTTGGAGGAGAAGTGTTAGCTGAGAATGGCTGAGGGTCGCACCTTCACTGGTATTATTCGAAAAATTGTTTTCAGGGTTGAGCCATATATTCCTCAGGTACCCAAACCAAAAAAGAAAATTTCTCTCCAAACTAAATTACTTTGGACGGGAATTGCACTTCTAATCTATATGATAATGGGTCAAACTCCATTATTTGGCGCAACAGCACCTGAATTTGATTTTCTGCAATTTGCAAGGGTAATTTTTGCCTCCCAACAAGGAACTTTAGTTGAGTTAGGTATTGGACCGATAGTTACAGCTGGTCTGTTGATGCAATTACTAAGAGGTTCTGAAATTTTGAAATTTGATTTCAAAAAACCAGAAGAACGAGGAATATTTCAAACCGCAACAAAACTTGTTACCTATGTTGTGATAATTGCTGAATCTATTGTTTATGCAATTGCAGTTTATGGTCCTGGCGTTTCGGAACCATATGTAATGTATGTGATGATTGGACAATTAATGGCCGCCTCTATCATTATCATGTTCTTAGATGAATTAATCCAAAAAGGTTGGGGTCTTGGTAGTGGAATTAGTTTATTCATCATGGCAGGTGTTTCCCAGCAAATACTTTGGAGTCTGTTCAGCCCATTACCTGCCGGAGATGGGGGAATGATTGGAATCATCCCGTATATTGGTCAGTCAATTATCGATGGCAATATGACAAATGTCTTCTTCCGATCAAACCAATTACCGAGCATCTTTGGGTTGTTTTTGACGGCAGGCATTTTGCTAATTTTGATATTCACACAAGGTATGAAAATTGAGATTCCCATTGTTTCCACAAAGTATAGGGGATTTGCAGCAGTTTATCCAATTAAATTGATGTATGTTTCTAACATTCCAGTAATTTTAGCATCAGCTCTTACGGCAAACGCGGTATTCATGTTCCAAATGCTTTGGGCAAACATGAACCCGCGAAACAACAACTTTTTCATTAATATATTGGCTCAATTCGATCCCACTAGTCCATCAACACCAATTGGAGGATTAATCTACTATATTACTCCACCAAGGGGACTTGAATTGGCAGTGTTGGATCCTATGCGGGCAGTAGGGTATGTCTTGTTTATGATTGCAATAGTTGTAGTATTTGGAAAACTATGGGTAGAACTTGGAGGCTTGTCTCCCAAAACTGCTGCTCAGAACTTACTGGATGCAGATGTACAAATTCCTGGATTTAGAAGATCAAACAAACCTGTTGAAGCTCTTCTAAACAAGTACATTCCATCAGTTACATTAATTGGATCTATGATTTTGGGCCTGTTAGCTGGAGTATCTGACGTTTTAGGTGTCTTTGGTTCCGGTATTGGAATTTTGCTTATGGTAGATATTCTAATTAATTATTACACTCAACTAGTAAGAGAACGAGTAGAAGTTGTAATGCCGCGATTGGGTGCTTTACTTGGCAGAAAGTAAAAGAGTCATCGTGGTAGGAATTCCCGGCGTTGGGAAAACTACTCTTATCAATAAGATAGTGGAAATAATTAAAGACCGTAACAAGAGTGTTAATGTTACAAATTTTGGAACTATCATGTTTGAAGTTGCAAAAGAAAATGGGCTAAAAAATAGAGATGAGTTGAGGAAACTTCCAATTTCTGAACAAAAGAAATTACAAAAAATTGCAGCTGAAAAACTGAGCGAAATTGATGACGATGTTATAATCATCGATACTCATGCTTTCATTAAGACTCCTGAAGGATTTAATCCTGGGCTACCATACTATGTATTGCAAATTATTGAACCAACTCTTTTTATTTCAATAACCGCAAAAACAGAAGAAATCTACAATCGTCGAATGAAAGACGGAACAAGAAATAGAGACAAAGTTTCTATCGCTACAATTAAAAAAGAATTGGATATTCAATCAGCCATGATGTCTGCTTGCTCTGTTTTGTCAGGATCCCCCCTAAAACCCGTTCTAAATACTGAGGGAAAACTTGAAGAAACAGCTATTCAGATAATAGATGCAATAGGATTATAGATATGGAATTTGACTTTATTCTGCTTTTCTTAGATACAATATTCTTGCAAGAAGATGGAGGATTCTTTGGATTTATGGAAAATGCCAGGGGTGGTTTGGGAAGCGATGATCCAATGATAAAGGGAATAGTTCCTGCATTATTTGCTGTATCCGGGTTTGGGATCATGTTGAATTTCTTTAACGCTGCTGTAAGAAGGAAAATGGTTGACCAGGTTAAACTAAAACGAATTATGAAAGAAACTCGAGCTTGGCAAAAAGAAAGAATGACAGCAATGAGATCAAAAGACCAGGAAAAAACGGATCAACTAAACAAAAAATCTTCCTACATGAACAAAATGTCGATGGAGATGATGCAAATGAATATGAGACCTATGATGATTACATTTGTTCCATTAATTTTGATATTTTATTTGGTATTACCGTTTTTATTTTCATATACTGTAGCTTTATCTCCTGTTTCTCTCAATGTTATCCCTGGCGACTTTTTTCAACTAACATGTACTGCTGAACAAGCACTAGACGTAGAACATGTTTGTAAGGAAGAAAATGCTTTGTACTTGTGGGCTTGGTACTTCCTCTCATCGATAGCATTTAGTGGAATAATAATGAAACTAACCAAAACCACAATGGGAGTTTGACAAAATCCATTATAATTTCCGGTCCTCCTGCAGTTGGAAAAACTACAATAGCGCAAGGACTGGCCAATGAATTTAATTTGACATACCTTAGTGGCGGTGATGTCTTAAAGGAGATGGCAAAGGAACAAGGTTTTGAAGTAGACGGGGATGATTGGTGGGACACCGAAAACGGAATGAAATTTTTAAATCAAAGAGAGACAAATTCTGAATTCGATAAAAAAGTTGACAAAAAACTAATCGAACTTTTCAAAAAGGGAGGCATGGTAATTACAAGTTATACTCTTCCTTGGTTGGTTGATGATGGAATCAAAATATGGTTAGACGGTTCTCATGACAGCAGTTCAAAAAGAATGCAAAACCGCGATAAAATGAGTTCAAAAGAAGCATTTGAGGTGACAAGAGAACGCTATGATAAAAATAAGGCATTGTACAAAAAATTATACAATTTTGACTTTGGGGAAGATGTTTCTGTTTTTGACAAAATAATCAATACTGACAATCTTAATGTGGAACAAGTAATTGAGATCTCTAAAGAAACTGTGAGGGCTCTTCTTTGACATTAAAACAATTAGAAAATCTAATTGAAATTGATCAGGATATAACAGACAACGCATATGGAACTTTTTATGATAAAAGGTCAGTAGAGCAACTCCTCGATTACGGGTTGATAATTTTAGACAAACCACCAGGACCTACAAGCCACGAGACGGTTGCATGGACAAAAAGACTATTGAAAATTCCTAAGATTGGTCATAGCGGAACACTTGACCCTCAAGTGTCCGGGGTCCTTCCACTTGGTCTTGGAGAGGCAACCAAAGCACTTGGAGTTTTACTTTATGGTCCAAAAGAATATCATGCTCTTGGAAGAATACATTCCCTTCCTTCTAAAGAAAAGCTAGATGAAATAATCCAACTGTTTACAGGTAAAATTTTTCAAAAACCACCTCAACGTTCTGCAGTTGTCAGACAAACCAGAACAAGAACAATCTATGAATTGGAAATACTAGAGCAAAAAGAGAGGCTGCTTTTAACCAGAATTGTTTGCGAATCTGGAACCTATATTCGAAAACTCTATTATGATATTGGCGAAATTCTAGGACCCGGGGCTACCATGATTGAACTTCGAAGGACTAGGGTTGATCAATTTCATGAATCCGATGGACTGATAACCTTGCATCAACTTGCAAATGCATTTTCGCTCTGGGAAGAAAAAAAAGATGAAAGCAAACTAAAGAAAATAATAAAACCCATCGAATATGCGTTTAGCGAAATTAAATCTGTAGTTGTGCGTGATTCTGCAGTAGATGCGATGTGTCATGGAGCACAACTTGCGATTCCTGGAATTTTGAAGATTAGCCCAAATCTCAAAAAGGGAGATATTGTGGGAATTTACACTCAAAAAGGTGAGGTTGTAGCCTTGGCAGAATCTACCATGTCAGAAGAAGAAATACGCGATGCAACCAAAGGATATGCTTTTGAAACCAAGCGTATCATCATGGCAATTAACACATATCCTAGAAAATGGAGAACAAAACCTACTCCAAAAGATTAAAAATTAATTAAAAAAAATATTGAATGCATGACATCTAAAACCCTAATTGCATTTATTTCCGTTGGCCTGGTTGCAGGACTCGTATTTGGCCTATACCTCATAGAGGTGAAAAATACCAATCAACTGATATTTGTTGATGGTCCATCTATTTCAATAGTAACTGAGAAATATGATTTTAAAAAGGGTGAAGAAATTAAAATATACATAATAAATTCTGGAACCGTCCCATTGACTTTTCCTGATTCCTCTTATGGCCTTAGAGTAACAGGGCTTTGGGGAATGTTAATGTATACTCCCGACATTATTCAAGAATCTGATTTAGAACCATATTCGTTAGAACCTAAAGAGAAAGTTGAATTCATTTGGGATCAATTAAAAAACGATGGAGATTTTACACTTGAAGGATTATACAAGATTCATTCTAAAGGATTTGATCCCAATGAAAACAAAGTTGAAAAATCTACTACCATTACCATTTGGAAATAGCCTAACAAATCTCAAGTAACATAATATATAATCAATTTTTGCCGAATACTTTTGTCTAATGACAAATGCCGGGGTCGCCTAGCCTGGTAGGGCGCGCGCCTGGAAATAATTAACCATAAAGCGCGTTCTCGCAAGGGAACGGGAGTTCAAATCTCCCTCCCGGCGCTCTATATTTTTAATTATTTCAAATCTACAAAATCTTGAGATCGTCTTTGATGTTAGTGATATCTACAATCTTCGAAGCGCCTGATGATTTCTACTGATGATTTCTACGCGAGTCTTTTATTCGAATCCTTGCAAAATCAATTATGACAAGTTTCGATAATATATCATGGGAAGAAATAAGAGAATTATTTTGGGTAATTCTAGATGAAGACTAGAGATCAAATTTATTTTGAGGAAGAATCAAATCAAAAAGAGTCTGGAATACTGGAAAATCCCGTAAATCTACTTTTTAAGTTTGGACTCTCTCCAAATCAATCTCAAGTTTATCTTTACCTAAATAAAATGGGAATTAAAACCGCATCACAATTATCAAAAACATTGGATATTCCAAGAACGGAAACTTACCATTTACTCAAGAAATTACAAGAAAAAGGGTGCATTACTACATTAAATGAAAAACCATTGAAATTTGGTGCTGTATCAATTGAAGATTTTTTGCAGAAAATGATTAATTTAGAAAAAGGCAAAATTCAAAAACTAGAAGAAATACTTGCTCTAATCAAGGAATTAACGTTATCTAATAGTTTTGTTAACAATTCTCAAAAAATTTGTTAGCCAATTCTTTTTTCCTAAAATATTAAAAAAAATCTTCTAATCTGGAATATTTATTTATTAAAAGGAGGATTTAGATCATGCAATCATACATTTTGGTTAATTGTAATACGGGGAGGGAAAATGAATTAATCTCAGAATTAAAAAAATTTCCTGAGGTGACTGAGATTAATGGAATATGGGGAAAATATGATATAATTCTCAAAGTATGTAGTGATGATCCAGATGGAATAGACAAAATTGTTTCAAAACTACGTAATCATAAAGATATTACAAATAGCGACACAATGCATGTGTTGTACGGTCAAGGAGGTACCATTGATGAAATAGAGTCTGGAAGACAATAGAAATATCTTTGTTCATTAGGTTTTAGGGCACACTGACGAAGTTATTTTTTTAATTTCCAATAAGCTTAAGTTCCAATTAATTCAAAAATTTCCAATGACTCAACAAACAGAAAATAAAATTAAAGAATCTGGTATAACAACTGCTGAACTGATAGCATATTTTAGAGAAAAGTGCAGCGTTTGTGGCCATCACCGAATTATGCATGATGAATTTGGGAAATGTGAAGGGGTAATGAACAAGCCATGCAATTCTGGTTGTGATAAATTCAATCCTGAATAAACATTTGAAAATTTTTTACCGCCAAAACAATTTTTATTTTATTATAAACCCTAATCAAAACTAAATAATTTAATGGAATATCTTGTTATTACTATTTGATCGCACTGATATTACTTTTTTTTGTAGTTAGGAAAATCATTACTGTAACTGTTATAGCAAGCGGAATTATTGCCATTGCTCCAAATTCTGGTACTACTGTAAACATGACAACTTCTCCCTTTGGACCTGTCCAGTCATCTTGATTTTCAGGTATTCCTATACCATTAATGGAGACTCTAATTAATACTGGTTCTTCAGAATTTAATGGACGAGTAATCAAAGTAGATACTCCCTTCTCCGAATAGATGTTGTTGTTTTTTAAAATTTGTTGGTTTTGTTGAGTTATCTCAAATCCATAATTAACATCTGACACTAACCTATTGTTTCTATCAAGGAATGATAAATTGATTTCCATGGCTTGATTTATCTTGGGGGAGCTAGAAATTAATTGAACAATTATTTCTCCATCTTTGGTTTCTCCCTGAAGCAAGGTTTGATCTTTGTTTCCAGCAGGTGTGGTATCTATAATCCCTGTTAATGATTCTTCATAACTTTCCAAAATCTCTAGTTGGGAGTAATGTTTACTTCTTTCAATTAATTTTTCTACTTTATCTGAACCTTCATAAGTCCAATAGTAATCCTGATATAGATTTGCACAAACTCTGGATTCTAGCGAATGTTTGTGATGCTCAAAAAATTTATCACCTAAAATTTCATATAAGAGAAGATTTTCTTGACACCATTCTATTCCATTTTCAGTAAAATATCCATTTGAGAAAAATGGATTTGCATATACATTTTGATTAACATAAAACATACTCACAATCAAAAATAAGGCTAAGGTTAATCCAAAAATTTTGTTCAACTGTACTCTCAAATTGGATTTATGATTAATGTTTTGCTACTCTTCGGCTATGTGGATATTTTTTCCACTATTTCACTAAATTTCCAAGGTCCACATTGACTGTCAGCGTTCTCATTTCTAAAGAATCCTTTCTCATTTAGTCTGTTAATAACATAGACAGAAAATGGCAATGCTCCTGTTGCTCCTGGTGAATTATAATTTATAATATGAAAAGACATCGGATCATCCATCAAAATCACATCTGGTACAAACTTTCCATGTTCGTCTATTACCGAGGATCTAATTCCAGCAGTTCCTTTTTCAGTGATTTTGTCAGCATCAATTTTTGGAAGAAAACTTTTTACTCTATCTACCATTGCTGATTTGGACAATGATGATCGAATTTCCTTCATTGTAAGCTCTTGAAATTGTTTATCAAATATTGCCTTCCTAGCTCCTGATCCAAGCATTTCTAACATTTTTGGAATAAACTCTTTGAGGTTTTCTGATCTTTTGTATCCATATGGGCTAAACACCGGTACTGCATTTGGTCCAATTTCACAAGTTCCATCAACTCTGATAATCCAATGAGGGTCTAGAAAAGGGTAATCTGGAAACTCTGGTACAGAATAAACACTTGTCTTTGTTAAATTGTAATATTCTTTTGGGGCTTTCCAATATTCTCCTCTAAAATGAACATCCGTAAAATTTTTTGCCACATTTACACTATGTGCAATATCTATAGACTCTCCACCAGCCGCATTAATTATAAAATTTGAAAAAATTTCATGGTCATGATTTAAGGTGATTTTCCATTTACCATTTTTATTTTTTATGCCAGTGACTTTGGTATCTAAAAGAAATTTTATTCCATTTTGTTTACTATCTTTCATTAAAGATTTTGTAAATATTGCGTAGTCAGTAGACGCATCTCTGTATATACAAAGTGCGTCACTACACTCAATCTCAGGCTCTATTTTTTTTAATTCAGATTTAGTTAGTAATTTAATTTCTTCATCCTTTAACCCATTTTGTTTTCCCCATTTTAGATATTTTTCTAGAACTTTAGTTCCTTGTTTGTCTTGTGATACCTCAATCACTCCATCTTCTTTGAAGGGTAAATTCTTGAGTTCAGAATACTTTTTCCACATATCATACCCATGAAAGGCTGCCTTTGCAAACATTTTTTTCTTTTCTGGATTATACAAGTATGGTGCATGAACTTTGCCTGTATTTCTACCACTGGTATGAAATGCAACATTATGTGCTTGCTCTATCACTGCAATTTTTTTTGACTTGTTTAGATACGATAAAAAATATGATATAGAGGTCCCAAGAATCCCACCTCCAATAATTACTAGATCAAAATTACGAACCAACGTTTTCCTCTTTTATTTTACAATCCTTGATATTAAATTCGATATGTGACAATCAAGCTTAATATCATATAATAAATCAATTACAAATATGCTTCCTGATAAGTGCTCAATAGCAGAACAAGGAAAACATTGCGTTAATCCACCAGAATTTGTTGTTTCTGTTAAAGTGGATGAAGATGAGTTCATGGTTGGAGTTACATGCCAAAAACATAAACAAATTGTATCTAAAAAAATTCAGATTCTCCAAGGCGAAGGAAAAATTCCTTCTGGAAAGGTTGGATTTTCACCACTAAAAGCAGTGGGAACTGATTGTATTCATGGTAATGAGGAAGATTTTGTTCAATTAGATACAAGTAATTTTAAAAATTGAAATAATTTAATTTTCTAATTAAATTGTTGCTTTTTGAAATTTTGTCAGATTTAGTAAAAATTGATGATATTTTATTGATAGTAAAGAACACCTCTGCAACAAGTGAAATTAAAAGCAATTCTCTTAATATTAAACAACGAGAAAACTGGATAACAATCGGGGATAACGATGGCCCGGCTCATATGCATATTAACAATGAAATGATAAAATCAATTGAGTTTATACAAGAAAAGAAATCTGAACGTACTAGCTTCAGTGTTCGGTTTTTTGATGGAAATGGTGAACGTGTTTTAGCAGCATTTTTTACTAAAATGTACGATGACCAGAAAAATCTTAATTTTGCTAGAAAAAAGGTTTATGAGGATTTATGTAAAAAGTATGGCTCTATAATTCAAATTTAAAATAAAAAAATCTTGTCTGAAAAGACAAGGAAAAATATTATTCTTGTAATTCTTTTTTCTTCTTCTCTTTTTCAGTTTGTTGTTTTGCTAATTCTAATTCTTCATTAGTATGTTTAAATTTTTTCAATCTATTGGCAGATGATAATATTTATATAAAAACTGAAGTATTATTTTTGAAAATAACTATGCCTAAATTTCGAGAACAGCTAGTACCCTACTGAAAACTTTGGTTTTTTGCCATTAATGCCAAGATGTAGGTTCTTTACAGTAATTTCTGCCATTTTGGCTCTTGTTTCTTTTGTTGAACTTCCAATATGAGGTGCCAAAGTAATATTTTGAATTTTCGTAAAAGGATGATTTTTACCAATTGGTTCTGACTCAAAAACATCCAATGCAGCACCAGCAAAAATTTTTTTCTTCAATGCCTCTATGAGATCATTTTCATTTATTATTTTTCCTCGTGCAGTATTAACTAGAAATGCTGACTTTTTCATTTTTTGAAAAATTTTTTTATCAAACAATTGATTTGTCTGTTTTGTATGGGGAACATGAATTGATATCACATCACTTTGACTTATCAACTTGTTAAATGAGACATATTTTACGCCAAGTGTTTTTTCTTTAGTTCTAGGAACATGCTTTCTATTGTGATAAATTATTTTCATGTCAAATGATTTAGCACGTCTTGCAAGAATACTTCCAATTCTCCCCAATCCAAAAATACCTAACGTTTTACCCTGCAAATCGATTCCTACATAGTCATAGGCACCAAAAATCTCTCTCCAATCTCCTTTTCTGACAATTCTATCGCCCTCAGACACTCGGCGGGTAACATCTAACATCAAAGAAAAAGCAAGATCTGCTGTGGTATCAGTTAGTACTTCGGGAGTATAGCCTACGCGGATCTTTCTTTTTTTTGCATATTCTGTGTCAATGTGGTCAAAACCTACGCTATAGGTACTTATGACTTTAAGATTTTTTGCCCTATCAATTAATTCACTATCAATTACATCATAAGGAAAACAAATGAGTCCATCAATTTCTTCAATTTTGAGGTATAGTTTTTTCCTAGGAATGGGGATCTTTCCAGAATGGATTTCAATTTGATACTTTTTTTTCAATTCTTTTAATGCAAAATCATGAAGAGTTCTGGTGAGAAATACTCTCTTTTTTTTCACTATAAAGGAAATTTATCTCAAACCATTTATACGATTTCTTTCTAAACTATTTAGATGAGTTCTGAGGAGGAAGAAGAATTCGCAATTTGTGTAGCGTGTGGAAATTCTATTGAAAAATGCGTTTGTGTTTGTCCTTATTGCGGAGAACGTGATAAATGTGAATGTGCATTGTTTGATGCTGCTACAGGTGGATAGTAAAATTATTTCACCGCATTATTAATATTATAAAAAACAAAGATGTAATCTATGAGTTCTGTTGACTTTTCTTGGTTAATTGGTGGACCACAAGGTAGTGGGGTAGAATCTGGAGCTAATATTTTCTCAAGGGTTTGCGCTGAATTAGGTTATCAGGTATTTGGAAAAAGAGAATTTTATTCAAATATCAAAGGCGATCATAGTTACTTCACAGTTAGAATTTCTGATCAACCAATTCATTCAAATGTTAATGGTGTCACTCTGATGACCTCCTATGATGCTGAAACAATCTTTAGACATTATGGTGAAGTAATTTCTGGGGGTGGAATAATTTATGATTCTGATTTGAATAAAGTCACCACAGATTCTGTGCAACCCCTAGACCATTATTTTAAAGAACGACTCCATCACGAATTGGAATCAAAAAATAAACCCTTTACAATAGACGGTGTCCTTGAGATAGCCAAAGAAAAAGGTGTCACTCTTTATCCTGTTTCCTTTAAGAGTATTCTAGCAGGCCTTGCAGAAGAAACCGAAAATCCACGTTTGAGAGGGATGGTTCGTATGTTTAATGTGATAGGGGTTTCACTTGCTTTAGGTTTGATAAAAATGCCTCCTGATTCATTACTAAAATCAATAGATTCAATATTTTCTAAAAAACCCCAAATTGCAGAAATAAACAAGCAAGCTGCAAACTATTCTTACAACTATGTATCCTCAAAATTTACAGATTTCTCATTTACTTTACCTGGAACGGAAAAACAACCTGATACTATTCTTGTACAGGGACATCAAGGTACATCCATTGGAAAGATGGTCAGCGGTTGTAGATTCCAATCATATTATCCAATTACTCCTGCATCTGACGAAAGTGTTTTTCTGGAATCAAATGAAATTTTAGAAATTCAAAATGATAGGCCTGGTTCAACTATTGTAATACAAACAGAGGATGAAATTTCTGCTATGGGAATGATGATTGGCTCGGCATTAACTGGGACAAGATCCTCTACCTCCACATCAGGTCCTGGATTTGCTTTAATGACCGAATCAATTGGCTGGGCAGGAATCAATGAGGTTCCAATTGTTTTGACATTGTATCAACGAAGCGGTCCATCCACTGGTCTTCCTACAAGACATGGACAGGATGATTTGTTATTTGCAGTAACTGGAAGTTTTGGTGATTTTCCCAAAATTGTTTATGCTTCAGGTGATATTGAAGAAAGTTTCTATGATACAGGGAGGTGTTTTAATTACGCTGATGTATATCAGGTTCCTGTGATTCACATGATGGATAAGTTCCTATCAAGTTCTGTTGTAACATGCAAAAGATTTAATCCACAAAAAATTACAATTAATCGAGGAAAACTACTGGACAAAGTAGAGGGTGAGTATAAACGATTTGCCTTTACAGAGGATGGCATTTCACCACGTTCAAAATTGGGACTAGATAATGGTATTTTCTGGAATACTGGTGATGAACGTGATGAATATGGTCATATATCAGAGGATCCTCAAATCCGAATAAAGATGATGGATAAAAGAATGTCTAGATTAGATTTGATTTTAAAGCAAGTACCTGAAGATGAGCAATTAGTTTCCTATGGTATTCATGATTATACAATAATCTCTTGGGGCTCTACTAAGGGTCCAATATTAGATGCACTAGAAATGCTCAAAAAAGAAGGAATTGATATTGGTTTTGTTCAGGTAAAATTACTTCATCCGTTCCCAGCCGAAAAGATAAAATCGCTTCTTGAAAAAGTAAAAACCATTATTGATATTGAGGCAAATCATTCAGGTCAATTTGGAAAAATCTTCAAACAAAATGTTACAAGGGAAATTGATTACTTTATTCTAAAATATACAGGAAGAGGTATGACAAGCACTGAAATTTATGATACTTTGAAGAAAATAGTTGAAAATAAAGCAAACAAGAGGGAGGTTTTAGAGCATGGCTCTTAAACTAGCTGATTACAAAACTACCGTACACAACGATTGGTGTCCCGGATGCGGTGATTTTGGAATTGTAAATGCATTACAAATGGCCTTAGCTGAAATGGGGAAAGAGCGTGATAAGACCGTAATATTTTCTGGTATTGGGTGTTCTGGAAAAACCTCTCATTTTATCAATACATATGGAATTCACACACTTCATGGAAGAGTTTTGACTTTTGCTCAAGGTGGAAAACTTGCAAATCCAGAGTTGACCGTTGTAGCAGTAGGTGGAGATGGTGATGGACTAGGAATAGGTGCTGGTCATTTTGTTGCTGCTGGACGACGAAATATTGACATGACTTACATCATTTTCGATAACGGTGTTTATGGACTAACCAAAGGCCAAGCTTCTCCAACATTGAAATTAGGTGAGAAAACAAAATCACTTCCATTTCCCAATACAAATTATGATGTGAATCCCATTGGATTGGCAGTCGCAAGTGGATATACCTTTGTGGCACGTGCTTATTCTTATGATGTGAGACATCTCAAAGATTTGATTGTACAGGCCGTTCAACACAAAGGTCTTTCATTTCTAGATGTTTTGCAACCATGCCCTACGTACAACGATATCAATACCCGAGATTGGTATGCCGGCGAAGATCTTGCAAAGGAATCTTTAGAAAGACATTCAAGAATTTACAAATTAGAGGATACTCGCTTTGATCCTCTGGTACATTACTCAGATGAAATAGAAATGAATGAGAAATTAGCACAGGCCTTGATTAAATCCCTAGAGTGGGGTAATAAGATTCCCATTGGAATATTTTACAAAAATGACCTTATTTCCCCATTTACTACACGGTTAACAGACAGGATACCAAATTACATGGAAAATCCTCCGGCAAAACAAAATATCTCCAAAGACGGTCATCCTATAACAGATGTTTCAAAAATACTTGATTCCCTACAGGTCTAGGATATAGATAGCCTAAGCATCTTACTTTATTTGAAATTATTTTTAGAAGTTGAGAAATTTACAATATTCTTTTCATATTGTTTGACTCTAGGAAATTTATAGAATCAAAGTCTTTGAATTTATGTGCCTGAAGACAACGAAAAAACTCTTCCTAAAGACTTTGGTTCAGATTACAGTCTCCCAGGTCGCTTTGAGGAGAGTAATTCAGAGCATTTTGATGCAGAGCCCATCAATTCTAAACCAAAAAACAGGGCTATTTTAATAATTATAGTAGCTTTTGTGATTATCTCATCTGGATTCTTTTCATATTATTTTATGAACCAAAACGAGATTGATTCACGGATAATTCAAAATTACATTGTAGATCCTGAAAAGAATTTGGTAAACCAGTATGGTGTGGGTGAATATGGAAGTGACCATGCACATGCTGCAATTGTAGTTTTTTTGGATGGTGAGCAGCTAAACTTTGGCCTATCGCAGTTTCAGATTTCGAGTAGATATATCCACTTTGAGAATCATAACCCGCACATCATTCACAAGCATGCAACTGATGTTCCATTGGAAATGCTGTTTGCATCAATTGGGATAAAGATCACACCTGATTGTATAATGTTGAATTATGCAGAATCTGCGGACATCAAAACTGGTCGGTTCTGTACTGGACAAGACCAATCTTTGTTGTTTTATGTTAATGGAGAGGAATATCACTCTGACATATCCCAGTATGTGCTTGATCACAATGATCGAATACTGATATCCTTTGGTGACGCTGAATCAATCTCAAAACATCTATCATATTTGGAATCTTTGGAAATCTTTGATATTCCAAAAAAAACTCCACAGTATTCTGGAAATGATATCACCGTCTGACTCTAAAACTAGATTCTTTTATTCTTTGTAGATAGCTTTCTTTAGGGAATTGAATCAAAAGTTCAGTTCCCCTTACTCTCTTTGAAATTATTTTTGGGAAGGATGAAAACTAAATTTTTTTAAATTGTAACATTTATTGCATTCCAAGATTATCCTTAAGCTAGCTTACACTACCTTTTTTTATTAGATTTGAAAAACGCTGTGGGTATAATAAAGAACAAACGCAATTTAATGTATGAGTGAAAAAGAAGAAACAACCGAAACAAAAACTGAAACGGTTGAAAAATCAGATTCTACAGAAAAAGTTGAGGAATCAACTAAACCTGAAGTAGAAGAATCTAAAAACGAAGAAGCAAAATCCAGCTAATCTTCAATATCTTTTTTTTATTTCCAACAAATCAACTCACGTCATTACGTTAGTTATGATCTTAAACCATCTCCAACAAATCATAACGTACACCATTACCTAGTTCTTGGCTAAAAACACGCACGGAGGGGATTGCCTTTTTACTGACAGTCGATAAACTCGTTACCCCTTTAGATTCTAAACTCTTTTGGATTTTCACTAGACTTAAGTCCATTCAGGACTTAGAAACCTCATGGGAATACTGAACACTTTACGCAAGTTCTGTGTAATGAAGAGTGTTAGGGACAAACCAAAAGAACCTGAAGAAAAGTGAAACTCGAATAAACTGATTTTATGCTTGAATATCTATAAGAAACTTGACTAAATTACCTAAGAGGTTATAGTCTAGGTTGTCTGTAGATTAATCTGCTGTTGAACATATACGAGGCAAATAAAATTTTTAGAAAATCTATTATCAAGGGATTCTTTGAGCCAAAATTGATAAACCTTGATTTTAAAAAGTCAGGAATTAAGCACCCTTCAATTACCGATGATGGTTTGATGCAATCAGATTTATTGCATATTTTTTTTGATGTAGAGACTGGTTCGGATTATCCAGATGGTGATGAATGGTTTATTGTAGAGTTTCTTTTTCCATATGATGTAAAACTTCCTGATAAATTGAAAGGTGTAGATTTTTTTACAACAATTTCGTTTGAAGATGGAAAAACATATTGGCATCACCGTGAACTTTTACGTTTCAAATACGGCAAGTCAAAAAAACTTACTGATGCCTTGGAATTTCTAGAATCAAAATACCGAGAACTTCATAAGCTACTGGAACCCTTACAAAAAGATCTCAGTTGATTGCAATCCAGACATCGTCTTTAAAGACATATTTTTTTTCTTTTGACATTACATAATTCAGACGCCACCTAATAGATTTTGGATCAAATATGTAAATTAATTCTGAAATATTTGGAGGCAATTTTTCAGGATCCATGTGATATGGAAGTAATTCTAAAACAAAATCTAATTTCTCCAATGCATTATCAAACCACTGCTTTTCTTTAGTATCTAAAATAAATGAAATTTTGGGATTTCCTAGAAAATTAATTCTTATCTTTATTGCATTTCCAGACCCTCGGCGTCTCTTCATTTCTTTAAAAACGGCTTTGATTTTCTCCCACCGTTTAAAATCGAACCATTTGAAAAATTCTTCATTAAAAGCAAGTGGAATCTCCCAATCAAGAAAACTTACAAACTCTTCATCATCAGATTCGATCTCTTTCAGCGAAATAAAGAATCTTGCATTAAGATAACTGTACAGGACTTCAATTTCCCAAGGGGATATCCCATAGTATCTAAGGCGGGTTTCCAAACTATTTTCTGACACTAATCCAAAATAATGAAATTTGTAATTAAAGCTTCAAAATTTCGGCAAATAGTAAGGAATTATAATAAAAAAATAAAATTATATGGCATGAATTTTTTATCTAGGATATGAGGAAGGAATTTGTTGTAAAAAGCATTGATGCAGCTCCAGACGGTGCACCATATGTGGTAGTTTCTCTATCATCAATTAAAGATCTTAAGGAAGGAACTATATCTCCTCAGAGTCAATTAGGAGGACCCAAAGTCATGGGATTCACTAACATGAATGACATGATGAAAGATCTAAACAAAATGTTATCCGGGGGAGGAGGTGGATTTGGTATGCAAAGTGGGCTTACTCAATTAAAACTTGAAATGCATGAATACAAAGAATTGGGTTTGTCTGTAGGCGACAAGGTCTTCCTTGAATTGACCAAAGAAGAAACTTTGGGCGTTTAACGGTTTTCTATCTTCTTTATTTTTTAGATTGTATTGATATATTTCCACAGATAGAGCGTACAAATTGTACCAATTACAAACGTCATTGGTTTCCAAGCAAAAACAGGCAGACTTGGTGCTGAAAGCTTTATTTTGTAATTATCAAAAACTGTTTGGACATTTTTTTTGATTTTATCATGCCAAATATTGTATTCTATTTGGTATTTCTTCAAAATTTCTTCTATTTCATAAACAACAGGTGTTCTCTGAGAAAATAGGTGCTGAATATAATCTCGAGAAACTTCAACTTCAGCATGAATTCCTATTAATCCCTTTTTCAAATCTACCAATCGTACGTGCATCTCCCAAGGTTTTTTCAGTTTAAGGTTTAGTCCTTGTCCAATTTGATTTGGTTGTTTGTGTTCAAATTTTACCTTGGTAAATCCCTCAGAAGTAAAAATTTTTAATAATTCTTCAAAATTCTTCTTAACTACAATGTGAAGTTGTTCTACACCATCTTTACTGTCTACATTAATTCTATGTTTTAATCCATCTAGAAATGATACTGTTTTCGGATAACTAGTAAAATACTCCATTGAAAAATCAAGAAAAACGTTCTATTTAAAGCACAAGGACAACTTATCAAATGTTACACCTTTGACAATCCTCTAACATAGACACATTGGTCCGGTGAAATTGCCATTTCAGAAGGACTAATTTTTCTATTTGTTAATTGAGCTCCAGAATCTCTTACTATTGCAAAAGGTTTGGATTCTGCACCTTCTCCCATCTTGTGGTTTGCTATAGTTGCAATATTGTCAATCACTGCCTGAAAGGTAACCTTTAGTAGATTTCCTTCAAGATCTTTCATTGATCTCATGTCTAACACTGGTTCAATTCCAGCACAAGAAATTGCAACACCGGATGTACCTACCCGCGCCGGCATCAAGCGACTATCAACAAGAATAACTCCTATATGAATAAAGAATTTTAAAAATACTTTTCTTCTAATTTGTTCCGCAATTAAAAATGGATTATTGGGGTATAGTACAACTCGATCTTTTTTTACATTTGATTTATCGATTCCTGCGTTTGGAGCCATAATATTATCTGCTGATGTAATAACAAAACCTGCAACACCTCCAAAAATTTTATCCGATTCTCTAAGAATTATTTCTGCTATTTCTGGTTTAATTTGAAACTTTTTAGAAACCTCAATTCCTTTCTTTGAAATTTTAATGTTTTTCACGTTTACTATTCGTCCTTGTGAATTTGAGATGTATTTTGTTGAAATTACCAGAATATCCCCTTCTTGTAATTTTACCTTGTTTTTCTCTATTGTTTCTAACAATGCCTTGAAAACATCAAACTTGCTACTTTTTCTTTCTGAAAGCAGGGATGATACTGTAAGTAACATGACTTGTAAAGAGTTTCTTTTCTTTTTTATTCTTCTGAAAAGCTTTTAATCTGTAAAAGACACTTTTTCGATTATGAATATTGTAGAAAAAATTCTTGCTCGTGCAGCAGGTAGAGATAAAGTGTCCCCCGACGATGTGATATTTGCCAACATCGATAAAGTAATGATTCATGATGTTTCCGGTCCAGGAGTAATCAAAGTATTTGACAAATTAAAAAAACAAGGAATTAACGTAGACAAATTATGGGATTCCTCAAAGGTTTGGGTAGCTGAAGACCATTTTGTCCCTTCTGCAGATAAAATTTCTGCTGAAAATATCGTAAAATTACAAAACTTTACAAAAAATTATGGCATTGAAAAACATTTCAAATATGGTATGGGACAATATGGAATTTGTCATACTCTCTCCCATGAGGAAGCTTTAGTTTTACCAGGTGAGGTATATGTGGGAGGTGATTCTCACACCAATACTACTGGTGCTTTGGGTGCATTTGCATGTGGTTTGGGCCATACCGATATTGCATATGTTTTATTGAAAGGAAATATTTGGTTCAAAGTTCCTGAAACTTTATACTTTAAGATAAACGGAAATCTTCCAGATCACGTAATGGCGAAAGACCTAATCTTAAAAATAATTGGGGACATAGGAACTGACGGAGGTTCATACAGAACAATGCAATTTGGGGGAAGTGGAATTGATGAGATGTCAGTTGAAAGTAGATTAACACTTTGTAACATGACAACAGAAGCAGGAGCAAAAAATGGTATTGTGGAACCTGATCAAAAAGTGGTAGACTATCTTACCAATAGAGGTGCTACTAACATTGCTCTGGTTAGTGGTGATGCCGATGCAGAATATGCAAAAATATACGAATACGAAGGCTCAGAAGTAGAACCAATCATTGCAAAACCATTCTCTCCAGGAAATACGATTGTTGTAAGAGAAGCCCCAAATGTTGATTTGGATAAATCATACATTGGTTCTTGTACTGGAGCAAAATATGAAGATCTTGAAGCCGTCGCAAAAATTCTCAAAGGAAGAAAAGTAAAGATTAGAACCGAAATTTTACCAGCTGCTATTTCTATTTACAAACGAGCTATGGAGAATGGTCTATTGAAAATATTCTTAGATGCAGGTGCAACAATTGGACCTCCAACCTGTGGAGCATGTTGTGGAGCCCATATGGGAGTATTGGCAAAAGATGAGATTTGTATCAGTACAACCAATAGGAACTTCCCAGGAAGGATGGGTCATGTGGAATCTCAAACTTATCTTTCATCTCCACTTGTTGCAGCTGCATCTGCTGTAACCGGTAAAATTACTGATCCGAGGGATTTGAATTGAAAGGAAATGTGATTAAATATGAAAGGGACAACATTGACACCGATGTCATAATCCCAGGGCAATACCTCAAAATCCATGATTACGCTGAATTGGCCACCCACGCTATGGAAGGACTAGATCCTAATTTTCATTCCAAGGTAAAAGAAGGTGATTTTATTTTGTCTGGTAGAAATTTTGGATGTGGTTCATCTCGTGAACATGCTCCAATAGCTCTTTCTCATTCTGGAATAAAGGCAGTTCTTGCCCTTTCCTTTGCAAGGATTTTTTATAGAAATGCTGTTGACGGTGCTTTTCTGTTACCCATAGAAATTGACGAAGACACATATCAAAGCATCTCTGAAAATGATGAAATTGATATTGATATTAGCTCAAACGAGATCAAAAACATTACAAAAAATCAAACATACAAAATGAAACCCTTTTCTGAAATTATTGGCAAAATAATAGATGCTGGAGGCTTGTTCAAATACAAAGTAGATTAGGATTAAAATGGGAAAAACACTTTTTGAAAAAATTTGGGATGCACATGTTGTTATTGAAAAAGAAAACAATCCTTCTTTGATATATGTGGATAGACATCTTGTTCATGAAGTAACCTCACCACAAGCCTTTGAAGGATTACGACTGAATAACCGAACTGTTAGAAGACCAGACCTTACTATTGCCACAATGGATCATAATGTTCCCACAAAGGATCGAAGTTTACCAATCTTAGACCAAACATCGGCAATCCAAATACACACTTTAGAAAAAAATTGCAAAGAATTCGGAATTCAATTATTTGACATGAACAGTCCTAATCAGGGAATTGTGCATGTTATCGGTCCTCAGTTAGGGATTACTTTACCTGGCACAACAATTGTTTGTGGTGATAGCCATACCTCAACTCACGGAGCATTTGGTGCATTAGCATTTGGAATAGGTACGAGTGAAGTGGAGCACGTTTTAGCATCTCAAACCCTTTGGATGGAAAAGCCAAAATCTTTTGAAATTAGAGTTGAAGGGAAAAGAAAAAACCCACACGCCGTAACTGCCAAAGACATTATCATGTCAATTATCAAAAACATAGGCACTGCAGGAGGAGCAGGGACCATTGTGGAATATTCAGGCCAAGGAGTATCAGACCTTTCCATGGAACAAAGAATGACTATATGCAATATGTCAATTGAAGGCGGAGCGAGAGCAGGACTGATTGCACCAGACGAGAAGACATTTGATTATCTCAGAAACAGAAAATACACTCCAAAAAATTACGAGTCCCTTGTAGATTATTGGCGAGAAAATCTTAAAACAGAATCTGATGCAAAATTTGATAAAACCTTTACCTTACGTATTGACAATATTGCCCCTCAGGTTAGTTGGGGTACTAATCCTAGTATGACATGTGATGTTACAGAACATGTTCCTTTTCCTGAAGATTATTCAAAAGGTGATCAAAATCAAAAAAAGTCAGCCGAAAGAGCCCTTGAATATATGGATCTAAAATCTGGTACTCCAATTACTGAAATTAAAATCGATAGGGTGTTTATTGGATCATGTACAAATGCTAGGCTTGAGGACTTGGTTGAGGCTTCTAAAGTTATCAAAGGACAAAAGGTAGCTAAGAATGTTCAGGCAATGGTTGTTCCAGGATCTCAAATGGTAAAAAAGGAAGCGGAGGAATTGGGAATTGATAAAATTTTTATCGACGCTAATTTTGAATGGAGAGAATCTGGATGTAGTATGTGTTTGGGAATGAATCCTGATATTCTTTCTCCAGGTGAAAGATGTGCAAGCACATCAAATAGAAATTTTGAAGGAAGACAAGGAGTGGGTGGTAGAACTCATTTGGTTAGTCCAGTTATGGCCGCAGCTGCTGCACTGGAGGGACATTTTGTTGATGTTAGACAATTGGACTGGGATTAGTATGGAGGCATTTAAAAAAATCAAAACAATTGTTACTCCACTTGATCAGATAAATGTGGATACCGATCAAATTGTTCCAAAACAATTTCTAAAACTAATTCAAAAGTCAGGATTTGGAAAATACTTGTTTTATGATTGGCGATACGACGAAAATGAAAATCAAAAACAAGATTTTGTTTTAAATGATAAAAAATATCAAAATTCAAAGATTCTGGTAACGGGGGAGAATTTTGGATGTGGTTCTAGTAGGGAACATGCAGTATGGGCTCTGCAAGATTATGGGTTTTTAGTAATAATTGCACCGTCCTTTGCCGATATTTTCTATAGTAATTGCTTCAAAAATGGAATTTTACCCATAAAATTAGAAGAAAAAATGGTTGAAAAATTAAAACACGAATCAGGGGAATTAGAGGTAGATCTTGAAAATCAGCTTTTAAAGACAAAAACAGAGGAAATCCCATTTGAAATTAGCCCTTACCAAAAGATGATTCTTTTAGAAGGATTAGATGAAATTGCCCAAACTTTGCAATTAGAAAATAAAATATCTGAATTTGAAAAACATTCTAAAATCCCATCTGTTTTATGATCTTTTTTACTTCCTTTTTGTTTCTCTCTAAGGTAATGGGAGATTCTATGTCTATCCACTGTTTATCTCCGATATCATAAGCACTAATTTTTCCTTCTCTGGATAATTCTTGCAAAATATCATATGATAAATTGATCTTTTTTTGTTTTGATTTTGCCTTTATCCTTCTAATGACATCTTTTCCTAAAATGTATACTCCTAAACACTCTGACATTGGCAATCTCATAGTGGGCTTTTCTTTAAATTCTTTTATTATTCCGTTTTCTACTATTGCAAATCCTGTTTCTTCTTTTCTTTTTATTCTAGTTGCAATGCAGGCAGTGCTCTTTTTTTCTTTAAAAAAGTTGTACATTTTTTTGAGATCTATTGCACACAAATTATCTACAAACCACAAAAGAAATTCTGGTTCATTTTTTATCCTTTTTTCAATATGTAAAAGATCTCCTCCAGTTCCACTTTGAGAGTCTTGGACAAAAGAAATTTTTTTGCTAGTTTTTGGATTATTATAATAATTTTTAATCTGTCCTCCCAATCCACTGAGATCCGAAATGATTATAATTTCTTTAATAAAATCAAAGGAGTTAAGATATCTAATAACGTAATCAATCAAAGGTTTTCCGTTGACTGGAGTCATGGCTTTGGGAAAATAATCCGTATAGGGTTTTCCCCTTATTCCTTTTCCACCAGCTAAAATGATTGCTTTCACGATCTAACGGTACGATTTCTGTTTTCTTCTTCTAGCACCAGGACCGCCAAATTTCTTTGGTTCCTTTCTTCTTGCGTCACCACTAATCAAATATTTGTCATATTCTGTAATTCTTTGTCTGAGGTCCTCTCTTGTAGATTTAGAAAATGGATGGTCCTTTGGATCTTTTTTAGATTTGGTCCATCCGATTAATGCTCTTGAAATTCCAGTAGCTATTGCACTAGCTTGTCCCATCACACCCCCACCTCTTACTCTAACTGAAATGTCAATTTTATCTCTCAAATCTCCAGTAATTTCAAGTGGGACCAAAATAACTTCTCGGGCTATTTCTTGAGGAAACATTTCGACTGGAACATTGTTTATTCTTACTTTACCTTTACCTTTTGTAATGTATACATGAGCACGAGCAGTCTTTCTTGTTGCAAAATAGATTTCTGTTTTTGGTACTGTCATTCAGTCCACCCTATTGTTCTTCCAAGATTCGCCATGGTTGTATAGTTGGCTGAAGATTTTTTTATCATTGCTTTTTCGAATTTAATTTTTTTAAATGGTTTTACTTCTTTCGGACTTCCAATATATGTACGAAGTCGTTTATGAGCTTCTTTTCCGGATGTTTTCTCTCTCGGCAACATTCCTCGAATCATCTTCTTCATTATGGTATCTGGTCTTCTTGGATGTTTTGGTCCATGTTTCCAATGATTAATGCTGTTAATCTCTAAAAATTCTCTATATTCACTAATGATATTACTTCTTGTTCCGCTTATCATAATCTTGTCGCAATTTACTATTGAAACTCTATTTCCTTTTAGCAACAATTTAGCCACATTTGAGGATAATCTGCCTGCAATGTGGTTGGTGGCATCTACTACAATTGGTTTGTCAATTGAGACTGTATTTTCCTGACTAGCCAAGTAAAATTACCCCTTTCCCTGTTGGAAACTTCTCTATTAATTCTGAATGTGTGATTAATTTTCCACCACTTTCTATAATTTTGGTAGCTGCAGATTCTGAAATGGAAAAGGAACATAGTGTTATTTTATGTGGTACATTTCCTGTTCCGAGAACTTTTCCTGGGAAAACCACTGTATCATTATCTTTGGTCAGCTGACCTATTCTATACAAGTTGATATTTCTCCTAGCTACAGATGGCTTTAATGCATATTCTGCCAATTTGGCCCAGATTGGAGCATTGTTTTTGGAAGATGCTTTCTTTAGTTCCTTTGACATTTGTATTACTACCTGACTAGTCATGTGAATAATGCGGTTTAAAACCCAAATATAATATGTATGCTTGGTTTACTTTTTGTTTAATTGCTCAATCATGTCTTTGAACTCCTCTATTCCATTTCCGAGTTCTTCTAATCCTGCAAGGATTATTTCCTCAGGATTTAAGGCTCCAGTTGATTCAACTGTAAGAATTCTCTCATCCTCTTTGTTTGTCTCTACTAGGGTTGCAATGTTTGCAGAGTTCCATTTAGCGTGTTCTCGTCCACGTCCAAGTCTAGCATAACATTCAATTTTTACACGTTGTCCTGAAGCTAGTTGAACAATAGGGATTTTATCAGAAATTGGTTTGATAGAATCATCTTCTGATGTTAATTCATCGGTAAAAATCGTTTTAGGTCCATCAGGGTCTCCTGAATCTAACACCAACATTACTTTACAGTTTGAACATCCTGTCTCACTTTTGCAGTCACATTTTGCTGGTTCATTAAATCGTCCCAAGTCAGTTTTTATTGGTATCAGACCCAATCTGTGTGCTATACCTTCATCTGGTAAAACTGATGTATTTTCTATAATGTCAATTGTATCGATTGCAAAGACTGGAATTCCATTTAGGCATATTCGTCTTAGGGCATTTGCATATTCTAAGGGGATACCTTTGATCTTAACTGACATTTTACGCTCATCTTTTGAAATAATTACTAAAGAAGGCAAATCTTAATCCAAAATTTTTAAAATCCACATAAAAATCTAGCTAGCTTTGCCTATAAATAAATACCAAATTATCTTACCTTATTTTGTAAATGGTTGATGTTACTGTAGTAAAATATTCCTTTGAAGGAGAAAAATTTGAGATTTTAGTAAAGCCTGACCCAGCACTAGATTACAAATTGGGAAAGAGAAAGGACATATCATCGGTACTGGTTTCTGAGGATATTTACACGGATTCTAGTAAAGGGACAAAACCTTCCACGGAGAAATTATTGAAAGCATTCAAAACAGCAGATTACACAGAGATTGCTCAAAAAATTCTTCAAAAAGGTGATCTTAATCTTACAACCGAACAAAGACGAAAAATGGTAGAAGAGAAAAAAAAACAACTTGTTGAATTTATTGCAAAAACATATGTCGATCCAAGAACACATTTGCCTCATCCTCCATTAAGAATAGAGCAGGCCATGAAAGACGCAAGAGTTTCTGTTGATCCTCAAAAAAGTATGGATGAACAAGTCAAGGATATTGTAGAAAAACTACGTTCTATCATTCCTCTAAAGTCAGAAAACCTAACTCTTGAAATTATTATCCCTGCGCAATTTGCATCTCAATCTTATGCTGTTTTAAAATCTGTAGGTTCCCTGAAAAAAGAAGAATGGCAAAATAATGGTTCTTTAAAAGCAATACTTGAAATACCCGCCGCAGCAAGGCCACACGTGATAGACAGATTAGGCTCTATAACCAAAGGTTCTGCTACAGTTGAGGTAATGAAGTAGTGGATAATAGACGAAAATACGTCATACCAGGCGATGTAATTACTACAGGACCTTTCAGACCAGAGCAAAATGTAATTCTTGAAGGAAACAAGATAATTTCAACCATGATTGGTGTTACTGAAATCTATGATGATTCCGTTAAGGTAATTTCTTTGACTGGGAAATACATTCCAAAAATTAATGATCTGGTTATAGGTAAAGTCATTTCTCACACCTCTTTATCATGGGAACTTTATATCAACTCCTGTTATGCTGGATTCTTACCCGCCCAAGATGTATTTGGCCGTGATTTTTCAGCACATGCAGATGAGCTAACTTCAAAATTAAAAGCAGGAGATCTTGTGGCAGCTAGAATTGCTAACTTTGATAGAACACGTGATCCATTAGTTACAATAGCTGATAGGGACCTAGGAAAAATAGAGTCTGGAGACTTGGTAAAAATCTCTCCAAGTAAAGTTCCAAGATTAATCGGAAAAAGAGGAGCCATGATTCAGGCTATTGAAACTGCAACTGGTGCTATTATCACTATTGGACAAAATGGATGGGTAGTAGTTTCATGCGAAAATCCCGAGGGATTATTAAAGGCAAAAAAAGCGATACAAATGGTTAATGAACAAGCACATGTTGCAAATTTGGCTGATCAAGTGAATGAAATGTTAGAATCAAAAAGTGAATCATAATGGGTGGACGAGAAAGTACTCTGGTGTTGTTAGACGAAAAAGGAATTCGTTGCGATGGTCGAAAAGTCGATGAAACAAGACGAATAATGATTAAAGCAGGTGGTTTGAAAAATGCTGACGGATCAGCCTATATTGAATTTGGAGACAACAAAATTCTTGTCGGAGTTTACGGGCCAAGAGATGTACATCCAAAACACATGTCTAACACTGATACTGGAATTTTACGAGTAAGATATCACATGGAACCATTCTCTGTAACCGAAAGAAAAAACCCAGCCCCTTCCAGAAGAGAAATTGAAATTTCTAAGGTAATTAAAGAAGCATTATTGCCTGCAGTAATGCTAGAAAAATTTCCAAGGACTGCAGTAGACGTTTTCATTGAAGTTCTTCAGGCTGACGGTGGATCTCGTTGTGCAGCTCTCTCAGCCGCATCTGTTGCTTTAGCTGATGCAGGAATTCCAATGAGGGATATGGTTGCTTCTTGTGCTGCTGGAAAAGTTGCTGATACTATTGTTCTTGATGTAAATAACGAAGAAGATCAAGCTGGTCAAGCTGATATGCCTGTTGGATACATGCCACAACTTAAAAAAATAACACTTTTGCAATTAGATGGAGTTCTAAGTCCAGAGGAATTTAAGAAATGTGTTGAAACCGGAGTTAAAGGATGTGAGATAGTTTATGAGCTGCAAA
>Ga0209987_10000176_pt1 | contig 30488 bp, 33 predicted proteins | sample N074metaG_FD_182134 | JGI IMG/M metagenome (GOLD analysis project Ga0209987, IMG submission 182134) | Deep subsurface microbial communities from Kermadec Trench to uncover new lineages of life (NeLLi) - N074 metaG (SPAdes) (version 2) | ecosystem: Environmental > Aquatic > Marine > Ocean trench...
GCAGGACAATTATGGCATCAAAGCGCAGGTCAAATTCTGAAAATTCCGGGCGCGTGGCGATAAAATATTTGGCGGCGCGGACGCATCGCATCTTTTGCCTATAGGTAACCGCTTCGACCCCATCCTGGTATTTTTCCCTGGCCTTGACTTCGATAAAGGCGATGGTGTTTTTTTTCCGGACGATTAAATCAACCTCACCAACTGGAGTTTTATACCGCCGCGTCAAAATTTGGTAACCCTTCAGGCGCAAATAAAATGCCGCCAGGAATTCTCCTTTGCGGCCACGCGAATAGGCCTTTTTGCGTGAGGCAGCATCCCGGGGCATCAGGTTTTGCCCTGGATCTCAAGAGCGCGGGCATAAAGGTCGTTTTTGGATTTTCCTGTAAGTGCTGAAACCAGCGCCGCCGCATCTTTGACGCTCAGTTTTTTCAAAGCGGCTTTTAGTGCGGCATCGCTATCGCCATGACCACCACTGGCCTGGTCCGGCGGCGCAACCACCAGGACTATTTCCCCCTTGATCGCGGTGCGCGCTTCAAGGTTTTCTGATAACTCCCTCAAGGGCAGGCGCAAAACCTCTTCAAACATTTTGGTCAGCTCACGGCAAAGCGCCGCCTCGCGCTCAGGGCCGAAAACATCACGCATGGCGGCAACAGTTTTTGTCACCCGCTTGGGGCTTTCGAAAAAAACCAGGGTGGCGTTTATGCCCGCCAGCCCCTCCAGCGCCTTGCTTCGGGCGCCCGCCTTGGCGGGCAGGAAGCCGGCAAAATAAAACTTGTCGGTCGGCAGCCCGGCCGCCATCAACGCCGCCATCGGTGCCGAAGCGCCGGGGATCGGATAAACCGGCAGGCCCAACCCCTTTAATTCTTTCACCAATTTGTAACCAGGATCTGAAATCAGCGGGGTACCGGCATCGCTGACCAGCGCCAGCGCTTCGCCGCCTTTGATACGTTTGATAATTTGTGGACGCAGGCGGTCGGCATTATGGTCGTGATAGGCCAAAAGCCGGGCCTTTATGCCGTGCCCCGATAAAAGTTTGCTAGTCACCCGGGTATCTTCACAGAGGATCAAATCGGCGCCCTTTAAAACCTGCAGGGCGCGAAGGCTGATGTCGCTTAAGTTGCCGATCGGCGTTGCCGTCACATAAAGGCCAAATTTTAGCGCCATTTCTCACCCGCTCGGTTAAGCTTATCCCGGGCATTAAAGAGCGAGGAGCTGTGCCGTTGCAAGAAAAGAATGCGCGGTGGTATAGAAGAATTGAAATGAACACACACTTTATCAAAATATTATCGCTTTCGCTGTTGGTGTTTGCCTGGCTTGGGGCTTGTTTCACCCCGACCACCGTGGAAAGGCCGGAACGCGAACGTTTGGCGTCGTCGCGCTCGCCATTGCGGGGAACGGTCCTGCCACCGGGGACCGGCCAACGCGAAGTGCCGTCATTATCAGACCTGTTTGGCCGCTTCCATGAAGAGGAAATCCGCATCGCTTTACTGTTGCCACTATCTGGCCCCGGCGAAAGTCTTGGCAATGCCTTTTTGGATGCGGCGGCGATGGCCCTGTTCGAGGCTTATGACCCAAGGTTGCACCTGTTTCCGCTCGACACTGGGGGTACGCCGGAAGGGGCCCGGCGGGCGGCGCTCAGCGCCGTTGCTGGCGAGGTTGATATTGTTATCGGGCCACTTTTTGCCGATTCTATCCGCGCCGCTGCGCCGATTTTGCGTGAGGAAGATATTAAAATGATTGGGTTTTCCAATAACCCGGATGTTGCCGGCGATGGGGTTTATCTTTTGAGTTTTATGCCCGAGCAAGAGGTTAAACGGGTTATCCAGTTTGCCTCCGACCAAAACTACGGCCAATTTGCTGCATTGATCCCCGACAGCCTATACGGCGCAGCTGTTTTGGAGGGATTTTCCGAAGCGGTGTACCTCGCGGGCCGGGAAATAACCGGGCTTGAAATTTATACCCGCAACACCCAATCCTTTTTAGAGCCTGTTCGCCGCCTCGCTAATTACGACGTTCGCCGCGATGCCTATCTGGAAGAAGAAACTTTTTTGAAGAATTTGGGCGACGATGATTTCGCCGCCGAAATTTTAAAAAATCTTGAAACCATGGAAACCCTGGGATCACCGCCTTTTACCAGTGTGATTGTGCCCGAATCCGGGCAATTTTTGCGCTCTTTAATCCCTCTTTTGCCCTTTTTTGAGATTGACCCCCTTGAAGTCAAGTTCCTGGGAACCGGGTTGTGGTACGACCCGACCCTGGCCGGCGAGCCGACGCTGGAGGGGGCTTGGTTTGCCGGGCCTGACCCGGAAAAGGTGGAAGGGTTCATGGCCCGCTTTCAAAGCCTTTACGGCTACCGGCCGCCGCGCATCGCCACGCTTTCGTTTGACGCCGTCTCGCTGGTGGCCTCATTGTCACGGATCGAAATTCGCCGGGCGCGGTTTAGCGACAGGACGCTTCGGAATGCCAACGGCTTTAGTGGAATTGATGGTATTTTCAGGTTTCAGGCCGATGGCACAACCGAGCGTGGATTTGCCATTCTTGAGATTCGCAAAGACGGCTTTCACATCGTCTCGCCACCACCGGACCACTTTTAGCCTACCCCAAAAGCTCTCCCAAAATACTGTCCAAAAGCAGCGCCCCCTTGGGCGTTGCCGCCAAATGGGATTGAGTCTCTACCAACAGCTTTTCTGCTATTAAAAACTCAAGCGCCCCAGGGTTAATGAAATCGTTTAGGGGTTTGCCGGAAATGCCTTTAAACGCCGTCTTGGAAAGGCCCCCGGAGAGCCGCAGGGCGGTCATGATAACCTCTTCCCCGCGTTCCGGCCTGGAAACCGGAACCGCTTCCCTGACCGCATTGCCGCCCTCCTCTACCGCCGCCAGCCAGTCTTCGGGCTTTTTCTGCGTTGCTATCGCCTGCCACGATCGATTTGAAAAAATACGGCTGTGGGCGCCGGGGCCGATGCCGGCATAGGCGCCGCCCTGCCAATAATTCAGGTTATGGCGGCTCTCAAACCCTGGCGTGGCATAATTGGAGGTTTCGTAAGCCGGCAAACTAGCCTTGGCACACATTTTATTGGTCAGGGTGTAAAGGTCCGCCGCAATCCCTTCGGGCGGCAAGTGCAAAAGCCCGCGTTTGTGCTGGCGATAAAATGCCGTGTCTTTTTCAAGCGTTAATTGATAAAGCGATACGTGGCCCTCCGCGAGGTCTAGCCCTTGGCCCAATTCCTCTTCCCACTGGGCCAAAGTCTGGCCGGGAAGGGCGTACATCAGGTCAAAACTGAAACGCGGGAAGGTGCCCCGGGCCAATTCAATGGCCCCCAGCGCCTCACCAGAATTATGAACCCGGCCGAGGAATTTTAGCGCCTCGTCGCGGAACGATTGCACCCCGAGCGACAGGCGGTTTACCCCTGCCTTTCGAAATTCCCGGAATTTTTTTGCTTCGGAGCTGCCCGGGTTGGCCTCAAGGGTGATTTCCAGATCCGCATCGTGATCCCAGGTGGCTTTGGCTTTATTGATCACCGCCGCCGTAGTCCGGGGCGGCATTAAGGATGGTGTGCCACCACCAAAAAAAATGCTGGAAAGGGTTTTGCCCTCTGTTTTACCGGCAAAGAAATCAAGCTCGGATAAAAGCGCAGTTTCATAACGGTTGGCGTCGATGTTTTCACGAACGTGGCTGTTAAAATCACAGTAGGGGCATTTGGATTCGCAAAACGGCCAGTGAACATAAAGGCTTAGCGTATTTTGTTTGGCGATCATTTCAGGCAAGCCGCGGTAAATTTCTTAAATGCCTCGGCGCGGTGGCTGATCGCGTGTTTATCATCGGGGTCCATTTCGCCAAAAGTAATGTCATGGCCATCGGCAACAAAGATCGGGTCATAGCCAAAGCCGCCCTGCCCGCGCATCGGCCACACCAGGGCGCCATCAACCCGGCCTTCGAAATGTTCAATGGTGCCATCGGGCCACGCTAGCGCCAGTGCGCAGATAAAATGGGCTGAGCGGTCACAATCAGCCACATCATCAATCACCTTTCGCATGGCAATGGTGAAGTCTTTTGAGGGTCCGGCCCAGCGCGCGGAATAAATGCCGGGGGCGCCATCAAGCGCGGGAACGACCAGACCAGAATCATCGGAAAGCGCAGGCAGACCAGAGGCCCGGGCCGCGGCCAGCGCCTTGATTTTTGCGTTTTCGGCAAATGTTGCGCCGTCTTCCACGGGCTCTGCCAAAGACAATTCAGCAGCGGGTATTACTTTCAGGCCAAAAGGGGCAAGCAGCGCGGAAATTTCCCGCACCTTGCCAGGATTGTGGCTCGCCACAACCAGACTTTTTTCCGTGAGTGGGCGGGCCATAACACCCCCTACCCGGAGATGTCGATCAGTTCGATCTCAAACACCAGCATGCCAGCCGGGGCGCCTGGGCTGTTGTTGTAGGCCAACTCAACCGGGATCCAGAGCAGGGCTTTTTCGCCTTTTGACATGGTTGGGATGGCCATCTGCCAGCCGGGGATAAGCCGTGACAGCGGAAACGTCGCGGGCTCGCCGCGGACAACCGAGCTGTCAAACATCACGCCGTCCGTGGTCCAGCCGGTATAATGAACCGTCACGTCATTATCCAGCGTTGGGAAATTTTCACCGTCGCCTTCGGTGACAATCCGGACGCCGATGCCTTCAGCGGTTACCGTGGCATCGGCGGGAATGGCGCCAACATCGGCGGGCGCAGCTATAGTGTTTTCAGTCATTGGGGCTTCCTGTTCTGTTACATCTTCCGCCTGATCACAGCCAACAACCATCAGGGATAGGGCAAGAGCAGCAAAGATGAGTTTGGGGTTTTGAATTTTCATGTGGTTTCCTTTTTTAGCTCAAGGCCTTGTCCTGGGCCTTGAAAATTTCATCGCAGCCAATTTTGGCCAGCCTTAACAGTCTGAGAAAATCTTCCTCGGAAAAGGGTTCTCCTTCAGCGGTTGCCTGGATTTCAACCAGGCCGCCCTTGCGGGTCAGCACAAAGTTGGCATCGACCCCAGCGGCACTGTCTTCGGCATAGTCCAGATCAAGGACCGGGGTTTTTTCAAAAAGTCCGGACGAAACTGCGGCAATCTGATCAATAAAGGGGATCGCTTCGATCAGGCCTTCATCAACCATCTTCTGAAAACATAAGTGCAGGGCAACATAAGCGCCTGAGATGGCTGCGGTGCGGGTACCGCCATCAGCCTGAATGACGTCGCAATCAAGCCGGATCTGGCGTTCACCGATGGCTGAAAGATCGGTCACCGCGCGCAGCGAACGGCCAATCAGGCGTTGAATTTCCTGGGTGCGGCCTGATTGTTTGCCGCGCGCGGCCTCACGCGACATGCGTTCGTGGGTTGAACGCGGCAGCATGCCGTATTCCGCCGTGACCCAGCCTTTTCCGGATTCTTTAAGCCATCTCGGGGTAAAGTGTTCGAGACTGGCGGTACACAGCACATGGGTGTCGCCAAACTTCGCCAAAACAGAACCTTCGGCGTATTTGGTAAAACCAGCCTCGAAGCTGACCGGGCGCATGGCATCTTGTGAGCGTCCTGAAGGGCGCATATATTCTCTCCAAAAAAGTTCGAGACGGTTCTATCTCCCCCTGCCGCCCCCGTCCAGACATTTGGCGCCTTTGGCGAAACTTTTACCATTGGCTTGAGCTTTCCCTCTGAATAAGTGTACCTAAATGTAACGCTATTAAGGAAAACGGGATCGGAAATTGCCTCGGCAGGACCATAACACCAGATCGCTTGGAATTTTACGCCAGATCGTAGAAACCTATCTTGATACTGGTGTGCCGGTCGGTTCCACTACCCTGGCCCGCGGGGGCCTTTTCAACCTGTCGCCAGCGAGTATCCGCAACATCATGGCCGAGCTGGAAGATGCCGGGTTTTTGTACGCCCCTCATACCTCTGCCGGGCGGTTGCCGACCGAGCGGGGTTTGCGCCTTTTTGTCGATGGTCTTTTGGAAATGGGAAATCTCACCAAGGAAGAACAAAAAGCCATTAATGCGCGGTGTAAAGGTGCTGGGCTGGATCTGGAATCGGTTCTGGAGGAAGCCACAACGCTGCTATCCGGGTTGTCGCATTGCGCCGGGGTGGTTTCGGTGCCCAAGCAAAACACCGCCTTGAAGCATGTCGAATTTGTCAGTCTTGGTACCGGCCGCGGTCTGGCCATTCTGGTGTTTCAAAACAACACCGTAGAAAACCGGGTGATTGAAATCCCCATCGGGCTGCCACCTTCGTCGCTGGTGAAAGCTGCAAATTACCTGAACACCAAGGTTGAAGGCAAAACTCTGGAGCAGGTCCGGGCCCTGGTGCAATATGAAATGAAAAAGGAAAAAGCGACGCTGGATAACCTGACCAAGCAGATTGTTTCCGAGGGGTTGGCGACCTGGGCCGGAGCCGAGGAAGCCCATGAAACCTTAATCGTGCGCGGCCGCGCCAATTTGCTGGAAGATGAAAGTGTTGCTGAAAACCTCGAACGGGTGCGCATGCTTTTTGAAGACCTGGAGCAGAAAAAAGACCTCCTGGACCTGCTGAAAACCGCCAAGGAAGGTGAAGGGGTGCGGATTTTTATCGGAGCGGAAAACAAGCTTTTTTCACTGTCCGGATCCAGCGTAATCGTGTCCCCCTATAAGAACGAATCCGGGAAAATGATTGGGGCGATCGGTGTGATCGGGCCGACCCGGCTGAATTATGCCCGCATCATTCCATTGGTGGATTATACCGCGCAGGTCATTAGCCGCTTGATTTAATTGCCGCAATCCTTATTTAGAGGGCTGAACTCAATTACCGATGAGGGATGTTATGACATCTGGGAAATCAAACGGGTCCAAAAAACCCACTCAGAAAGCCAAAACCACCAAGGCCAAGGAAAAAAAGCCGGAGGTGAAAGAAGAAACCCCCAAGGCGCCCGCCGAAGAGGCTCAAAAGCCCGAAGCGGCGCCAAAGCCTAAAGCGGCGGAGGTGGTAAGCCACGCCGAGGAGATAAAGGTGTTAAACGAAAAAGTACTGCGTGCCCTGGCCGAAGCCGAAAATACCCGGCGCCGGGCCGAGCGTGAAATTGTCGATGCCCGGGCCTATTCGATCACCGGGTTTGCCCGTGAAATGCTGACGGTTCAGGATAACCTGCGCCGGGCGCTGGCGCATTTGCCCGAAGAAATGAAAAATAGCGAAACCTATAAGGCTTTTGTCGAAGGGGTTGAGGTGACCGAACGCGAGCTTTTAAACATTTTTGACCGCCACGGCATCAAAATGGTCTCGCCCAAGGGCGAAGAGTACGACCACAACCTGCATCAGGCGATTTTTGAGGTGGAAACCGATGAGGCAAAGCCCGGAACCATCGTCCAAGTGGTCCAGGAAGGTTATGTAATCCGCGACCGCCTGCTGCGCCCGGCCATGGTTGGCGTTGCCAAGGCACCAACCTCTAAGAGGGAAAAGCCTGAGGAGAAAGAAAAGGAATAATTCCCATTTAATTAGAGGGGTTTAGGGAAAAATTCTTTTGGGCAACCCTTGTACACTGGGCAATCCATTCCCATATAAAACCCGTTAAATATGAGGTTTGGTGCCTTTGGGGCCAAACCAAAAATTTTAATTAACGGCCGCCCAAAAAGCACAAGCAAGTGTGGGGGTCAAAACAAAAAGAAGTGAGGAAAGAATGAGCAAGGTAATCGGAATTGATCTTGGGACCACGAACTCGTGCGTTGCCATCATGGAAGGGTCAAAACCCAAAGTAATCGAAAATTCAGAAGGGGGCCGGACCACGCCCTCAATCGTCGCCTTTACAGATAAAGGCGAGCGTCTGGTTGGTCAGTCGGCAAAACGCCAGGCTGTCACCAACCCGGAAAACACGCTTTTTGCAATCAAGCGCCTGATTGGCCGCCGGTTTGACGATAAAACCACGCAAAAAGACATCAAAATGGTGCCTTACACAATCTCCAAGGCCAAGGGCGGTGACGCCTGGGTAGAAGCCCAGGGAGAAAAGTACAGCCCAAGCCAGATTTCCGCCTTCATTTTGCAAAAGATGAAAGAAACCGCGGAAAGTTATTTGGGCGAAAGTGTTGCCCAGGCGGTGATAACGGTTCCCGCTTATTTTAACGATGCCCAGCGCCAGGCCACCAAGGATGCCGGCAAGATTGCCGGCCTTGAGGTTTTGCGTATCATCAACGAGCCAACCGCAGCAGCCCTGGCCTATGGCCTTGATAAGGGCGAAGCCCAAACGATCGCTGTTTACGATCTCGGCGGTGGCACCTTTGATATTTCCATTCTCGAGATTGGCGATGGCGTTTTTGAGGTGAAGTCAACCAATGGCGACACCTTCCTTGGCGGTGAAGATTTTGATCTGAGGCTGGTCGATTTCCTGGCTGAGGAGTTCAAAAAGGAAAACAGCATCGACTTGCGTACCGACAAAATGGCCCTGCAGCGCCTGAAAGAAGCCGCTGAAAAGGCCAAGGTTGAATTATCATCGGCGACCGAAACCGAGATTAACCTGCCATTTATTACCGCGGATTCCACCGGTCCCAAGCATTTGACCGTGAAGCTGAGCCGCGCCAAGCTGGAAAGCCTGGTTGATGACCTTATCACGCGCACGCTTAAGCCCTGTGAAAAGGCCTTGAAAGACGCCGGCCTCTCCAAAGGCGACATCAAGGAAGTTATCCTGGTTGGCGGCATGACCCGTATGCCCAAGGTTGTTGAAACGGTGAAAAGCTTTTTTGGCCGCGACCCGCACAAGGGCGTCAACCCCGATGAGGTTGTTGCCATGGGCGCCGCCATTCAGGCCGGCGTATTGCAGGGCGATGTCAAGGATGTTCTCCTGCTGGATGTCACGCCGCTGTCGCTCGGCATTGAAACCCTGGGCGGTGTGTTCACCCGTCTGATCGATCGCAACACCACAATCCCAACCAAGAAAAGCCAGGTGTTCTCGACCGCCGAAGACAATCAGAACGCGGTCACCATCCGGGTGTTCCAGGGCGAACGCGAAATGGCCTCTGATAACAAGCTTTTAGGCCAGTTCGACCTGATCGGCATTCCCCCGGCCCCTCGCGGTGTTCCCCAGGTCGAAGTTACTTTTGACATTGACGCCAACGGCATTGTCAACGTCCATGCCAAGGACAAGGGAACCGGCAAGGAGCACCAGATCCGTATCCAGGCTTCTGGCGGCCTTTCCGATGAAGAGATTGATGGCATGGTCAAGGATGCCGAATCCCATGCTGAAGAGGATAAAGCCAAGCGTGAGTTGGTCGATGCCCGCAACCAGGGCGAAGGCCTGATCCATGCCTCAGAGAAAAACCTGAAAGAATATGGCGACAAGGTTGATGATGAGACCAAAACCGCAATCGTCGATGCCGCCGCGGCCTTAAAGCCGGCCCTTGAGGGTGATGATATTGAAGACATCAAGGCCAAGACCGAAACATTGGCACAGGTTTCCATGAAACTGGGTGAAGAAATCTACAAAGCCCAACAGGCCGCAGAAGGTGGCGAGGCCGCCGCAGAAGAGGCGACCAGCGAGGCCAAGGATGACAATGTTGTTGATGCCGACTTCGAAGAGGTCGACGACGACAAAAAGAAGAAAAAGAAATAAACTTTTCGAGGGTTCTTGAATTCGATTGCAGCCAGGTGTCTTAATGTCCCCTGGCTGTGTCGTTTTCGGGCGGGCAATGGTTAAGGAACGGATGGGTTAATGGCCAAAAGCGATTATTATGCCACTCTTGGGGTTGACCGGCGCGCGGATGACGCTTCCCTCAAGTCGGCCTATCGCAAGCTGGCAATGAAATTTCATCCCGACAAAAACCCGGACGATGCCGCCGCGGAACAAAAGTTCAAGGAAGTCAACGAAGCCTACGACGCCCTGAAGAACCCGCAAAAACGTGCTGCATACGACCAGTTCGGCCATGCCGCATTTGAAAGTGGCGGGTTTGGCGGCGCCCAGGGCTTTGGCGGCGGACGCCACCCCGGCGGGGATGCCTTTTCTGATGTTTTTGAAGACCTTTTCGGCGACTTCATGGGCGGCGGCCGTGGACGCCAGCCAAAAAGCGCCGCCCGGCGCGGTGCCGATCTCAGGTTTAATTTAGCAATTTCCCTGGAAGAAGCCTTCCATGGCAAAAGCCAAAACTTGGATGTTTCCGCCACCGTAAAATGCGGTGAGTGCAATGGCTCGGGCGCAGGCAAAGGGAGTTCACCCCAGACTTGCCCGGATTGCAAAGGCGCTGGCCGGATGCGGATGCAGCAAGGGTTTTTTGTTGTCGAGCGCACCTGTCCCACCTGCCAGGGCGCCGGCCAGATAATATCCGACCCCTGCCGGCCTTGTTCAGGCTCTGGCCGGGTCCAAAAGAAAAAATCGCTTTCGGTAAAAATCCCGGCTGGGGTTGAAGAAGGCACCCGGATCAGGCTTTCTGGTGAAGGCGAAGCCGGGGTCCGCGGCGGACCCTCGGGGGATCTTTACATCTTTATTTCGATCAAACCCCACGCCCTATTCAAGCGCAAGGGCAGCACCATTTATTGCCAGGTGCCGATCCCGGTGACCGAGGCTATTTTGAGCGGAAGTTTTGAAGTACCTACCTTGGGCGGGAAAATTGCCCGGGTTAAAATTCCCGCGGGCACCCAGACCGGCCGTCAATTCCGTCTCCGCGGCAAGGGCATGCCGGTTCTGAACTCTTCCCGGGTTGGTGATATGATTATTGAAGTAAAAATTGAAACCCCGGTGAACCTTTCGAAAAAACAAAAAGCCAGCATCAAGGAATTCGCGACCGAAGATGGCAATAAATGGTCGCCGGAAAGCTCAAAATTCTTCTCCAAGGTTAAGGCCTTCTGGGACGACCTGACCGATTAGGCCAAAGCCCTTTTCGAAACCCTTCTTAGCCGTTACAGTCCCTAGGGTAAGGGATAAAACGCCGTGCAAAAAACCAAAATAGCAATCGCCGGGGGCCTCGGCCGTATGGGCCAGAAGACTTTGGTGGAAATCCTTGAAGACGATGGCGCTGTTCTTTCGGGCGTTTTGGTGCGGAAGGGAAGTTTTGCCCTGGGCACCCCGGTTTTATTCCCGGACACCCAGGTCGGTACCGGCCAAAATTATTCGGATGACCGGGAAGGTGTTTTCAGGGATTCAGACGTGGTGATTGATTTTACTACCGCCGATGCCAGCGTTGAAAACGCAAAAGCCGCAGCCAAAACCGAAACCCCTTTGGTGATCGGGGCAACCGGGTTCAGCGACGCCCAATTAAAAGAGATCAACGCCTCGGCCAAAGCGGCGCCGATTCTGTTGTCTTATAATATGTCGTTTGCCATCACCGCGTTGGGTCATGCGCTACAGGGTCTTTCGGGTGATTTGGGCGATGCCTTCCATGTCGAGATCACCGATATTCACCACAAGGATAAAAAGGACGCGCCATCGGGGACCGCCCTGATGCTGGGTGAGGCGATTGGGCGACCCCAAGGCGCGATTAAATACACCTCGCACCGCAAGGGCCATGAAATCGGCGAACACCGTATTCTGTTTTCCGGCCCCGGGGAAGAAATCGAGGTCATACACCGCGCCAGAGACCGGCGCCTGTTTGCCCGCGGCGCGGTTTTGGCAGCCCACTGGCTTAAGGGCAAAAAGCCCGGGCTTTATACGTTGAAAGACATTCTTTAAAGGGTTCCGGTATGAATAAAAACCAGATCGAGGAATTTTTCGCGCGATTAAAGAAGGAAAGCCCGGCACCAAGGGGCGAGCTGGATTACATCAATCCTTTTACCCTGTTGGTCGCCGTGGTTCTTTCCGCGCAATCAACCGATGTCGGGGTCAACAAAGCCACTGGCCCTTTATTCAAGGTTGCAGATACCCCTGAAAAAATGGTGGCGCTGGGGATCGACCGGCTCAAGGATTACATCAAGACCATCGGGCTTTACAACACCAAGGCAAAAAACGTCATCCGCTTGAGTGAAATGCTGATAGAGCAGTATGGCGGCCAGGTGCCCCAAGACCGGGTGGAACTGGAAAAACTTCCCGGTGTCGGGCGCAAGACCGCCAACGTGGTTCTCAACACCGCTTTTGGCCAGGCGACGATTGCGGTAGATACGCACCTGTTCCGGGTCGCCAACCGCACCGGAATGGCGCCGGGGAAAAAGCCGCTGGAGGTTGAGCTTGGCCTTTTGAAGGTGATCCCCGAAAAATATCTTAAAGACGCCCACCATTGGCTGATCCTGCACGGGCGCTACATTTGCAAGTCACGGAAACCCGAATGCACCAAATGCCCGGTGTCCGACCTGTGCGCCTATGAAGCCAAAACCATTAGTTAGGTAGTAGCGACACCAGGCATGAGGCGGCATCTACATCGGCGCCGGTTTTTGTCCGGGCGCTTAGGTATGTCGCCTGAAACGCACCACCCGGTTCGCTTTCATAAAAATAGATATCCATCACACACTGGCCGTTGGTGAACTGCATGACCTGACCTTCGCCTTCCCAGCGTTTCAGCGAAACCGGCCCCAGCAAGGCCTGGATTTCGCGCGGCTCAAGCCCCAAAAGAGCGTCAGGATCCGCCACGAGGGGAGTGGACGAAACCGGCTCTGGGGTTGGGTTTGGGGGCGTTTCCACACCCGAAGGGTTGGCGGCCTGGGAAGTGACTAGCGAGCCACGTGCCAGATCTTCGTCCGATGTGCTGACACAACCCGCACCAAACAAAACAGCAAGAAACAAAAACCGGGATCGGCTGGAATGGGACATCGCGAAACTCCTTTTTCACCCCGCCACCTTAATAAAGCCGGCGGCACAATTCAAATGGGTTTCTTTCTTTATTGTTATTCATTACAAGGGCGGAGTTGAAAATAAAAAACAGGACACGCCATGTTTTCTTCCGGGCCTTTTGAGCACCATGTGGTTGGTATCGGCAATGCCATTGTCGATGTCCTGGCCAAAACCGATGATGCTTTTCTGGAGCGCCATAACCTGGTCAAAGGCTCGATGACCCTGATCGACGCCGAAGCCGCCCAGACACTTTATGGCGAGATGGGCCCGGCCCGTGAAATTTCCGGCGGGTCTGCCGCCAACACTATCGCCGGGATCGCGACCCTGGGCGGCAAGGCCGCTTTTATCGGCAAAATCGCCAGTGATGAATTGGGTGAAATTTTCGCCCACGACATTCGCTCGCTGGGGGTCAAGTTCGATACCCTGCCAAGTGATGTTGCCGGACCGACGGCGCGGTCGTTTGTCTTGGTCACCCCCGATGCCCAGCGCACCATGAACACCTATCTTGGCGCCAGCCAGGCCTTAAGCCCCGTTGATATTGAAGAGGTTCTGATCAAAAGCTCCCTGATTACCTATCTGGAAGGTTACCTGTGGGATCCAGAGGATGCCAAGCAAGCCTTTGTCAAGGCAATGGATATTGCCCGGGGCGCCGGGCGGGCGGTGGCGCTGACATTGTCCGATTCGTTTTGCGTCAATCGCTACCGCGAAGAATTTGTCGGTCTGGTAGAAAACCGCATCAATATACTGTTCGCCAACGAACAGGAAATTTCCGCGCTTTATCAAACCGAAAATTTTGAAGAAGCGGTCAAACACATCACCGGTAAAGTTGAGCTAGCAATCCTGACGCGCAGTGAAAAAGGCGCCGTGATCCTCTCTGAAGACGGCCGCATTGATATTCCTGCAAAGCAGGTCACGGTGCGGGATACCACCGGCGCCGGTGATCTTTATGCCGCCGGGTTTTTATACGCCCTGACCCATGGGTTTGCCCTTGAAAAGTGTGGCAAGTTGGCAGCTCTTTGTGCCAGCGAGGTAATTTCGCACCTGGGCGCCCGCCCCGAAGCGGACCTGAAAGAATTTCTGAAAGACCTGGATTAAGCGCCGCCGGAGAGCATCGGCCCCAGCGGCCTGCCGCCAAAAATATGAATGTGCAGGTGGGGGACTTCCTGGTGGGCATGTGCCCCGGCGTTGGCCAAAAGCCGGTAGCCGTCATCTTCCAGCCCCGCAGCCTTGGCTATTTTTCCGACCGCACGGACAAACCCGGCAATCAATTCATCGGGAGCGTCCTCTGAAAAATCTGCCCAGGAGACATACTCACCTTTCGGGATCACCAGGATATGGGATGGCGCCTGGGGGTTGATGTCGTTAAACGCAAATGCGAAATTATCTTCATAAACCTTGTCGCACGGGATCTCGCCACGCAGGATTTTGGCAAAAATATTATCTCTGTTGTAGGCCATCTCACTCTCCTTTTCTGCCACCTTAAATATGCCGGTCTTTTCTATTTTTGGGAAGAATTTAAACGCCCCAGAATTTCTTCCAGGTCTTTTTCATCGAGACGTTTGATGACGTCCGCCAAGCGGTTGGCGACCTCGGTGGCGGTGGCGCTCAAGCCTGAGGTATCGATCATCACCTTGGGGTGCGACAGGCGGGCCAGGGTTTCAATTTCTTCGGCATCGTCCCAGATGGCGCCAAAATAGGTGATGATATTTTGAACCAGGGCCCATGACGGCCGCCCGCGTCTGCCGTGTTCAAGCGCGGATAAATACGCCGGGCTGACACCAAGTGCGGCGGCCAAAGCTATTTGGGTGATGCCCTTTTTCAAGCGCAGCTCACGAACCTTGAGGCCGAAGGGGGTCATTGGTCGAAATCCTCTGGCAGTCGCCTTAAAAGAACATAAAACGCGCCGTCGCCGCCGTGCCGTTTGTCGGCATAGGCAAAGGATGACACATAGGGGGTCAGGTTTGGTGACGACAACCACTTGGGCAGCATGGCACGAAGGGCGCCACCGCGTGCCCCGCCCCTGCCGGTTATCACCAAAATCCGGCGAGCGCCCTGGCCCCAGGCATCTTCCAGCGCATCCACCAGAATATTATGGGCCCGGGCTTCGGTCATGCCATGCAAATCAAGCCGTTTATCTAGTGACACCTTGCCATCGGCGATTTTCCGGAACAGCCCGGGATCGAACGAGCTTTGATGTATAGGCCCCTTTGGCCTTCCCGGGCGCTTGGTACCAGACGGGGGCCGGATGACGTATTCCAGGGGCTTTGACGGGCTTGCTTTTGAAGCATTTTTTCCTAGCGGGCGGACATCACTGATCGCTTTGGCCCAAATATCTTCATTTTTCTTTTTGTCGGTCATTTTTCCCGGGCACCTAGTTTTCCAGCGAGACTGTTTTCGGAATCAGAAGATAAAAAGCCCCTTCGTGGTTCATATGACCGGCCAAAATTTCAGCATTGTCACCGAAACCCCAAAAAACATCAGCCCGCAGTTCGCCTTTGATGGCGCCGCCAACATCCTGGGCAATCAAAAGCTGGTTAAAGGCTTCGTTGTCCTCAGCCGGGTTGGTCAGCGAAGGTTTTTCACCGGCGATCCAGAGCGGCAGCCCCAAGGGAATGAAACGGGGATCAATCGCAAGCGAACGCCCCGGGGTCAACGCCGCCTCAGATTTTCCGAACGGCCCGGCGCCATCTTCAAGCGGCCGGAAAAATACATAGGAAGCATTTTGGTTTAACATTCGCTCCAGCTGATCGGGGTTGTCTTCAAGCCAGGCGCGAATGGTCTGCAAGGAGACGTCTTCCAGTTCCATAATCCCCTCCTCAACCATCACCCGGCCGATCGAGGTGTAGGTGTGGCCATTTTTTCCGGCATAGCCGATGCCGATAAAACTTCCATCGGGCAGTTTGGCCCTTCCAGAGCCCTGAACCTGCAGGAAAAAGGCATTGATCGGGTCTTTCACCCAGATAAATTCCAGGCCCTGGCCCGCCAGCGCCCCGCCTTCAATTTCTTCGCGGCTGTAATAGGGAACCAATTCATCGCCTTCCAGGCGACCGGTCAGGGTTGTGCCCTTGAGAGAGTCGCGGAATTTTCCAAGGTCAATGGTGATCTGGTCGTCGGGATTGAGGTAAAGCGGCACCGGATAGCCCGGATCAGGCCGTAGGGACGCTTCCAGCAATGGTTCATAATACCCGGTGAGCTGGCCTAATTTCTTGCGCCCGACCTTGAGCTGGTAGGGGGTGAAATATTCTTCGAAAAACGTGCGCGCAGCGGCACCTGAAGCGGTAAAAGCCCCCTTTCCCTCATCAGCAACCCGGCACACCTCGGCAAACGCCAAAACATATCCCACGGTCTGGAACCGCTCAGGAATACCAAGCGCCGGCTTTGCTGTCAGGGTCTGGCAACTTTTCAGGAAGGCCACAAAAGCCTCTGATTGGTCATCCGCCCCCCAGCCCTTCAGGCTGGAAAACGTTTTTTCCTTGAACGCTAGTTTTGCGGGTCCCCTTTCAATGGTAAACCACAACGCCAGGGCGACCGGGATCACAACAGCGAGAATTAATAGAAAAAAATAAAGATTGCGGCGGGACATCCCGCTTACCCGGCCTGGGTTGCTACCAAAGTCCAGTTGGGGTCTTTGTTTTTGAGATTACGGGCAAACGTCCAAATATCGATAACCAGTATCGTGTCGGTCAGATCGCCCTCGATCAACTTGCCATACCGGTCCTTGACCACGGCAATAATTTCACTGGAAAACCTAAGCGTAATCTCGGCCCGTGGCCCAACCACATGAACATCTTCAATTTTGACCTCAGAGACCTCTACCAGGCGATTTTCCGAAACCTCTTGGCGCGCTTTTTGTTCGGATATGGCGCTTTTGAACTGGGCGGCAACTTCTTCATCCAAAAAAGGTTCCATGTCACCCATGTCACCCGCCCAAAACCCTTTCAAGGTTGCTTCATAGGCTGCCTTTGCGCCGTTGAGAAACTGTTGCAGACCATGGCCCAGGGGTCGAAAAATCTGTTTTAAAGTGGCGTGTTCCGCCGCCGAAAGCCCCTTCAGGGCATCTGATTCTGCCTGGCCCAGTGCAAATGAAGCACCGAAACCCGGCTCTGACCCACCCTCCGGTTGGGATGGGGTTTTTCCCGGTGCCGTCCCCTTGCGGGCCGTTGGGGGAGCAACAGGATCGTCGGTGCGACGCCCCAAAACACTTCTGAGACGAAGCCCAATGAAAAGGGCAACCATCGCCAACAGTACAATTGTAATAATTTGTCCTCCGTCGTCCATTTACTTTTTTCTTTCCATGCTTATCTATCTATGTGACGCTTTACCATCCTTGGGGCATATATACTATATATTGCCTCCTAAAGAAGAGAACAAGAATGCGGCTACTAATTTTATTGTTCCTGTTCCTGGCAGTTTACGCTGAATTGTCGGTAATAATCAACGTTGGTGCGGCAATTGGCACCGGCGAAGTGCTGGTTTTGCTGATTTTAACCGCCGTAGTTGGTATTTGGCTGGTGCGCCTGCAGGGGTTTGAGGTCTATCGCCGCATGATCGCCGCGACCGGCCGCGGTGAAGCGCCTGTTGATGAAATGATTCATGGTATTTTGCTGTTGCTGGCCGGTTTTCTTTTAATTATCCCGGGTTTTATTTCTGACGGCCTTGGCGCGGTGCTGCTGATACCTTTTGTCAGGACTTTGATAATTTCCCGTGGTTTTTTCGCCTACACCGCGGCTTTTTATGCCCCGCAAGGCGCAAGACCCCGGGAAAGCGGGGTAATTGAAGGCGAATTTACGGCCGAGAAGAGCGATAAAAACGAGGACCAGGCCGCTTTGGATAAAGAAAAATAAAAATCAGGAGTTGGGATTTCACAGCAAGTGGAAACCTTTATCTTGTTTATTTTTCAAAGACATGCTAGCCAAGCGCCCGAGATTCAGACCGATAAGAGCCTCATTTAGAAATTAAAAACACCCACTAGAAAGCAAGGTAAAGAAAATGGCAGATGAGAATAAAGCAACACCCGGCGCAGGAGCCACACCAGGCACCGATACGATGCCCCGGGCAACGATTATTAACCAGTATATCAAGGACCTTTCCTTTGAAAACCCAAATGCTTTTGATATTTTCAAGGCATCCGCGGGTAAGGCCCCAAAAATTGATGTCTCGATTGATATCAATGGCATCAAAAAATCCGAGGATACCTATGAGTCAGAGTTAAAATTTACCATTATTGCCAAACAGGGTGAGACCAATGCATTTGTTATTGAGCTGGTTTATGCCGGTCTTTTCAAGGTGACAAATATGCCTGAAGAGGCCGTTAAGCCGTTCATGCATATTCAGGCGCCGTTTATTCTTTTCCCGTTTGCGCGGCGTGTGATTGCCGACGCGACTCGCGATGGCGGCTACCCGCCCCTGATGCTCGATCCGATCGACTTTACTGGTCTTTACCAGGCGCGGATGCAAGCCGAAGCCGGCCAGACCCCTACGGCTAACGCTTAAATTTTGGATTTAAATCCGGGGTTCCGAGAGCCAGATCGGTTCTTTTAATTCAGAAATAAACTTTTTATGGGCCTCCAGCTCTTCCTCTGACGGGGGAAACGACCTGGGGGCCCGTTTTGTTTTTTGCCCGGATTTTTCAGGTTTCGCCGCTTTTTCCTGGACCAGCTCCATGCCAGCCTGCTTGCCCCCCATCAATTCAAGGTAAACCTCCGCCAGGATTTCCGAATCAAGCAAAGCACCATGTTTTGTCCTACTGGAATTATCAACCCCCAGGCGTTTGCAAAGGGCATCCAGGCTATTGGGGGAGCCCGGAAAACGGCTGCGGGCAATTTTCAGGGTATCTATGGTGCGCGTCATAGGAATTTTCTTGAGGCCGATATTTTCCAGCTCCCAGTTTAAAAAGCGCATATCAAAATCTGCGTTATGGGCGATCAGTTTGGCATCGCCAATAAAGTCTAGAAAATCCCGTGCAATTGCATTGAACGGGGGGTGGTCTTTCAAAAAGGCATCGGTCAGCCCATGAATTCTGGTTGCCTCTTCAGGAACCTCGCGTTCGGGGTTGATATATTGATGAAAAACTTTCCCCGTGGGCATCAGATTGATAATTTCGACACAGCCAATTTCTATGATGCGGTGGCCTGAAAGGGGGTCAAGCCCGGTCGTTTCGGTATCAAAAACAATTTGGCGCATGACGCTAGCGTAATCTGCAGCGCGACAATTATCCACCTCTTTTTCAGGTGCCTTTAAGCCTTTTTATCAAGCCATCTACCTCAGCTTTCGTCGCATTCAGGGTGCCGCCGGTTGGGATAATAAAATCTGCCCGCTTTTTTTTCTCGGCATCCGGGGTTTGGCGGCCAAGGATCAGGGAGAGACGTTTTGTTGTCATGTCCGGGCGGGCAAGAGCGCGCTTTTCCTGCACCGCTTCGGGGGCTGAAACCACAGCAACACCATTAAGAACGTCTTCAGCGCTGGTTTCAAACAATAGCGGAATGTCGATAACAACCAGGGCAGCGCCCCTCTGGCGGTGTAAATTGATAAACATCCTGATGCGGCGCATGATGTGGGGGTGAATCAGGTTTTCCAGCTGACGCAATTTCAGGTCGTCAGAAAAAACTATCTTTGCCAGGCGTTTGCGGTCGACCACTCCGTCAACAAAAGCTTCTGGAAAATCGGCCTGTAGCCCCTTTTTAAGCCGTGTGCTGGTTTTTAGAAACTTTCTAGTCTCGGCATCGGAATCAAACACCGGGACACCGCGGGATGAAAACATCTCCAGCACGGTGGTTTTTCCCATGGCGAGAGAGCCGGTAAGTCCAAGAGCATACATCAGCGATCCCTATGGTTTATACGCTTATCTAACATAGCATATATATTGGCATCGACCTCTGGGCGGACGCCAAACCAGGCCTCAAAGGCCGGGATCGCTTGAAAAACTAGCATACCGAGCCCGCCAATGGCTTTCAGCCCGGTTTTTTCAGCCAACCTTAAAAAGCCAGTTTTCCGAGGCGTGTAAACAAGATCATAAACCAGGGTGTCCTTCGCGCTTTCCCCAAGGTTGAGAGCCATGTCCTCAAAACCCGCCATTCCCAAAGGAGTTGCATTTATGATCAAATTAGACTTGGCCGCTATCCTGTTTTTATCTTGCCATGAAGCGCCGGTTAAAATTGGGATTGAAAAGAAATTCAAAAGCGCGGTCACCGCATTTTCGGACCTGCCGGTTACAGTAATTTCCGGAACGCCCGCGGTAAATAACGCATAAACCACCGCCCGGGCAGCTCCACCGGCACCCAAAACCAATGCCCTGGTTTTTGCCGGGTCAAACCCGGGTGCCTCACTTTTCAGGTTTTCCAAAAAACCCTCTGGATCTGTATTCCGTCCCTGAAGACGCCCTCCGGGACCTGCCACAATAGTGTTAACAGCTCCAGTTGCCTTTGCAGCATTATCCAGTTCGTCCATTTTTTGAAAAACATCTTCTTTAAAAGGAATTGTGACATTCGCCCCGATAAATTCACCGGCCCGGATGCGGTTTAGAAATGTATCCAGTTCTGCCAAGTCTAGTTGTATGGCCTGGTATTCCGCCAAAACATTATACTTTTTACACCAATACCCGTGTAGGGCAGGCGAAAGGCTGTGGGAAACCGGGCTTCCAATGACGGCTGCTTTTTTCATGACGATCAGTCTTTCAAAACGCCTTCACCGTGAAGAAACCCAAGTATCGGGACCAGCGGCAGTCCAAGAACCGTGAAAAACTCACCGTTGATATGATCAAACAATTGTGCGCCTTCTGCCTCCAGTTGGTAAGCGCCAACACTGGTAAGAATTTTATCGCCGGTTTCGGTTAAATATCTCTCTAAAAAGTCATCTGAAAAATCCAACATCGTCAAATGAGCTTCTTCAACAACCTCAAACACCGGGCTGCCGCCAAGATAAATCGCTGCACAGGAAATCAGCGTATGGGTTTTGCCGCGAAGTTTAAGCAAGGTTTCTTTGGCCGCAATCATATCCTCAGGCTTGTCAAACATTTCCCCTTCACATTCCAGAATTTGGTCAGCGCCCAAAACAAATCTTTCCGGATTGTTTTTTGAAACCGTGGCTGCCTTTTGGCGCGCCAATACCTGGCCAATTTCTTTCGGTGTCAGCCCTTTTTTTAAGCCCTCGCGTTTTGTTTCACCCTCATCAATTGCTGCGGTAACAATATCAAAAGCTACCCCGGCCCGTTCCAGAATCAGAGCGCGGCTGGGGCTTTTTGATGCCAGAATTATTTTTCTCTTTTGGGCCAACGGCTGTTCCTTAAGGGGTGTGGATAGTTTTCCTGGTTTTTCCAATTTACTAAAACTATCCCCATTGTCAGACTTTTATCCAGTGGTTTTCCAGAGTTGTATAACTTTATAAACATAAAATTCTTCTGTGGAAAACTTGGCTCGCTTTTTCCAAACCCTTTCTTTATGGGCCTTTTCCAGCGCTTCGTTTTCGTTTTCGTGTGGAAAAAGTTTGGAAAAGTAGAGAAATTCATATATCCACAGGCCCAACAACAACAACTACTTAATATAAATATAAATGTAATAAGAAAAAAAATGACAAAAACCCAACACGACAAGCCCTTAATAGAAACCCTGAAAGGCAAAAAAAGCGATAAACTCCCGTTCTGGTTTATGCGTCAAGCCGGGCGGTATTTGCCAGAGTATAGAGTCTTGAGAGCTGAAATGGGCGGCTTTTGGGATTTGGTTTATACCCCTGAAAAAGCTGCCCAAGTTACCCTGCAACCGATCGAGCGATTTGGAATGAATGGCGCCATTATTTTTTCGGATATTTTGGTGGTCCCGGGTGCGCTTGGACAAAATGTCACGTTTAAGGAGGGGGCCGGCCCGGTTCTCGACCCATTGGATTTTGACCTGGAGCATTTTGGTCTTGGCACAGACAAAATGGCAGAACGGATGACTCCAATTTTGGAGACCATCAGGGCGGTCAAAAAAGACCTAAACAATGAAACAGCACTGATTGGCTTTGCCGGCAGCCCGTGGACGGTTGCGACCTATATGGTGGAAAGCAAAGGCACACCTGAAAAAACAAAAACTCTGTCCTTTATTAAAGATAACCCGGAAAAATTTCAAAATCTGATCGATCTGATTATTGACACCACTGTTTATTATTTGAGTGAACAGGTTAAAGCGGGAGCTGAGGCGCTACAGCTTTTTGATAGCTGGGCCAGCGCTCTGAAAAGTGAGGATGAATTCCATACCTGGTCAATTGCGCCGACCCGGGAAATTGTCCGGCGGATGAAAATTGAAGCGCCGGATATTCCCCTGATCGGATTTCCCAAGGGCGCGGGAGAGTTTTATAAAGAGTATTTCCGCATGACTGGCCTGGATGCAATTAGCATCGATTATGATATCGACCCAATATGGGCGGCAAACGAACTGCAAACAATCGGGTGTGTCCAGGGCAACCTGAACCCGGCGTTGTTGGTTGAGGGCGGGGACGCCATGTTAAATCAGGCAAAGGCAATCCTTGAAGCGTTTTCAGGGGGGCCACATGTTTTCAATTTGGGCCACGGTATAGTTCCCCAGACGCCACCGGAGAACGTTGAAGCCTTGTCCCGGTTCCTAAAAACTGCTTAAAGACGATCAATGTCGACCGGAAAAAAACAAAAAATAGCAGTTATTCTTTTTAATCTTGGAGGGCCAGATTCTCTAACCGCAGTCAAACCGTTTTTATTTAATCTTTTTAATGACCCGGCGATCATAAACCTGCCACAGCCGTTTCGGTTTCTTTTAGCCAAACTAATTTCAATCCGGCGCGACCCGCATACCCAGGAAATTTATAAAAAAATCGGTGGCATGTCGCCGCTTCTGGAAAACACCCAACGCCAGGCCAGCGCCCTTGAAAAAAAATTGAAACCTCTAGGTGATATCAGGTGTTTTATCGCCATGCGTTATTGGCACCCGTTTGCCAACGAGGCCGCTGAAGCGGTAAAAGCATTTGATCCGGAAAAGATTATCCTGTTGCCGCTATACCCCCAGTTTTCAACCACGACCAGCGCCTCTTCAATGGAAAACTGGAAAGAGGCTGCGCAAAAAAAAAGACTTTGCGCAAACACATCCAGCATTTGCTGCTTCCCCCGCGACCCGGACTTTGTCAAAAGCCACATCGAAACAATAAAACCACACCTAAAGAAAGCTTTGGCCGGGGGCAATGTCCGGATTTTATTTAGCGCCCACGGCCTACCGGAAAAAATTGTCGCTGACGGGGATCCGTATGCCTGGCAGGTGGAAGAAACGGTAAGGACCGTGGTTGCCGGATTGGGGAAGGACCCGGACCTCGAGGGGGCCTCGTTTGATCATGTGGTTTGTTATCAAAGCCGGGTCGGCCCAATGAAGTGGCTGGAGCCTTCAACCGAAAATGAAATTAAACGGGCCGGGGTGGATGGCAAAAACCTGTTGGTGGTGCCGATTTCCTTTGTTTCAGAACACTCAGAAACACTGGTCGAGCTTGACATGAATAATCTGGCGCTGGCCAATGTCCACAAAATAAAGCACTATACCCGGGTGCCGGCGTTGGCCACTTCACCCGCTTTTATTGACGCGCTTGCGGGGCTAATTAAGGGGGCGCTGGGCCAGGAAGGGGTACGCGCTTCGGCAGGCAACAGGATTTGCCCGGAAGGCTTCAGCGGGTGTCCCTGTAAGGAAAAATCGTGAGTGAATTTTTAGCAAACTGGTACCTTTGGATCAAAGCGCTGCACATCATTTTCGTTGTGACCTGGATGGCCGGTATTTTTTATCTGCCGCGACTTTTTGTTTATCACTGTCGTATCGAACCGGGCTCTGAACAGGACAAAATGTTCCAGACCATGGAACGAAAACTGTTCAAGGTAATTATGAATCCCTCAATGATTCTGGTGTGGGTTTTTGGACCCCTTCTGATTTTGGCGCCGCAAGCCGGGGTGGATTTTGGCGCCGTCTGGGTTTGGGTAAAATTTGCCGCCGTTGTCGGGTTGACGGGATTTCACCATGCCCTTGGCCGTTGGCGCAAAGCATTTGAAGCGGGAGAAAATACTCGATCCGAAAGGTTTTACAGAAAAACAAATGAAATTCCGGCGGTTCTTTTGGTTGTGATTATTATTATGGTTGTTGTCCGCCCGTTTTAGACAATTGAACAAATTTGCTTGACTTCTTCGGCGCGGATGGTAGCTTTCAACCCGCAAGGCGGCCAAGCCAACAGTATTTAAAAACTCCTGGCTGCAATACTTTCCCAAGACTTAAAGCGGAACCGGAAACGGCAATTTTTAATTTCAATCTGTGTCTTAAAGACACCCCCTCCCATTAACAAACTGGTATGACGATGAATCTCAAAGAACTTAAAGAAAAGAACCCCGGCGACCTTTTAGCGCTGGCCGAAGACCTTAAAGTCGAAAACGCCACCACCATGCGCAAACAGGATATGATGTTTGCGATTTTGAAAAAAAAGGCGACCAAAGACGAAGAAATTACTGGCGCCGGCGTTTTGGAAATTCTCCAGGACGGTTTTGGTTTCCTGCGCTCACCCGATGCCAACTATTTGCCCGGGCCCGATGATATTTATGTCAGCCCGAGCCAGATCCGGCGCTTCGGTCTCCGCACCGGTGATACCGTTGAAGGACATATCCGTGCCCCAAAGGAGGGCGAACGTTATTTCGCGCTGCTGAAGGTCAGCACCATCAATTTTGACAAGCCTGAGCAGTCCAAACACCGGGTTAATTTTGATAACCTGACCCCGTTGTATCCGGACGACCGGTTCGTGCTTGACCCGAAAGATCCGGCTTTCAAGGATCCCAGCGGTCGAATTATTGATCTGGTGGCACCGCAGGGCAAGGGCCAGCGCGCCCTGATCGTGGCGCCGCCCCGGACCGGCAAAACCATGCTTTTACAAAACATCGCCCATTCAATCTCCAAAAACCACCCCGAGGTTTTCCTGATAGTGCTTTTGATCGACGAACGCCCTGAGGAAGTGACCGACATGAAACGCTCGGTCGACGGTGAAGTGGTCTCATCCACCTTTGACGAACCGGCCACCCGCCATGTCCAGGTCGCCGAAATGGTCATTTCGAAGGCCAAGCGCCTGGTCGAGCATAAAAAAGATGTTGTTATCCTCCTGGATTCGATCACCCGCCTGGCGCGCGCCTACAATACCGTGGTGCCATCCTCAGGTAAGGTGCTGACCGGCGGCGTTGACGCCAATGCCCTTCAGAAGCCCAAGCGGTTTTTCGGTGCTGCGCGGAATATTGAAGAGGGCGGGTCGCTGACGATCATCGCCACCGCCCTGGTTGATACCGGTTCACGCATGGACGAGGTGATTTTTGAAGAATTTAAGGGCACTGGAAACTCTGAAATCCTGCTCGATAGGAAAATCGTCGACAAACGCATCTTCCCGGCCATCGACATCACCAAATCCGGCACCCGGAAAGAAGAGCTTCTTGTCGACAAGGACACGCTTGCCAAAATGTGGGTGCTACGCCGCATCCTGATGCCGATGGGGGTTGTCGATGCTATCGAATTCCTGCTCGATAAGATCAAGGGCACCGCATCGAACGAGGAATTCTTCAAGAGTATGAACACCTAAAGTTAGAGCAAAACCCCTTCCAGAGCCAGTAACGCGCATTTTGTCACCAATCCGCCTTCGCCGGAATAACCGCCGAGCGTCTCTTTTGCACCCAAAACCCGGTGACACGGGATGATGATCGGGATCGGGTTATTGGCGCACACCTGGCCGATGGCGCGGGGGTGACTTTCCACCAGAAACGCCAGCTCTGAATAGCTTAGGGTCTTGCCATAGGGGATGCGGCGCATCTCGGCCCCCACCAGGTGGGCAAATGACGTGCCCGGGGGGTTCAACGGCAGGGTAAACTTCTTGAGCGAGCCGTCGAAATAGGCTTCAAGCTGCTTTTTGGCTTTTTTCAGAAGCGGGGTTTGGGTTTGTTCCATTCCCCAGCCCCAATCAAGCGAGACAATCTTCCCGTTTTCTTCGGAAACCGTAATATCACCCACCGGCGAATGCAGCGATAATTGGGGCATGGCTCTCCCGCCTCAAATTTTAGTTTGACGCAACCTAATTAGCTCTTCTTTTAGCATGGCGGGGTTGGTCAGGGGAAGCGAACAACGGGTTCCCTGGCAAAGAAGGGCGGTGTTTGCCTTAAGCGCCGCCACGGGCTCTTTAAGCGGCCCTGGGGCGTCTGTTCCGGGGTGAACAATCAGGCCGGGAAACGAGACACCGGCCGCAATCTCAAGGAACGCCCTGGTCTTGGGTGCCCTGATCGCGCCCTTGATAAAAAGATGGGCGCCATAAAGGTGCGAATCGAAGGCGCTGAAATAACTGGTACAGGCCATTGGCATGCCCTTGGCCGCGCCGGCGAAGACGAATAAGAGTTTTTCAACCTTTTCGCGATAGCCCTCCGCCCCCGTCAGGCGGTAAAGCGACAGGTAATTTTGAATCATACCACTGTTTCCCGCCGGGGTGGCCTGATCGAAGTTTGATCGGGGCCGAGCGATCAAGTCGGTGTTTTTGCTCGAAGATATGAAAAATCCATTAAAATCATCCTCGGATAGCCATTTTTCTGCCTCAGAGGCCCAAATAACTGCCTTAGAGAGGTATTTTTCGTCTCCGGAGACGGAAAACAAGGCCAGGGACGCCCTAATCATTGCGGCGTAGTCATCCAGGAAGGCAGTCGCCCCGAGGCGTCCCTCCCGGTAAGAATGGTGGAGCACACCCCCCTTGGTCATGGTTTTGGCGATAAAATCAAAAGCTTTGGCGGCTGCCTGACTCCAGGACGGCTGTGAAAATGTTTTGCCGGCGTTGACCAGGGCTGAAATCATCAGACCGTTCCAGTCAGCCAACACTTTGTCATCTAAAAATGGCCGCGGGCGCTTGTTGCGAACGGCCAAAAGCTTCTTTTTAAGGGGTGCGAGGGCCTTTTCGTCCCCCAGGTCAAAGTTTTCGGGGTCATGAAGGCGGTTCAGAATAGTCTTGCCCTCCCAATTGCCACCGTCTTGAACCCCGTAATGTTTCATGAAACGATCGGCGTCTTTCCCGAGGGTCCCTTCAACCTCGCTTTTGTCCCAAACGTAGAACTTTCCCTCTTCTCCCTCGGTATCGGCATCAAGGGCAGAGGAAAAAACACAACCATTAGTTGTCATTTCATCAAACAACCAACCTATGGTTTCTCGAACCCTGGCCTCGTAAAGCGGATTAGCTGTTTCTTTCCAAACCTCACACAAAATGTCTATAAAAAGGGCGTTGTCATAAAGCATTTTTTCAAAATGGGGGGCCAGCCAGAAGGTATCGGTTGAATACCGGCACACCCCGCCGCCCAAGTGATCATAAATTCCGCCCTGGCAAATATGAGTCAAGGTCTTGGTTACAGCCAATTTGTAATCTTCGTTTCCGGTACGAAGGCCAACCCGCCATAAAAATTCCAGCAACGGCACGCTGGGAAACTTTGGCGCCCCGTTGGTGCCGCCGTGTTCCATATCCATGTTTGTCAAAATCACCTCTGCGGCGTCCAAATAGTCCTTTTCAGTGATATTTTCGTCAGAATTTTCTGAACCGCCCGCAACCTGCGCGATTCTTCCGATATCTTTAAGCCCCTGCAGCAAAATTGTGCGGTTTTTTTCAACCGCGGCCGGGTTTGAGCGATAAAGGTTATGGACCTGGCGCAAAACAGACCTGAAATCTGCCCTGCCGTGGCGCGGCTGGTTGGGAAAATAAGTGCCGCCCCAAAATGGCGCTCCCGCGGGGTCCAAAAACATGGTTAACGGCCAACCGCCTTGTTGGCCCATCAAACCGAGGGCGCGTTGGTAAACCGCATCAAGATCCGGGCGCTCCTCACGATCAACCTTTATATTAATATAAAGATCGTTCATCAGCGCCGCGGTTTCAGCCTCCTCGAAGCTTTCATGGGCCATAACATGGCACCAGTGACAGGCGGCATAGCCGATAGAAAGAAGAATTGGCTTCCCTTCCGCCTTTGCCGCGGCCAGTGCCTCGGGGCCCCAGGACCACCAGTGGACCGGATTGCCTTTATGCTGCAAAAGATAGGGGCTAACCTCACTGGTGAGCCGGTTTTTTCCCGCACTTGTCATTTCCCAACCTTAAAACCCTCTGTTCCAGACTGCAACAGGGGTGTTTCGCCCTTGCGGTGGGGGCGCCAAAAAGCTAAAGCCAGACTGAAATGAGCACAGCAACCCATAAGGACACCATTTTCGCCCTGGCCAGCGGCAAGGGGCGCGCGGGTGTCGCCATTGTCCGGTTGTCGGGCCGCCACGCCGGGGCGGCGCTCAGCGCCCTGACCGGAAATGACCTGCCTGCGCCCCGGGTGGCAACCACCGCAGATCTTAAATGTCCCAAGACCGGCGCGTTGATCGATAAGGCGCTGGTGTTGTGGTTCCCGGCCCCGAAAAGCTTTACCGGCGAAGATGTCGCGGAACTGCATATCCATGGCAGTCATGCGGTGCTGGGCAAGCTGTTTGAGGTTTTGTCCGGGATAGAGGGCCTAAGGCTGGCACAGGCCGGAGAGTTTACCCGCCGTGCCTTTGAACACGGCAAACTGGACCTGACAGAAGCCGAGGGGTTGCACGACCTGGTCTTTGCCGAAACCGAAGCACAGCGCACTCAGGCGCTTTACCAACTCGAAGGCGGGCTCGGTGCCCTCTATGACAACTGGCGTGACACATTGACCGAATGTTTGGCCCACCTTGAAGCAACCATTGACTTTTCTGATGAGGAAATCCCCGATGGCCTGCTGGAAGGGGTGCGAAAGGACACCGTGGCGCTTGAAGCCGAGATTAAAAAGTGTCTTAAGGATGATGGCCGCGGCCAGGCAATCCGCAAGGGCTACCGGATTGCCCTTCTGGGCCCCACCAATGTCGGCAAATCCAGTCTTTTGAATGCCCTGGCCAAGGAAGAGCGCGCAATCGTTTCTGATATCGCCGGGACAACCCGGGATGTCATCGAGGTTCACCTGGATATTGCCGGTTACCCGGTGGTGGTGGCAGACACCGCCGGCTTAAGGGATGTTGCCAATGAAATTGAGCGGGAGGGGGTGCGCCGTGCACGGGGCCAGGCGGAAGAAGCCCATCTGAAACTGGTGCTGGTCGATCAAGCGACATGGCCGGACATCCCGGAGGAAAGCAGGCCGTTTCTCGGCCCCGACAGTCTGGTGGTGATCACCAAGGCCGACCTGGCTAAAGGTAAGGCTTTAAGCGGGGGCGGCAAAGGAGCGCCCGAGGCCTATGCTATATCTGTCAAGACCGGAGAGGGCCTGAAAGCCTTGTTAGAAGCCATAGAGGCCAAGGCCCTTGAAACCTTACAGTCCAGCGACCCGGCGCCGATAACCCGGGCGCGCCACGCCGAAGCCCTAAGGGAAGGGCTTGAAGCCCTGCACCGTTTCAATGGCCAGGATTTGGCGCAAACCGACCCGGCCCTGCTGGCCGAAGACCTGCGGTTGGCGGCCCGGGCACTAGGCCGGGTGACCGGCCGCGTCGGGGTGGAGGATATTTTGGGCAAAATCTTCAGCCAGTTCTGTATAGGCAAATAAGCGGCCCCAATGTTTCACGTGAAACACATTTTTCTGGTTTAGCCGTCCGGATGTTTCACGTGAAACATTGATCGTCACCATTCCGCCATCTCTTTTGCTGGCAAATCCAAAAAAGTATGATACATAGCGCCCCATGAAGGCATTTGAAGTCATAGTCATTGGCGGTGGCCACGCCGGGGTCGAAGCAGCGGCCGCGGCCGCCCGCATTGGGGCTAATGTAGCACTGGTTACCCACAAGGTTGAGACCATCGGCGAGATGTCTTGCAATCCCGCCATAGGCGGCCTGGGCAAAGGTCATCTGGTGCGTGAGATTGATGCGCTCGACGGCCTGATGGGCCGGGCTGCAGACGCCTCTGGGCTTCAGTTTCGCATCCTCAACCGCAGCAAGGGCCCGGCAGTCCGCGGTCCCAGATCGCAGGCTGACCGTGGGTTATACCGTGGCGCAATTCAAGAGATGGTCTTGAGCTACCCCAACCTTAAGGTGATTGCCGGGGCAGTGGAGGACCTTATGTTCAGTGACGTCAGAGAGAACCGGGCCGTGGCCGGAGTGGTTCTCGCTGATGGCCGGGAGATTGCCGCCACCCGGGTAATCTTGACCACCGGAACATTCCTGCGCGGCCTGATCCATATCGGCGACAAGAAAATACCTGCGGGCCGGGTGGGCGACAAGCCGGCTTTAGGCCTATCCAAGACCCTTGAGGTCGCCGGGTTTGCCTTGGGACGGATGAAAACCGGTACACCGCCGCGGCTGAATGGCAAAACCATCGATTTTGATGCTTGTGAGATCCAGCCCGGTGATAATCCACCGATACCGTTCTCGTTTATGACCGATAAAATCAAAGTGCCGCAGATCCCGTGCTATATTACCGGCACCACCGAGGCCACCCACGCTATTATTGAGGCTAATCTTTCCCGGTCACCAATGTATTCCGGCCAGATTGAAAGCCGGGGGCCAAGATACTGTCCTTCGATCGAAGATAAAGTGGTGCGCTTTGCTGACAAGTCCCGCCATCAGATATTTCTTGAGCCCGAAGGATTGGAAGACGACACCATCTATCCCAATGGTATCTCAACGTCGCTGCCCGAAGACGTGCAGAGAGAAATGGTTCACTCAATCCCAGGCCTTGAGCGCGCCGAGATACTGCGCCCGGGCTATGCTATCGAATACGATTATGTGGATGCCAGGGAATTGCGCAATACCCTGGAAA
>Ga0209987_10000178_pt1 | contig 30394 bp, 28 predicted proteins | sample N074metaG_FD_182134 | JGI IMG/M metagenome (GOLD analysis project Ga0209987, IMG submission 182134) | Deep subsurface microbial communities from Kermadec Trench to uncover new lineages of life (NeLLi) - N074 metaG (SPAdes) (version 2) | ecosystem: Environmental > Aquatic > Marine > Ocean trench...
GGGCGTGACCCATTCGCGGCTAAAGCCGCTCCCACAAACCGCTCACGCGAATCTGGAGAGAATTGTGGGAGCGGCTTTAGCCGCGAATGGTATTCAATACTGCAAAGGTTCGTTGAGCCGCTCTCCGTCGAGCCACGCGGCACCATCACGGTATTGAATCCGGCCTGCTGCGAACAGCCTGACGGCTTGCGGATAAATCTTGTGTTCGACCGCCAGTACCCTTGCTGCAAGTTCTGCCATCGAATCGCCCGGCCTGACCGGGACCCGGCCCTGGATCAGCGCCGGGCCGCCGTCCAGTTCCCCGGTGACAAAATGCACGGTGCTGCCGTGCCACTTCTCGCCGGCATCGAGGGCACGTCGATGTGTATCGAGTCCGGGAAATTTCGGTAGCAGGGAGGGGTGTATGTTCAGGATTCGACCGCGGAAGTGATCCACAAACGTCGCCGTGAGAACGCGCATGAAACCGGCGAGGATGACCAGGTCCGGCGCATACTTGTCCAGGGTCTCGACGAGTGCCGCGTCAAATTGTGCCCGCTCCGGATAGTCCTGGTGCCTGAGACATTCAATGCTGATGTCGGCTTTGCGCGCGCGTTCGAGCCCGGCAGCATCAGGCCGGTTGCTCAGGACGACTGACAGCTCCAGATCGATTTTCCCGGAAGCGGTTTCGTCGATGAACGCCTGCAGGTTGCTGCCACTGCCGGAAATCAGGACCGCCGCGGAGCATATGCTCAAATGTAATTGACCTCGCCGGCGCCGTCCCTGATCGTACCGAGTCGCCAGGCCGTTTCGCCACGCTCCAGCAGAACTTTGATCGTTGCATCAGCGGCCACAGCATCCACAACGACGACCATGCCGACGCCGCAATTAAAAGTGCGGCGCATTTCGTCAATCGCTATGCGGCCTGAGACGGCCAGCCAGTCAAACACGGGCCCCTGCTGCCAGCTGTTCACCTCGATCTCCGCATGCAGCTCGCCGCGCAGAATTCGCGGGATGTTTTCCGTCAGTCCGCCACCCGTGATGTGGGCGAGGCCTTTTACGGCTACCGACGCCATCAGGTGCAATATCGATTTGACGTAAATTTTCGTCGGCTCCAGTAACAGCTCTTTGGCAGGCGCGCCGCCAATAGTCGGATTCCCGCTGAGTTCGAGCACTTTGCGAATCAGCGAATAACCGTTCGAATGCGGGCCGCTGGAGGCAATGCCGATTATTGCGTCACCGGCAGAGATGGCGTGGCCGTCGATCAGTTTTTTCCGTTCGACGACTCCTACGCAAAATCCAGCAAGATCGTATTCACCATCGTCGTACATGTCCGGCATTTCCGCAGTTTCCCCGCCGATCAATGCAGCGCCAGCCTGTACGCAGCCATCGGCGATGCCACCAATCACCGACGTAGCGACATCGGCATCGAGCTGTCCACACGCGAAGTAATCGAGAAAAAAGAGCGGTTCAGCGCCCTGGACCAGGACGTCATTGACGCACATGGCGACGAGATCGATGCCTATTGTGTCGTGCCGATTCAACTGCTGCGCAAGCTTGAGCTTGGTGCCAACACCATCGGTGCCCGAGACCAGCACCGGCTCCGAGTATTTCCCCGGCGCTAACGCGAACAGCCCGCCGAATCCACCGAGCCCGGTTAGCACCTCCGGGCGCTGAGTCTCTGCAACCAGCGGCTTGATTCTTTCGACCAGGTTGTTGCCGGCTTCTATGTCGACGCCGGCATCTTTGTAAGTAAGTGGTTTGGTTGTCATCCTGGCCGGGCCATATGGCTCCTGTATGTTTCACAGCCAATGCCGAAGCTGGCTTGAAAAATTCACTTGTAAACAATAAGTGGCAATTTCTGCGAGGGCGATATAATAGAGCTTCGTTTGGGATCGGGAAACCACCTTTTCACCGTCTGCGGACCGGGCAAAGCGCATGCAGATCAAAATGACACTTGAAGGGCGCCTCGCCGGGCCCATGGCCGGTATTTGCAACCTTCCTAAGGCTCGCATTGTGCAGCTGGCGATCGGCCTTGTTACCTTAAGCCTGTGTGCGGCGGCGGCGGCCGTTGAAATGAACTCACTGTACACCGTGGAAGTGCCGCTGGACGCGGATGATCCTGATGCACAAAACCTTGCCTATCGAAGCGCGCTGACCGAGGTGCTGGTCCGCGTTACCGGGACCACGGCAATCGCTGAATCCGGGCAAATAGCGGAGCTGTTTCCGAATCCAGTCCGGTATGTGCGGCAGTATCAGCCGGGAGCGGACGATACCCTGCTGGTGTCGTTTGACGGAGAGGCGATCGAGAACGTCTTGCGGCAGGCCGGGGCGCCCGTCTGGGGAAGCGATCGTCCTTTGACACTGATCTGGATTGCTGTCGACTGGGGACAGGGCGAGCGGGAAATCGTCGCGGCCGATGATCCGCAGCGAATATCGGGGGCTGCACGGTCCATTGATCGCAATCGCCTGTTGCGCGAGCGCGTGGCGGCGGTTGCCGGTCGCCGGGGAATTTCCGTCCTGTTCCCGCTGCTTGATATTGAGGACCTTGAAAACATCAGCTTCAGCGACCTCTGGGGCGGCTTCGACGATCTCTTGTTGCAGGCATCGGTCCGCTACGGGGCGGAGTCGGTACTGGTCGGGCGGATTCGAACTGAGTCGCTGCAGATGCACCGCTGGACCTGGTATTTTGGCGATGAACGGGCAAACTGGAACGGCGAAACAGGGGAAATAATCAACCTGCTTGCCGATTCTCTGGCCGCAAGGTTTGTCGTCGACAGCAGGTCGCCGATGGAAACCATCCGCTTGACAATCTCCGGCATAGGATCAGTCGACGCATTCGGACAGGTGCAAAGATTCGTGGAAAACCTGCGCGGCATCGACCAAATCCTGATCGATACCGTTGCCGGCGACCGGATTGTTTACAAAGTTCGGATTCAGGGCGGGATGGAACGCCTGCAACGCGCGCTGGAACTAAGCAACGTACTTGAGCTGGTCGTTCCCTTCAGCGATGGTGTTGAAGCGGTTCCGTTGGACGATGACAGAAATCCGTTCGACCTCTACGACAGCTACGGCGACTTCGGCCGGCAGCCGGCCACGCTCGAATTTCTGTATCGCTCGGGCTAGCGTCGAATGTCTCTTCGCTGGCTGCCAAATGCAATTTCACTACTGCGCATTGCGCTGGTTGCACCGATTCTTCTCCTGATAATCGATGGCCAGTACGGATTTGCCCTGGCGTTGTGTTTCGTCGCGGGCTTTTCAGACGGTGTCGATGGCTATCTCGCCAAGCGTTTCGACTGGGGTACGCGCATCGGCGCCTTGCTGGATCCCATCGCCGACAAATTGCTGGTTGCAGGCACCTTCATGGTGCTGGTTTACGCGGGTCATATCCCGTTGTGGCTGGGCGTTCTCGTTGTTTTTCGGGATGTCGTGATCATCGGTGGGGCCACTGTCTATAACTTCCTGATTCGCCCGGTCGAGGGCGAGCCGACCAGAATCAGCAAGCTGAATACGGCGCTTCAGTTGCTGTTTATCGTCTTCGTTCTGAGCCGCGCCGCCTTTGGCTGGCCTGATCAAATCACGCTTACCGTGCTTGGCGCCTCGATCGTGGTAACCGTTGTGATCAGTGGCATCGACTACGTCTGGTCATGGGCTCGCAGGGCACGGCACGGCGGCAATGCAGATGCATAGTGATATGAGCAACACGTTCCGCAACGGCTGGCTGATAGCGATCGCTCTGACCGGTTGGCTCCTGTGGCTGTTGGCGCCGGTGCTGACGCCGTTTATCGCGGCCGCGTTGCTCGCCTACCTCGGTGACCCACTGGCGGACCGGCTTCAGCGACTGAAATTTCCGCGGACTATTGCCGTCGTCTGCGTTTTTATCCTGACTTTTGCCGGGCTCGGCTTGTTGATTCTGCTGGTCGTGCCGTTGATGCGAACGCAGGTATCAGCCTTGCTGGAAGCGCTGCCGGGTATTGTTGTGCAGGTCGAGCAGGTCTGGCTGCCGAGGGTCACTGAATTCATCGGCATTGACCCCGGCGAGGACATCGGTCTCGGCGCGTTCCTCGCGCGCTACAGTGACATGGCTGGCAGCTGGGGTGCGACTGTACTGGTGTCACTAGGCCGCTCTGGTGGTGCGCTCGCCGCCGCGGTGATCAGCCTGTTCCTCATTCCGATAATCACTTTTTACCTGTTACGCGATTGGGACGCGATACTGCATAAGTGCGGCGCCATCGTGCCCTCACGACAACGCGAAACGGTCATCTCGCTGGCCCGTGAGACGGACGAGGTACTCGGTGCGTTTCTGCGCGGCCAGGTCATGGTCATGATTGCCCTCGGTATTATCTATGTAGTGGGCCTGAGTCTCGTCGGGCTCAAGTTTGCTGTCGCTATCGGTGTGGTCGCGGGACTCGTCAGTTTTGTACCGTATCTCGGTTTCGTGTTTGGTATTGGCCTCGCCGGTTTGACAGTTGCACTGGAAGCGGAGCCCTGGCTGCGCCTTCTCGGTGTCGTCGCGACATTCTCCATTGCACAATTCATTGAAGGCTCGCTCCTGACGCCGAAGCTGGTTGGGGACCGGATCGGCCTGCACCCGGTGCTGGTTATTTTCTCAATCGCAGCCGGCGGACAGTTATTTGGTTTCTTTGGCATCCTGCTGGCGCTGCCAGCGGCCGCGGTTTTGTCCGTATTGGTCCGCTTTGCCTATAACAGGTACCTCGCCGAGCATCCTGACCTGCATAATTTGGACGAGGTCAGCAACAGTCCGCAAGGAGAATCCACGCCATGAGGGCACCTCGGTGTACCTGTCGTGGCCGCGTCGCGTCATCGATCTGGCCCGCAACGCGGCTCGCGAGAGGTACCTAGAGGTGCCCTTAAGCCAGCTGGCCTTGCCGCTGAAACTACAGGATCACGCTGTTTTCGAGAGCTTCTGGCCGGCGGGCAACAAGGCGCTTGTCTCCTACCTGCATGAGCTCGTGGAAACCGGCAATGGGCCGGGCTGCTGGGTCTGGGGAGCCGCTGCATCCGGCAAGACGCACCTTCTGCAAGCCGTTTGCGAAAAGTCGGATGACTGCGCCGTTTACGTACCTTTGGCGCTGCTGGCTGATGCGGGACCCGGCATCCTGGACGGTCTGTCCAGCAGGCAATTCGTTTGCCTCGATGATGTGCACCTGGTGGCCGGTGATGCCGACTGGGACCTGGCTCTTTTCAAGCTGTACAACCTGGTCACTGACGCGGGCGGCAGTCTGGTCGCGACGGCCGTCGCCGCGCCGCGGGAGTGCCGCTTTGGTCTCGCCGATCTGGCCAGCCGTTTTTCGTTGTTACCGGCTTATCGACTGAGCGCGCTCAACGAGGCGGATCGCATCAAGGCATTGCAACTCAGGGCCCGTCATCGCGGCCTGGATCTGCCAGACGACACGGCAATTTTCCTGTTGAATCGCAGCAAGCGCGATATGATGACCTTGTACGCGTTGCTGGATCAGCTCGACACAGCCGCTCTTGAAGCCAAACGCCGCCTGACTATTCCGTTCGTGAAAGAAACTCTCAATTCGATTCGGTAGTGCACAGCCGTGATGCAATCTTTGCCACACGCGTACCGAGTGCCTGAGCCAGTTGTTTTTCCTCATCACTGAGCCGATCGGCATCCCTGTTCCAGGTGACATGGCTGGCGCCATACGGCGTACCACCGGTGGTCGTCGTCAACAGGGCATTTTCGGTGTAGGGCAGACCGACGATAAGCATGCCGTGATGCATCAGCGGCAATACCATTGAGAGCAGTGTCGTTTCCTGGCCGCCGTGTAATGACGATGTTGAGGTAAACACACCCGCCGGTTTTCCGGACAGCGTTCCGCTTAGCCATTCACTTCCCGTACCGTCGAGAAAGTATTTGAGTGATGCAGCCATATTGCCGAAACGGGTTGGACTGCCCATGATGAGTCCTGCACATTCCCGCAGATCCTCTATGGTCACATAGGGCGGTCCAACATCCGGAATCGCATCCTCGGTGGCAGCGGTGACGGTGGAGACTGCCGGTACAGTTCGCAACCTGGATGCAACCTCTTTTACGGAGTCGACGCCCTGGCACACCTCCCTCGCAAGCGCTTCGGTCGCGCCAAATCTCGAGTAATAAAGCACGAGTATTTCCATCACTTCGAGATTAGGTCCAGCACATTTTCCGGCGGTCTGCCGATGACGGCGCGAGCCCGGTCTTCGTCGACCACGATCGGCCGCTGCAAAACCCGGGGGTGCTCGTGCAGCCAATTCGACAATGCCTGGCCGTCATCCACGGGGACCGGTTCGGCGGATTCCTGGAAATCGGCCTCCGAGGTGCGCAACAGCCCGGCAAGAGGTACGCCGAGCATCTCCGCAAGCCCTAACAGGGTATCCGGGGCCGGTGGATTTTCCAGGTACTCGACAATTCGGGGCTTCACTCCTCGCGATTCGATTAGTTCTAATGTTTTCCGGGACTTGGAGCATCCTGGATTGTGATAAATCGTGACATTCATGGCTTTTTCGGGTTTTTCCCGGGGAATGGTGGCCGGCAACTGTAGCAGCGAAACGACTATTCGTCAGCGGTTCGGCCGCCGCTTGACTGACTGTACAGGCACTTGCTAGCGTTCCGGGGTGCGCAAACTAACAGGAATCGCAAAAACCGGAAAATTCTTCGGTGTGCCCGCTCGCGGTCTGCTGATCGCCATATTACTCATTGCCGCCGGCTGCGGGACCTCGCCTCCGGTCCAGGAAATGAGTGACGCACGGCAGGCAATTGCGGCCGCGAAGGAAGCCGGAGCGGAGCAAACTGCCGCCGAAGATATTCGTGCGGCCGAGGCGTATCTCGACAGTGCGCAAAGGAAGCTAACGGAACGGGCGTATGCGCAGGCGCGCCGCGACGCGCTGCAGGCTAAAAGCAAGGCGCTGGCTGCACTCGCTACCACTGAAAGTTCAGACGACGATCCACGCTGAATTACGCGCAGACTCCCGGTTGACATTTTATGGCGTGCCGTCGATACAAAGTGTCCGGTCGTGTGCAAGGTGTGTTTTTTCGTGTGAGTAGCCGCGACGTTGCAGTGGCGCTGCAAATTACCGGACATGCCGTCAATCTGCCAAATGGCAGTGTCGAGGTGCTCGCTTGCGGTGAGCCGGCTGCGGTCGCGGAGCTCGAGCGATGGTTACACGACGGACCGCCGGGCGCGTCGGTTACCGGCGTCGAATGGTTTGATGTTGACTGTGAAGCGCCCGATCGATTTTCGCTCGGGTAGGCGGGGCTGTAGCCGCGAATGGTTCCAGAAAATGTTCGGGGCTGAAGCCGCTCCTGCAACCGCTCCTACACGCGATACCACTTGAGGCGCAGCTTATCGAGAACCATGTTGGGATATTTTCTTTGTCCGAGGCTGCCGTTGTAGCGACCCAGCGCGCGCTTCAGGTCACCGCCTTCCATGTTCAGATAATATTTTAGAATCGTGCAACCAAGGCGCAGGTTTGTGCCGATGTGAATCAAATTGTCGTCCGGTCGTCCGATTTCATCCAGCCAGAACGGCATGATTTGCATGAGACCACGTGCGCCGGCGACTGAGATTGCATATTTGTCGAAATTGCTCTCGACATCGATCACCGCGAGGACAAGTTCCGGCGCCAAGTCCGCACGCATAGCCTCAAGGTGAACGCGTTTCAGGATATTGATCCGCTCCTGCGGATTGGCAACCTGCCTGGCGAGCCTGGTGGACATGTCGGTCAGCCAGACCTGTGCGTCGAAATGATCCGCAAAGCTGGAAGTGTCGCTGGCAGCCAGGCGCAACATTTCCACCAGCGCAGGGTCAGGCCGGTCCTGTGCCGCCCCGGGCAGAGCCAGCGCGATCAGCAATGCTGCTATGGATATCCTGAACACACGCATGGTTGTCACATTCCAGCCCCGATCACGTCAATTCGGGAATCAGCTTAACTTCGATTGCACCAGCATTTCGAGAGCGGCATCACGTTTCATCATCCGCGATTCTTCGTCCCGCCGGTGGCGGTACTCGAGTTCTCCGCTTTCCAGACCGCGTTCACTGATGACCACCCTGTGCGGGATGCCGATTAGCTCTGCATCCGCGAACTTGACGCCCGGGCGGGCATCCCGATCATCGAACAGAACCTCAAAGCCCAAGGTCTGCAATTCCGCGTACAGCGCTTCTGCGGCCTCAAGTAGCTTGTCCGATCGTTGCAGGTTGATCGGAATCAGCACGATATCGAATGGCGCCAGCGGTTGCGGCCAGATGATGCCCTTGTCGTCGTGGTTCTGCTCAATGGCAGCAGCGACGATTCGTGTCACGCCAATACCGTAACAACCCATCACCATCGCAATCTCTTTTCCGTCCTGATCCTGAACTGTCGCCTTCATTACCTCGCTGTATTTCGTGCCCAGTTGAAAAATGTGCCCTACCTCAATACCACGCGCTATCTTCAAGATTCCTTTTCCCCCTGGCGAGGGATCACCGGCAACGACGTTTCGAATATCGACGGTTTCCGGGCGTTCGATATCGCGTTCGAAATTGACACCGGTGAGGTGCATGTCAGCTTCATTAGCACCGCAGACGAAATCCGACATCAGGCGCGTCGCATGGTCATAGTATATCGGTGCGTCGAGGCCGATCGGTCCGGCAAAGCCGGGTTCACTTCCGGTCACTTTTTTAACGGTTGCGGCGTCGGCCATTGTTAATGGAGAGGCGACACCGGGCAGTTTCTCCGCCTTGATTGCATTCAGGGCGTGGTCGCCGCGAATCACCAGGGCGACCGGCCCGGATTCTCCGTCGACGATTAATGTCTTTATCGTTTGCTCAGGTCCGATCTTCAACAGTTGCGTCAGGGCATCGATCGTCCGCACATCGGGTGTGCTGATCTTTTCAAGTTCCTGTGAAGGGGATGCTGCGTCGCCCTCTGGCCGAAGCGTCGGCGCAGTTTCCACGTTGGATGCAAAATCATCGTCGTCACTCCAGGCAATCGCGTCCTCGCCGGAATCGGCTATGACATGGAATTCCTGGGAGCGGCTGCCGCCAATATCACCGCTGTCGGCGTCGACGACACGAAACTTCAGACCAAGTCGTTCGAAGATTGCAGTATAGGCTGCATGCATGACCTGGTAGCCGTCGTTTTCCAGTGACGCATGGTCGGCGTGGAAAGAATAGGCATCTTTCATGATGAATTCACGCGCGCGCATGACACCAAAGCGCGGCCGAATCTCATCGCGGAATTTTGTTTGAATCTGGTAGAAAGTGATTGGCAGTTGCCGGTAGCTGCGCAGCTCGCGGCGCGCGATATCGGTAATGACCTCTTCATGAGTAGGTCCGAAGCAGAATTCACGACCATGTCGGTCTCGCATCCGCAACAGCAGGTTGCCATACTGGTCCCAGCGGCCCGATTCCCGCCACAGCTCCGCAGGCTGAACTGCGGGCATGATCAGCTCGAGTGCCCCGGCCCGGTCCATTTCTTCGCGAACAATCTTTTCCACCCTACGCAGCACGCGCAGTCCGAGCGGCATCCAGGTGAAAAGACCTGAGGCGAGACGGCGAATAAGGCCGGCCCGCAGCATCAGCTGGTGGCTGACGATTTCGGCTTCTGCCGGAATCTCTTTTAGAGTTGTTAGTCCAAAATTGGTGAAACGCATGTATATTCGGGTCCGGGTGGCTCAGGCGGGGCGTATTCTACACCAGACGTCGCGCCGCAACGGTCAGGCCACGGACGCGAATTGACGCAAACAGGAATGAATCGGCTTGATAGGCAGGCGTAATCCATTTGTCGCCAGGGAGGGCTTACCCTTCCTGGCTATTACGTTGATCGGAATTGGCGTTGCGTGGCAATACGCCGGTGTTAATTATTCGATTCCGCTGGTGATTCTATTCATCTACTTCGTTCTCGTGTTTCGCGATCCAAGGCGCGACGTTCCCGCTGTGCCACTGGGCATCGTTAGCCCGGTAGATGGCACCGTGGTCGGCATCGGTCTGACGGACAAGAGCATCCTGAACGGCGAAGCACACAAGATCATTATTCGTGTGAACAGTCTTGGAACCTACACGGCCCGTTGTCCGGTCGAGGGCAAGATCATGGATTTTCGCGGCGACCGGGCGCACAAGCAGTTGCCTGGAGAAACAACCGGTCTGTGGGTGCGCACGGATGAGAATGACGATGTTGTTTTGCAGTTTCACGGGCATCGATTCGGACTTGCGCCACGTGCATTCCTGCGCTACGGAGAAAGAGTGGGCCAGGGTCAGCGTTGTGCGTACTTGCGCCTCACCCGCTTTGCCGAAGTACAATTGCCGATCAATGGCCGCGTGCTGGTGACTGCAGGTCAGCGGGTGGCGGCAGGCTCGGATGTGCTGGCGAAGCTGCCGCATGCATAACCGGGGTTGGAAAATCGGGATTTACTGATGACGAACGCAAATAGATATTCGAATGTCGAGGGTTGAGGGCAGTGCCGGCTGAAGCGGAAAGGCGAGCCTATCTTGAGGCGCTCGAGGTTGACGTCTGGACGCTGCGTGGATCAGCGTCTGACGAAAAAGCGGCCACTACGGATGACGATTCGTTGCAGGAATCGAAAATCGTGAGCTGGTCGGAATTGCGCGACAAGGTTTCTGCATGCACCCTTTGTTCGTTGCACAGGACCCGCACACAAACCGTGTTCGGCGTTGGCAGCGAGTCTGCGGACTGGATGATCATTGGTGAAGCACCCGGAGCAGAGGAAGATCGGCGCGGTGACCCATTCGTCGGCCGCGCCGGCAAGCTTCTGGATGAAATGCTCCGTGCGGTCGGACTGGCCAGGGACTCCGTCTTCATCGCGAATTTGCTCAAATGCCGCCCGCCGAACAACCGGGATCCCACGGTCGATGAGGCCGCCTCGTGCCGCGCCTATCTCGATCGGCAAATCGCTCTGTTGTCCCCAAAATTGATACTTGTGGTAGGCCGGATCGCCGCCCAGCATTTGCTCGAGACCGACGCTCCGCTGGGACGCCTCAGAGGTCAAAAACACTACCTGAACAATGGACAGCTGCCGGTGGTTGTGACGTATCATCCAGCGTATCTGCTGCGGAGCCCGACGCAGAAACGGAAAGCCTGGCAGGACCTGTGCCTGGCCCGGCAAATAGTGAATGAGCTGGCCGCATGATTACGCCGATCAGAGAAACTCCGGTCTACATTCGAACAATGGTTCATACCGACCTTGTACTAGTGTCTGATATTGAACGGCGCAGCTATGCGTTTCCGTGGAGTCATGGCGTATTTCGGGACTGTCTGCTTGCGGGATACAGCTGCATCGTTGTTGATTACGGCGAACTCGTGGTTGCCTACGGCATTCTTTCGGTTGCGGCCGGCGAGGCGCATATCCTGAATCTTTGCGTCGACTCGGATTATCGGCAACTGGGCTACGGTAACCGCCTGCTCGATGAAATCCTGATGCGTGCCAGGCGAGCCGAAGTGAAGGAGATATTTCTCGAGGTACGGCCGTCCAATAAAAGCGCAATTGCGCTGTATCATAAGAAGGGCTTTCGTCAGATCACGTACCGGCCGGCTTATTACCAGGCGAGGGAAGGCCGTGAAGATGCAGCCGTTTATTCAAAAGTTCTCAAACCCATTGACTAACCCCTAAAAGCGGATAAACTGCGCCCCCTTTTTTTTGCTGCCGCAGCCCCCATCCTCACTCGATGTCAACGATCTCCAATGAAGTTAGCAGACGGTGCACCTTTGCCATCATCTCTCATCCGGATGCCGGCAAGACGACATTGACGGAGAAATTGTTACTCTTCGGCGGGGCAATCAGCATGGCGGGCACGGTAAAGGGCCGCAAGGCCAGGCGGCACGCGACGTCTGACTGGATGGTGCTCGAGCAGCAGCGCGGTATTTCCATTACCTCGTCCGTGATGCAATTTCCCTACCGTGGCCGCATCATTAACCTGCTGGACACTCCCGGACACGAGGACTTTTCCGAAGACACATACAGAACGCTGACTGCAGTCGATTCGGCCCTCATGGTTATCGATTGTGCCAAAGGTGTGGAAGCGCGGACGATCAAGCTGATGGACGTTTGCCGCATGCGCGACACGCCAATCATGACGTTCATCAACAAGCTCGACCGCGACGGCCGGGAACCGGTTGAATTGCTCGACGAAATCGAGTCAACGCTCGGCATTCAGTGCGCACCGATCACTTGGCCTATTGGCATGGGGCGGTCGCTGCAAGGTGTTTATCACCTGCTACAGGACCGTATCTACCTGTACACGACGCTTAACCGCGAACAGGCATCAACGATCGAGGTTATCGACAAACTGAGCTCGGCCGAGGCCGGGAAATTGCTCGGGCATGCGGCCGCCAGTTTCCGTGATGAAATCGAACTGGTCAAAGGTGCGTGCCCGCAATTCTCAGTCGAACGCTACCTGGCAGGCGAGCAAACTCCCGTGTTTTTCGGTTCTGCAATTTCAAATTTCGGCGTGCAGGAATTACTGGACGAATTCGTTGAGCACGCGCCGGGTCCCGGATCACGTGAGAGTGAGGAGCGCACCGTGGAACCGACTGAGGACAAACTAACCGGCTTCATTTTCAAGATACAGGCGAATATGGATCCGGGGCATCGCGATCGCATTGCGTTCATGCGCATTTGTTCGGGCGAATACAAGAAGGGGATGCGTCTCAAGCATGTGCGCACAGGCAAGGAGAAGAAGATTGCCGATGCGATCACCTTCATGGCGGCCGACCGCCAGCATGCGGAAACCGCGTACGCGGGGGACATCATTGGCCTGCACAATCACGGGACGATCAACATCGGTGACAGTTTTTCGCAGGGCGAGGATATTCGATTTTCCGGTATTCCCAGTTTTGCGCCGGAAATATTCCAGCGCGCAATTCTCAAAGACCCCTTGAAGCTAAAGGCACTGAAAAAAGGCCTTGCCCAACTTTGCGAAGAAGGCGCTACCCAATTATTCAGGCCGCTACGCAATAACGACCTGATCCTGGGCGCGATCGGGCCGCTGCAGTTCGAGGTAGTCGCGCACCGTCTGCAGGACGAGTACCGGGTTGATTGCCAGTTTGAGCCGATCAACGTGGCCACGGCGCGCTGGATAGATGCCGACGATGAGCGCATGTTGCAGGAATTTCAACGCAAGGCACACGATAACCTGGCGCTGGACCACAGCGAGCGCCTGGTCTACATCGCGCCGAGCAAAGTCAATCTGAGCCTGACCGAGGAGCGTTGGCCGGACATCGATTTCAGGGAAACCCGCGATTACTAGTAACGGTCTCAATACACTGCTGTCCCATAAAATCATAACCGTTGTTCGACAATCGCGGCTGAAGCCGCTCCCACAGTTCTTATTAGTAACGTGGGAGCGGCTTCAGCCGCGATTGCGTGCGGTCCTCCCCAGCAAGTGATGCCAGGAAAACATCTAAAGCCAGACTCATGTCTCCGACAAGTGAAAGTAACCTGAACCTCAGGATGCAATTTCGATTCATCGCTTCCATGTTAGAGTTTATGGGACAGCAGTGGTCTCAATAATATCCATATTCCGCTGGAATGATTATGCGTGAGAGAAAATTCCTGAATCGGCAGGTCATCGCCTGGGCGTTTTACGATTGGGGCAACTCCGCATTCGCGCTCAGCGTGCTTGCAGTGCTTTTCCCGTTGTTCCTCGGTGTCTACTGGAGTGCCGGTGATCCAGGCACAGCCGTAACCGCGCGACTGACGTGGGCAACCGCCATCGCGAGTGTGATTGTCTCCGCAATCGCACCGGTTATCGGGACCATCGCCGATAGCGGCGGCTTCAGGAAACGGTTTCTGTTTGCTTTTGCGACGTTTGGCGCGATCGCCACTGCGGGACTTAGCGTCATTGACGAGGGAGGCTGGTTACCGGCGCTCGGGCTCTACATATTCGCGTCGGTCGGCTACTACAGCGCAAACGTTTTTTACGATTCCCTGATCGTCGATGTCTGCAGGCCACGTTACTACAGCCTGGTTTCATCGCTGGGTCATGCGATTGGTTACTTCGGTGGCGCAATACTGCTCAGCCTGCACGTATGGATGCTGTATACACCGCAGACTTTCGGATTTGGCGATACCAGTGAAGTCGTTCGGTTCGCGTTCATAACGGTGGGCATCTGGTGGCTGATCTTCATGATGCCCCTGTTGTTCGTCGTGCACGAATCAAAGTATTTGCGAGCAAGGTCGGGCGGTTTTGTGCGTGCGGCATACCAGGAGCTCAGCGAAACATTTCACAAGATCCGCAGCTACCGCAACATAACCCTGTTCCTTACCGCCTACTGGTTTTTCATTGGCGGCTTGTTCACTGTTATTTTCATGGCGGTCAATTTCGGCCAGCGACTGGGCTTTAGCGCACAGGATCTGGTAACGGCGTTGCTGATCACGAATTTTGTGGGCTTTCCGGCAACGCTGGCATACGGCTACCTCGGCCATCGCTTCGGCCCGAAGAATGCGATTTATCTCGGGCTTGGCGTCTACATCATGATTGTTTGCTGGGCGGCGTTTCTGAAAGACGTAAGTCAGTTCTACACGATGTCGATAATCATCGGCATGGTGCAGGGTGGTGTGCAGGGAATGAGTCGCTCCCTGTATGCGTCACTCATTCCCGCGGAGCACAGCGGCGAATTTTTTGGCTTCTACAATATGGTGACCAAATTTTCGCACATACTCGGGCCGGTACTAGTCGGCATCGTAGCCTGGCTCAGCGACGAGCCGAAATTCTTACTCGTTGTCTTATTGCCGATGTTTGTTGCCGGCGCATTGTTACTGATGCGTGTGGACGTTTCAGAAGTACGGGCCGACTAGGAACGGCGCGGTTTAAAATCATAGACGGACACCTGTAGTCTTTCGATCGCCACCAGGTCCGGCGGGCCATACCTGGCATCAAGGTATTGGGCAGTGATTGATGCGGCAGCGCCGGCCATTCCGGCCTGCTCGCGCGCAAGGCGAACCGCGTATGCCTGTGGCGTCTCGCCGCGGCTCGGAGGCACCCCGGATTTTTTGGTGAATTTCTGATACAGGATCGCTGCGGCATCCTTGGGTGGCGGACGATATCGCAGCATTAACAGAACGCTGATTATTACGATCAGTATGGTGACAATGGCCACCAGTGTCAGCATCATCTGCCGCCAGTCCGGTTCTTCCATGCCCAGCCATTGCATGAATTTGTTCTGGTTCTCCGGGCCGTAGCCCAGGATCAGGTCGTTCCACTTGGCATTGAGCACGTCCCAGGTCAGCGTGAGCTGGTACAGGATTTCCGATGGTGCAGTGAAGCCCCAGCTTGCGGCAATGCCGTCAAACATCGCAGCCGAACGGCCGGACTCGATACGTTCGGGGGCGACGGCTGCGGTCGGATCGATTCGATACCAGCCGCGGCCCGCTAGCCAGACTTCGGTCCAGGCATGCGCATCAGCCTGGCGGACGATCATGTAGTCGCCCATCGGGTTCATTTCGCCACCCTGGTAGCCGAGTACGACTCGTGACGGGATTCCGACGGCACGCATCATCACAGCGAATGCGGACGCATAGTGCTCGCAAAAGCCTCGTCGTGTGTCGAACAGGAAGCTGTCAACCGGGTCCCTGCCAAGCGCCGGTGGCTCGAGCGTGTAGAAAAATTCTTCGTTGTTGAATTTCTGCAGCACATTTGTGATGAACGATTCTTCGTCAGGAGCGTCATCCCGCATTTGTCGCGAGAGCGCGAGCGTGCGCCGATTGCCGTTTTCCGGCAGGCGCGTGTACCAGGACCTTGCAAATTCGGGGAGCTTGCTGTTCAGGCGAAAACTGGTATGTGAGACAACGGTATAGGCGACGCGCTGATCAATCGGCTGCACGCTCGCGAGCTGATGCTGAGGGCCCATAAACGTGTGCTCAAGGTCCCACTCATACGGGATATCGAGCGCGATCACCCAGTGTTGTTGAGTCGGTTCCATGGTGACCTGATAGCGAAGCGGATCGCCAAGGTAGTCGACCTCGCTTCGCGCGCCGGATCCGAGAGACGGTTCATTGCCGGACCACGTCCGTCCGTTAAAACGATACAACACGAGTCCCCGCCAGTAGCGCTGATGGGGTGGCGGCACTGTTCCCTCGAACTTCACACGAAACGCCACCGCGTTTGACATGGACAATGAACTGATGTCACCCGGACTCATCTGGTCACTTAGTCCCGAGGACGCGCTGCTCGTGTCGATCGGCACTGCCCAGAATGGTGTCGAAATCCGGGGAAAGAAAATCCACATCGCGACCGTTAGCGGCGCAGCATACGCGATGAGCCGGGCTCCGGTTTTGAAACTATCGACAATACTCACCTGGCTGCTGGTCGACATTCGCAGCCATGCGGTCATTGTGAAAAGGACGCCAGCAACCAGGTATGGCAGCGACCAGAGAAATTGTTCACGCAGCAGCGATGACATGATCAGGAAAATCGATATAAAGAGCAGCACAAACTGGTCGCGCCGTTGCTTTGTCTCGAGTAATTTGAGTGCGGCCATTACTGTGAGAAGCGCCGACCCCGGCCCGACGCCACTGACCGATTCGTAGGAGGCCAGAACGCCAATAAAACAGGTCAATGACAGGGCAATGCGCAGCCATGCTGGCGGCAGCCGCCAGCGTTTGCGTTCAACCTGCCAGCGCCAGGCTGAGCAGGTAAGAAATACGAACGTTGCCCACAACGGCAGAAACTGGAGGTGGGGCAAGACCGAGAATGCCAGCGCGGCCAGCGTCCACGGCAGGCTGGCAAGAAGTGAGCCATCGGTGCCCGCGCGTTTGCTCATGCTGCCCGCTCCTCAGCCGGTGCGGGTAGCCCGCTAAAAAAGGCCAGGGACCCGAGAGCTTTGTGCCGATGCGCCTCGCCGTGCGCTGGCGGAAATTCCTGTCCCGGCAGACGCAGACCATAGTCGCGCTGCGTTTGGTCTGCATCGATGATCCAGCGCGTCAGTATCGACAGACGCTGCTCGACGTCATCCTCGTCAATCCCTTCAAAGTCAAACCACTGGCTGCTGGTGTCTGCCCCCGAGAATTGTTTGGACAATAAGTCGCCACTGCGCGCATAGGCTTTCCAGGCAACGTGTCGTGGTGAATCGCCGACCTGGAACTTGCGCAATCCCGCGAAATCTTCCTCGCCGCGTGCGTCATGTTGGCGGTGGCCGTGCGCGGTTTTTGTTGGTGGTGGTTCGGGTGCGTGGTCAGCAGGTCTGGGATACACGATGCCCTGCAGGTCCATATGTAGCCAGGCCCACGCACGAAATAACTCGAACGGGAACAGGGTTCTGATACCAAATCTGTCCAGTCGTACGTAGCCACGCTGTTGCGTTGGAATCTCGAGATGAAAAACGCGGCTTTCGCCTGGCGCAAGATCAACGATATTGCTCGTTACCCCACCGGCGTAAAGCTGCAAATGCGGCCTGCGGTTTTTCGAATGATTAGTGATTGCGATCCGGAATTCGGCGACCTGACCGGCGAAGACCGGGTCGACGCCCAAAGCTCAGTTCCAGACGGACACAAGATTGCGCTGGCACTGGTGCATGGATACGAACCCAAGGCCGGTCAGCAGAAACGTCAGCGCAAAAGACAGGTTATTGTTGTAGTTCATCGAGCCGAGCAGCATCGTAAATGCCATCAATGCGAATACGAGCCCTATGGCTGTCGGCAGTATGTAAACGCGGCGCGAATGAAGTTCTGTAACCGGGCGATCTGTACCCTGCCGTTTGCGGGCCCAGCGCTCGACTTTAGCCTCGACGGCGCGGCGATACAGCCTGGGTTTAAGGTATTGCCACGGAATCGAGGACATGTCGGCTGAGTTCGGCAGGCGTCCTGTATGCAGAATTACTGGCCGCTTTAATTCGATGGCCGGCCACGGCGGCAAATATCGCCTGCACGTCGTCCGGGAACACGCCCGAGTGGTGCTCGATGAACGCATGCGATCGGGCTGCGGCCACGAGGGCAAGTGAACCGCGCGGTGACAGGCCGGTTTCGATATCCGGTGACTCGCGCGTAAACCGTACCAGTGCCTGTACATAGTCAATCAGCGGGTCAGTGATGTGTATTTTTGCCGCAGTCTCCTGAAGCTTGAGCAGAATGTCCGCGTTCAGTACTGGCTCGATCTCGCTCAGGAGTTGGCGCCTGTCAATGCCGGTAATCAAAGCCCGTTCGCTTTCCTCATTTGGATAGCCGAGCTCAAGCCGCATCAGGAAACGGTCGAGTTGTGATTCCGGCAGCGGAAACGTGCCGATCTGATCCGACGGATTTTGCGTCGCTACCACGAAGTAGGGCGTCGGCATTTTGTGCGTTTTCCCGTCCACCGATACCTGGTGCTCTTCCATTGCCTCCAGTAGTGCACTTTGTGCTTTTGGGGTGGCGCGATTGACTTCATCTGCAAGAACAAGCTGTGCGAATATGGGCCCCGGTTGAAACTTGAATTCGCCTTGCTGCTGGTGGAAAATTGAAACGCCCACGATATCGGCCGGCAGCAGGTCGCTCGTAAATTGTATGCGCTGGAAACTCAAGCCCAGCACGCTCGCGAGCGACTGTGCGAGAATGGTCTTGCCCAATCCGGGGAGATCTTCGATCAGCAGGTGGCCGCGAGCCAGCAGGCAGGCGAGGGCGAGTGAAATTTCCCTGTCCTTGCCGAGTATGATGCCGCCGAGCAATTGCCGCGCCTTGTCGACGACCGCACGTTCGGCATCCGCGCCCAAGGGCAATTGTTCCAGGGTACTTCCGCGCTGCATCTGATACTCCTGTCCCGTGTGACTTGCTTGCCCGATTGCTTGGCTGTGCGACAACGACTCATAGTGTCGCGGATCGTCAGGTTCATTGCATCCTGCGCCCGTCAGGATTGTGAACCAATCCTCAAAATTCTGCTATTTCAGCCGATCCAGTTGCTCGTCGAGCTGCGAAATCTGCAGTTCAAGCTCCGCAACCTGGTGCCTTGCCTTTGTGACCACATCGGCGGGGGCATTGTTCACGAAATCCGGATTATCGAGCCTGGTCCGCATGCGCCCGAGATCGGCATTGACGCGCAGGTGTTGCTTGCCAAGACGTGCTTTCTCGGCCTCGACATCGATGATCCCGGCCATTGGCACAAGCAGCCGCATGTTGCCGAGGAGCGCAGTTGCACAAGCCGGCGCCTCTTCATCTGCGGTCAGCGAGCGGACGGACTCAACCCGCCCGACGCGTGCCAGCAAATGTGCGTTTTGCTCTGCAAATACGCGGTCTTTTTCAACCGAATTCTCCAACAATACGGGAAGCGACTTGCTTGGGGGTATATTCATTTCCCCGCGAATTTGCCGGATGCCAAGGACGAACAGTCTGACCCACTCTGTCTCTTCCTCGACTGCTGCTCCGCTCGGGTGAGTGTCGGCGCCGGGATATTCCTGCAACATGATCGTGTCGCCCTCTTTTCCGGCGACTGGCGCGACCTGCATCCAGATTTCTTCGGTAATAAATGGCATGAGCGGATGTAACAAGCGCAACAGTTCTTCCAGGACCTCAATTAATGTCCTGCGAGTGCCGCGTTTCTGTGCATCCGTTGCCGAATCGGATTGCAGGACGGGTTTGGAAAGTTCGAGGTACCAGTCACAAAATTCATGCCAGGTAAATTCGTAAATCGTTTGCGCCACCAGATCGAGTCGATAGTTTGCGAAATTGTTGTGAACCGAGCTTACTGCCGCATGTAATCGTGAGCGAATCCAATTGTCTGAGGCACTGTATTCCTCCTCACCCTCATCAAGCGCCTCGGTATTCATCAGCACGTAACGCGACGCATTCCACAGTTTGTTGCAAAAATTCTTATTGCCCTCGATGCGCCCAAGATCGAATCGAATATCCCGGCCAGTCGTCGCAAGAGATGCAAACGTAAAGCGCAGAGCGTCGGCGCCATATTCGTCGATCCCGTTCGGGAATTCTTTTTTGGTTGCCTTCTCGATCTTTGGTTTCAGATGTGGTTGCATCAGACCGCTCGTTCTTTTTTCAAGCAACGTTTCAAGATCGACACCATCGATCAGGTCCAGTGGGTCCAGGACATTTCCTTTTGACTTCGACATTTTCTGTCCGTCGTGATCGCGGATCAGTCCGTGTATGTACACTTCGTGAAACGGCACGTCGTCCATAAACTTGAGTCCGAGCATGATCATCCTGGCCACCCAGAAGAAAATGATGTCGAAGCCTGTGACCAGTACCTGGCCCGGATAGAATAATTTCAGTGATTCAGTTTTCTGCGGCCATCCCTGCGTGGTGAAAGGCCACAAACCGGACGAAAACCAGGTGTCCAGAACGTCGTCATCTTGTCGCAGTACCAAAGCATCATCGAGGCTGTGCTTCTTGCGTACCTCGTCTTCGTTGCGGGCGACGTAAATATTGCCGGCATCGTCGTACCATGCAGGTATGCGGTGTCCCCACCAGAGCTGCCGGCTGATGCACCAGTCCTTAATGTTGTACATCCAGTCGAAATAGGTCTTCGACCAGTTTTCCGGGATGAAGCGGATTTTTCCTGATTCAACTGCCTCGATTGCCGGCTTCGCGAGTGGTGCAATATCAACATACCACTGGTCTGTCAGGTAGGGCTCGATGACCGCGCCGCTGCGATCACCACGCGGCAGCGTTAGCCGGTACTCCTCGACTTTTTCGAGGAGGCCCAGTTTTTCCATGTCGGCAACGATCTTCTTGCGTGCCTCGAATCGGTCGAGACCGCGATAGGCCTCAGGCGCCGATTCATTGATCGCCGCATTGTCATCAAGAATATTGTACTCAGGCAGATCGTGCCGCTTGCCGATTTCATAATCATTGAAATCATGCGCCGGCGTAATCTTGACGCACCCGGTACCGAATTCCGCATCGACATACGCATCGGCGATGACCGGCATACGGCGCTCGACCAGCGGCAGAATAATTTCCTGGCCGACGAGGTGTTTGTAGCGGTCATCCTCGGGGTGGACGGCAACGGCACTGTCGCCAAGCATGGTTTCAGGCCGTGTGGTTGCGACGACCAGATGTCCGTCTGCCGACGCCAGTGGATAACGGAAATGCCAGAGATGCCCCGATTCTTCGCTCGGAATTACCTCGAGATCCGAAAGCGCTGTGTGTAGCACCGGATCCCAGTTGACGAGTCGGTTGCCGCGGTAGATCAAACCGTTATCGTAGAGTTCGACGAACACCTCGATTACAGCCGCCGATAAATCGTCATCCATCGTGAAGCGATCACGCTCCCAGTCGACGGAAGCACCAAGCCGCCGTAACTGCTTGCAAATATGACCGCCGGACTCGTGCTTCCATTTCCAAACGCGCTGTACGAATTTATCGCGCCCCAACTCGATGCGTGACGTGCCCTCATCCAAAAGTTGCCGTTCGACCACCATTTGCGTGGCGATGCCAGCGTGATCCATGCCCGGTTGCCAAAGCGTGTTGCGGCCCTGCATCCTGTGGTAACGGATCAACGCATCCATGATCGTGTCCGAGAAGGCATGACCCATGTGCAGCGTGCCGGTCACATTTGGTGGCGGGATAACGATGCAGTAGGGATCACCTTTGCCGCTTGGTGCAAACCAGCCGTTCTGTTCCCAACGCTCGTAGTGACGCTGCTCTATGTCCTTAGGGCGGTATGACTTGTCCATGGAGGAGATCTGCGGGAAGGGTTCGATTGAATGAGGAGCGGCAACTGGTTGCGGGCTTACAGCTTGTGAGTATCGAGTGTATGCCCCCGCTCACGATAATCAACATATCGTCGACGGCTTCGGGATTTGGCTTCGTCGTCGGAGCTTACAATTTCTGCAATGCGCGGGAATGATTCCGCGATCGCGGGAATTTCTTCGCTCAGATTGATCAGCAAATCACAGTCGCGTGACGGCGCGGATTCGCAGCCGATCGTAATCGGTGCCGAAAATTCGGCGACAGATTGCCCGAGGACTTCATGGGGGACAAAACTTCCGTCCCTGAATGTCCACAACAGGTCATCGATCTGTTGCACGGATTGGCGGTCCGTGACGTGAATGTGCACGGTATTGTTGAGGCGGTAGGCTTTTTCGGCGAGTCGACAGGCAAATCGGTGTCGGGTCTGTTCGCCCGAGCCACCAATTACATAAAAATCAACTTTTGACACGATCAGGGCAGGGCACCGGCCCGCTGCAACAGGAATTCGGTCAACATGGGCACGGGGCGGCCGGTGCTGCCCTTCTTGCCGCCGCCGCGCCAGGCGGTGCCCGCAATATCGAGATGTGCCCAGTTCATGCCGTCTGTGAACTTGCTCAGGAAGCAAGCTGCGGTGATTGCGCCGCCGTCGCGATTGCCAATATTGGCGAAGTCTGCAAAATTACTTCGCAGCTGTTTTTCATACTCCTCAGCGAGCGGCATACGCCAGCCGCGATCATCGGCTGCGATTCCCGCATCGGTGAGGTCATTGGCCAGGTCATCGTGCTTGCTCATGACTGCGGTTCGGTGATGACCCAATGCGATGACGCATGCACCCGTCAGCGTAGCAACATCAATCAAAACGTCCGGTTTGAAGCGACGTGCGTAGGTTAATGCATCGCACAAGATCAAACGGCCTTCGGCATCGGTATTCAGAATCTCGATGGTCTTTCCCGACATACTGGTGACGATATCGCCAGGCCGCGTTGCCGTTCCGCTCGGCAGATTTTCACAGGTTGGGATCACGACGTTCAAATTGATGGGCAGCTTCAATTTTTCGACGATCGATATCGTAGCGATGACGCTGGCGGCACCGCACATATCGAACTTCATTTCGTCCATGCCGGGACCCGGCTTCAGTGAAATGCCTCCGGCATCGAATGTAATGCCTTTGCCAACCAGTACCACCGGTTTCTTTCTTGCCGCACCCCGGTATTGCATCACGATCAGTTTGGCCGGTTCGGTCGTGCCGCCTGTGACCGAAAGGAAGGCATGCATTCCAAGTCGTTTGATTTCTGCCTCGCCAAGGACCCTCGTCGTCACGTTGCGTTGCTGGCGAGCGATTTTCTGTGCAGCTCGCGCAAGGTAAGAAGGCGTGCAGACATTGGCGGGCAGGTTACCGAGATCGCGTGCGAGTGACATGCCCTCGACAATTGCCTGTGCGTGCTCTGCGCCAAGCATTGTTTTCGCCGTGTCGCTGCGCTTTTTAACGGCAAGGCCGGTCTTCTTTATCGACGGAGTGCGCCGTTTCTTTCCACTTTTCATTTCGTCGAAAGAGTAAAAACAGTTGCCTGCTGTTTCCACGGCGTAACGAGCAAGGTAATACGGGCTGGATCCGGCCACGTCTTCCAGCGTCAGGTAAATCACGATTTCGCGAACTTTGCTGCCTTTGATCAGGTTAATTGCGGTTTCGACTGCGAGCCGGAACTGCTTGATGCCGAAGTCACCAGGTTTTCCAAGCCCAATGACGAGGACACGTTGTGACCGGACACCAGGCACCGCTGGCAGCAAAAGGCTGGTGCCCGAACGACCGGAAATATCACCATCTCTGATATGTCGTTTGATCAGTCCCTTGCTTGCAGCATCGATATCGGCTGCGCCGAGGCCAAGCTTTCCTTTTTCATAGACGCCGACAATGACGCAGCCTCCCGATCGACGGGACGCCGCACTTGTGGTCGTAAAGAATTCCATACCTAGAAAGCCCTTTCTCGCCGATGTAGTGGAAAATCACCTGTGCGCCGGCATCGGTGACGCCGAAAACGAGGGATCAGTTGAGGCTCCGCTCTTTGATCTTGTTGTTGATCGCCCCGAGGTCCTGTGCGACCTAAGGACTGTCCCGGAGATTTCAAAGCCTGTAGTCTAACCGATCCGGTCGAACAAGGGCCATTTCCAGCTGTCCGAATATCAGGGAAATCACAGATACAGCAATGCTTCGCATACTTGATCGATACATATTCCGGGAGATCGCGCAGACCTGGCTGGCAGTAACAATGGTGCTGCTATTCATCCTGCTGACGAACCAGTTTGCCCGGGTTCTTGGTGATGTTGCCAAGGACAAATTGCCGAAAGATGCGATTTTCCAGATTATCGGCTTGACCGGCTTGCAGTACATGACGATCCTTGTGCCGATCGGCCTGTTTCTTTCAGTCATGCTCGCGCTCGGCCGCCTGTATCACGATAGCGAGATGCCGGCAATGATGGCCTGCCGTGTTGGGCCGATGGGCATTTACCGTCCCTTATCCTGGATTCTGATTCCGCTCGTAGCTGGCGTCGGCTGGTTGGCGATGGATGTAGCGCCTCGTGCCCTGTCGGAAATTGAACGCATCGGTTTGGAAGCGCGCCGGCAGGCAGACCTGGCCAGCATCGAACCAGGCCGCTTTATCAGCGACAAGACCGGCGGCGCTGTCGTTTATGCCGAAAAAGTGCTTGGTCCTGGAATCGTCCAAAATGTGTTTCTGCAACGGCGGACTGACAGCGGTAGTGTCGAGGTTGTAATCGCGGAACGCGGCGAGCAACGCGACTCGAGTGATCCGAACACCCGCTTTCTTGTCCTGTTTAACGGTCGGCGTTACGAAGGGGTACCCGGCACCACTAATTTCCGCGTCATGGAATTCGCGGAACACGGAATTCCCTATCGTCTTCCGGGTATCGAGCAACCGGAACCCAGACCACGCGCGATGCTAACCGCTAACCTCATCACGTCGTCAGATCCGCTACATATCGCAGAATTGCATTGGCGCATCGGCGTGCCGATCGCGACATTAATCCTTGCGGTAATCGCCGTGCCGCTGAGCCGAAGTCAACCCAGGCAGGGACGATACGGACGCCTGGCAATCGGGCTGCTGGTATTCATTATCTATTTCAACCTGCTCAGTGCCGGCAAGGCGTGGCTCGAGCAAAGTACCGTGCCCGGATCGGTTGGCTTGTGGTGGGTCCATGGACTGATGTTGTTGTTCGCGCTGGGGATGCTTGGAGTGCAGAATGGTTTTCACCGCCGACTGTTCACGCTGAGGACGAGGTGATGAGACTCCTGAGCAGTTACCTGATGCGCTCCATCCTGATGAGTACTGCGTTGGTCATGCTTGTATTGCTCGCATTGGCCGGACTCATTGAATTCATCAGCCAGCTTGACGACACGCAGGGAAATTACGGCGTTCCCCAGGCATTTTTATTTGCATTACTCCGGCTGCCCCAACTGTCGTTCGAGATGTTACCGATTGCCGCGTTAATCGGATCACTGCTTGGGCTTGGTGATCTCGCGAACCACAGTGAATTGGTCGTAATGCGCACTGCGGGCCTGTCGGTCGCCCGTCTGGCCGGGATGGTCGCGATTTCCGGAGTAGTGCTGATGATCCTGACCGGGGTCATTGGCGAATTCATTGGTCCGCCGCTCGACTATTTCGCGAGGACGATGCGTGACGAAGGAAGATATGAGCAGGAAGAGAGGGATATCGGCACTGCTGCCTGGGTGAAAGACGGTCCGGTAATCCTGCACCTGGAACGGATCAATTCGGAGTTCGAGTTTGGTGCACTCTACGTGTTTCGTTTTAACGAAGACAATTCGCTAAAGTCTATTGCACGAGCAGAAAATTCGGGTATCGACGATTCCGACAAATGGATCCTGGAAAACTTCCGGGAAACCCGGTTTCGTGATGATGGTGTACAAGTCGTTGAAGCGTCCGTTGCGATCGAGTCGTTTGATGTGAATGGTGAATTACTCGGCATCACGCTCGTTAAGCCGGTGAGTCTCTCGGCCCGCGGCCTGATGAGTTACATCAGTTATCTGCGGAAAAATGAACTGAGCGCCGAACGATACGAAACGGAATTATGGTCGCGCATCTCAAGAACTGTAACCGTTGTCATCATGCCGGTGCTGGCCCTCGCGTTCGTGTTCGGGTCACTGCGATCCTCGGGATCTGGTAGCCGCCTCCTGGTCGGCGTGCTAATTGGACTTGCCTATTTCCTGGGCAGCGAGATGATCGCGAACTCAGGCCAGGTGTTTGATCTGAACCCCGCAGTGGTAACCTGGCTGCCGTCGATAGCCCTGCTGATGGTAACGGTGTTCGCCCTCAGCCGCGTCAGGTAAGCCCTGATCGCCCGCTTAGGAAGGGCTCCTACGGCAAGGGCCTCCCAAAAATTGTGGAAATGTCTCGTAGAAGCTCGCTCCAGCGAGCGACAAAGATAAAGGGGTCAGAGCCCGTTTGTGAATTGATGATCGTTATCGACAGAAGTCCTGGCGACTAAAAGGGCTCTGACCCCTTATCACTGACCCCTGTCCTTTGGGTAATGCCGGAGCCGCGTCCCGGACAATCGATCGTGCCAGGCAAGGCCGTCCTTATCCCATAACTGCCACCAGAACCCGAGGCCAGCCGGCAGCCACGATATTATCGCCGCGAAAAATCTTAAGGTGACCGCTCCGAAACCCGGCCTGCCGCCGTCGGCTGATCCCAGCTGTAAACGCCATGCTTGCATGCCCAGCGTCCGCCCGTAGCGGGACCAGAATACGGTGAAAAACAGGTACGCGATCAACAGCAACGTCAATTGAAGGGGAATGTTTCCAGGATCTACCGGTTGTCCGCCGCGTACAGCGATGAATGGCAGTGTGCCAAGAAACATCAAGGCAAGAACGAGCAAGCTGTCGTAAATAATCGCGCCAAAGCGCCGGCCCAAACTCGCAGAATTCATTCGGCTATATCCACAACGGCCTGACTAAAGTGATTTCCAAAGCGCCGCCATTTTTTGCCGGGTGGCAGCATCAGGTATCGCACCGAAACCGGCGCCAAGATTATCGACCATATGCTGCGGGTTGCTGGTTGCCGGGATTACACAGGTAACCGCCGGGTGGCTTAAGATGAATTTCAGGAAAAACTGTCCCCAGCTATCCGCGAATTCCGTTACCCAGCCCGGTAGTTCCTGATTGCGAACTGCGCGAAATAATCTGCCGGCCATGAACGGGCGGTTGATTAAAACCGCGATGCCGAGATCCTGTGCAAGCGGCAGCACATGCTGCTCCGCATTCCGCTCGCCGAGCGAGTAATTAATCTGAATAAATTGCGGCTTATGATCCTGCATTGCCTTTTCCATCGAGCGATGCGCGTTTGCCGTGTAATGGGTGATGCCATTGTATCGAATGCGGCCTTTCTCCTGCCATTCCCGGATAGTTGCCATGTGAACTTCAACATCGCGTAGATTATGCACCTGCATGAGGTCAATTACGCCGGCATTCATCAGGTCGCGCGATGTGCGCATTTGCGATTCGCCGGCTGATTTGCCGTTTATCCAGACTTTCGTTGCCAGAAAAAGGTCACCGCGACTGCCGCTGTCGTTAATGATATCGCCAACGATCTTTTCAGACCGGTTGTACATAGGTGACGAATCGATAAGGCTGCCACCCCTGGCAAGCAGCATGCCAACGATTTCCTTGCGTGTTTCGATTTCCTCTCGGGACCCGGCGACATCGAATACCTCCCAGGTACCGAGCCCGATAACCGGTATCGATTCATCTGCCCCGGGGATTGGTCGCGTCAGCATTCTCTCGGACTCCGCAAAAGAAAGGTGGGGGGCAAGGCCCAGTGCCATAGCGGCATTGAGCAAATCGCGTCGATTCCACGATCTGTTTCTCACGCGGGCTCAGACACGGACGTGGCATCGTCCCGGCGCTGGTATTCGCGGCCAATCCACCTTGCAATCAGCATCCAGATAACGGCGATGGGCACACAAAGCAGTGCAACGCCGCTCAGGCCGATACTGCCAATGGTTCTTATCGTCCAGGTCGACACAACATCCCAGCCACGGTACACAGTTGTGTCGATGAAATTTTTTGCCTTGTATTTTTCCTCCGGCGAAACGACCGAGTACAGCATGTCACTGGTCGGTTTCGAAAACCCGAAGCCGAGTGACCGGCGCAATATCTGAAATGCTGCAATGACTGTGAAGGTCGGATTGATTGCAAGCAATGCGAAGCCGACAATTGACAGAATTGGCAGCAGAGACAGAGTCCAGCCGATGCCCAGCTTCCTGACCGAATGTTTGACGATCAGTAACTGACCAATGAACGATAGCCCGTTGATTGCAGCGTCCATGAAGGCGAACACCTGTGTTTGTCGATCCGCACCTTCAAACGTGACGCTGACCATCTGCGCCAGGTACATGTACATCGCGCCGCCAAGGAAATTGGCGCACAGTAAGGCCATTGCGATGGCCGAGAAGTAACGCTGGTTTACTACGAAATTCAGGCCTGCCCAGGCCGCGCCGCCGATCGCCTGCTCGGATTCAACAGAGTTTATCGATTTGTTTTCGCGCTCGCGCTGTCTAACCCAGCGGCGCAGCCGATAGACACAATAGACGCCAAGCAACAGCAGCAGTGCAGATATCGGCAACAGGTTCTTGAACCCGATCGGTATTACAAGCACGCTCGTCAATAACGGTCCCACGAGCGCTCCGGCGCTGCCGCCTGCAGTAATTACGCCGAATAACCGCCGGCTTTGTTGCTTTGTATAAATGTCGGCCATGAAGCTCCAAAAAACCGACACGACAAAAAGATTGAAAACGCTGAGCCAAACAAAGAATGCGCGACTAATCCATAGCAAACTTGAATTGTTATTTTGTGCATAGGTAAATACGAAAAAAAAGATTAATATGTTGGCGGCAAAAAAATAATAAACCCACGGTAGGAACGTTCTTCTTGAATACCTGGATGCTACCCATCCAAAAATCGGCGTGGCCATCAGCATCAGAACGAAAGTGCCGGTGAACAGCCATGGAATGTTTTGCACTCCGCTGACGATGGCCATTGTTTCCCGCACCGAGCGCAACATGAAGTACGCGGACATAATGCAAAAAAAGTAAACAAACGACCAGGCAACCGCCACCAATTCGTCGCGTTTGATTCCAAGGACCCGGGTTACAAAAATCATCGGAAGAGGAATTATTCCTGGCGGTGGCTCGATCACCGCCTTGTCCTGCCATGGTTTCTGATCACGTGCATCCTGTCAGCCCGGATTATTGTACAATCAGCAAAACCGGCCGCTATCCGCCGGCGCCGGCAGTGCGTCGATTCCGTCGCCGGCCATCATACAGAGTCATAATAAGAAAGGAGAGGGTGATGGAATTAGTTGCAATTGTGACGGGGCTCGCTGTGTTGCAAGCTTTCTATTTCGCATTCCAGGTCGGACAGGCACGTGTCAAACACGGGGTGAATGCGCCGGCGATCTCCGGTAGCGCTGATTTCGATCGTGCGTTTCGTATACATGCGAATACCATTGAGCAACTGGTTATTTTCCTGCCGGGGCTGTGGATGTTCGGCTACTACGTTAACGAGCAAATCGGAGCCGGCATCGGGTTGTTGTTCATCGTCGGTCGTTTTGTCTATCGTAGCGCCTACCTGGGGGACCCGAAAAGCCGTAGCGCTGGTTTTGGAATCGGTGCGTTCTCAATGGTAGTGCTGGTCGTCGGCGGCATGATTGGCGCCGCTATGAAATGGGTGTGATCGTGTTCGGCCGCTATTAGCGAGATCGCATGTGCCGCGGCTGGTAACTTTCGAGGATTTGCGGAGCCAAAACCACTCACTGGGGCTTTACTGTGTCGAATGTAACCGCTGGGGCGAGGCCAACCTCAACTGGTTGATCGAATCAGGACGAGGTAACCGGCTTTTAACCGAATCCCGATTCAGGTGCCGGGACTGCGGAGCGATAGTTGAAAAACAGCTGAGACCGCCGGTGCCGAAAGTCGGCGGTTCCATTGCATACATTTAACCGTACAATAATTAACAAATCACAGCTTATTCTTGCTGCGATCCTTTGCGAGTCATCGAGCTACGACTTTTCGATGACCGCCCACGCCTCAGCCTGCGCGTCTGACCAGGAGGACGATTGCGCCTGAGCGGTAGTTGCTATCAGGATGCCGGCCGCCAGTCAAAAATTTATTGCTCTTTTCATCACACTCTCCGTGGCGTTAACAATTACTGTAGTTTAGATGAGAATTCACGGAGTGAGATGACATTAACAGGCGACTCATACTTCCTTTTGGTGAATATCCAGCACATTCTTGCAATCCATTGTTGATTCTCGGGGGGCTTCTCCTCCCATAAATATCCGTTCCGCCGGTGCGCGCATAGCACTGCAATTTGCTGCATTTACCAAAATATCGGTCTGAAAATAATTAATGATTTTATACAGTTATGGGCAAAACTTAAGCGGATGGAGTATTTGACTTCCAAACACGAGGATTTCTGTACAAAATATGTCCAGTAGCAACGATGGGACTGGCAAAAAACGTCGACGACGTGACGCCCTGATCAATTAGAAGCAAGGTGTTTGCCAGACGATAATAAATATAATATGGGAATCGGTGCGTGGTACGAGCGCTAGAGAACCCTGTTACTGAATCCGACGTATCTCGATTTTTTCGGGCTAACGCGGCCGCCTTTTGCCCGGCTCTCTGAACCGTCCGAGATTTTTCATACCGAGCAGTATTCCTTGTTGATGGCCCATCTGGCCAGCGCGACGGCGCATTCCGATTGCCTGGTAGTCA
>Ga0209987_10000180_pt1 | contig 30325 bp, 26 predicted proteins | sample N074metaG_FD_182134 | JGI IMG/M metagenome (GOLD analysis project Ga0209987, IMG submission 182134) | Deep subsurface microbial communities from Kermadec Trench to uncover new lineages of life (NeLLi) - N074 metaG (SPAdes) (version 2) | ecosystem: Environmental > Aquatic > Marine > Ocean trench...
AGCTGTGGGTTTCAACGCTAGTGCGCCAGAGCGACTTCGCGTTGGTCATTAACGGCGTGAATCCACTCGCAACTCAGGGTCCTTCACGCTACTGCTGCCCGAACAGCCGACGGAGCAGTTGAGATTTTAGCTCACCAACCGCCTGCTGCGTCTCTCCCATGGTTACCGTGATCTCGCCATGCTCTGCCTCCAGAAACGGTCCGGCTGCAAAGATTGCTGCGCTGCTTCCGGGCCCCAGTTCCTCAAGGTCGACCTGGCCCAGTGGCTCAACAGCCTCCCCATCAAGTACAACCTCGATGCGAGTCACCCGGGTCACGGCCGGCTGTCGCTTGGGACGGCCGATCACCTTTTTCAGCAAGCCCGAAGTAAGGAGAGTCTGCTCGCCTTCGTCGATGGCGATCCAGACTCGATCCTGACCTAGACAACTGGAGCGAAGTGATTCCAGGTCGATTGCATCGTTTGTCTTGGACTGAAAAGCCGCGAATCGGAGTAACTCTCGACAGCTGCGAATTAGAAGAGTGTATTCGTGTCCGCTTCGAGCTCCCATGAGATGGCGCTGAACAGCAGCCTCCCGACTCGAAAACTTTGTGATTTCGTAGAAGTTTCTGACGCTCCTGATCGATTGGGCCTCAAGACCCTGTTGGATTGCCCGATCCGCCTCTTCCGGAGTCAGCGCCAACGCCTCGGAAGCTCCCAGCAACAACAGGAGCTGAATCCCAACTGTCATAAGAGGCCCCCTGGATTTGGCTTTGTGAACAATTGATTCGATCATCATTGGCGTGTTACCTCCGTTTCTGTAAGCTTCCAGAACAATAGATTGTCTCGGTTACCTTGTCTACTGTCACAATTAACAGAGCCGATCACTCTCTAATGGGGTTTGAGTTGGCTGGAGTGAGTTGGAGTGGGTTTGTCGCGGGCACACTTTAGGCACAATTAGGCCATTTGGGGGGTGAGTCGGGGGGACTCAAGTTTGCTGAAACCCGCGTCAGGAGCGTGCCCGGGGAGGGACTCGAACCCTCACGAGGGAAACCCTCACAGGATTTTAAGTCCCGTGGGTTTAATTTCCAAGTACCTTCCAAATAAGGAGAAATCCCGTCGCTCTTAAACCTGTATTTTGGCTGGAGTGAGCTGGAGTGAGTTGGAGTGAGTTTGCCGCGGGCACACTTCGGGCACAACCTCTGGAGTCTCTCCGCATCTGCTGCTACTATTGCTAGAATTGACATCATTCAAAGGGTTCACGAGGCTCATATAAGTACTTACCGTCTAAGGAGGCGACATGAAGACTTCTCCAAAACGGATTTTCGTAGCCATCGCGCTGGTATTCTGCGCCGCCTGTGCGGAGCCGGACCCCCAGAACGAGGTCACGAGTGGCGAGATCACGCTGATCGTGAATGCCGACATCGTGACCGTGAATGACAAGCAGCCATCCGCTGAAGCAATGGCTATTCGTGCCGGTCGCATCATCGCGATTGGCGCGGAGGCGGACATCCGTCAGACGATCCCGGACTACACACGGGTCTTCGATCTCAACGGTCGGACCGTGGTCCCGGGCTTCATCGAGACGCATGATCATCTTTTCATGAGCAGCGGGGTGTCTGTGGTCGAGGACATTTCGCCGTTCATGACCCCGACACTCGCCGAGGCTCTGGAAAAGCTCTCCACGGTCGAGCCGGACGAAGAGGGCTGGGTCGTCGCATTTGGCGCGGATCAGACGCTCTACGAGGAGCGACGAGGGCCGACGCGAGACGTTCTGGATCCTCTCTTTCCTGACACGCCCGTCATCGTCTACCATCTGAGCGGCCACGCCGCATTCATGAATAGCGAGGGGTTGCGTCGGTCTGGTCTGAACGACGCAACCCCTGATCCAACCGGCGGTTTCTACGAGAGGGACGCGAACGGGCACCTGACCGGCTACCTGTCGGGCCAGCCCGCATTCCTCCCGTACAAGTCTTACCCCAACAGCACCCCGGCCTTAGCCGTCGCCGCTTCTCAGAAGCGAGCGGCGAAGGGCATCACAACGTCATCCGAGTTCGCGATCATGAACGCCTTCGTCCTCGAGGGTCTTCGGGAGGCGACGCTTGATCCGGGCTTCGCCACGCGGGTGGTGGGAGGCTACTTCTCGACCGCACCCGACTTCGAAGAGATGATGCCGCGCCTCTCGAACTACGAGACCGACCTTTTGAAGGTGCCGTTCGTCAAGACGTGGACGGACGGCTCGGCGCAGGGGGGGACGGCGCACCTGCTGGAGGGCTACTACGATCCGAGCATGGGCGGCGGAGAGGCACAGGGATCGCAAGTGTACTTCAACGAGCTTGTGAGGGATGTTTACGCCCGCGGTTTCTGGCCAGCGATTCATGCGAACGGAGACGGCGCGGTCGAGGTGGCATTGAACGCCATCGAATACGCACAGCAAGAGGTGGGCACGAGCGCCGTCACTGGGATAAGGCCGCAGATCATCCACGCGCAGGTGACGAGGAGCGACCAGATCGAGCGTATGGCCGAGCTGGGGGTTTCACCAACATTCTTCACGACACACGTCTACTACTGGGGCGACCTGCACTATGAGCGCACCGTCGGACCCGAGCTCGCGCAGCGGCTCAGCGCCATGGGTGACGCGTTCCGAAGTGGCCTGAGTGCGTCGATGCACAATGACGCGCCGGTCACACCGATTGATCCCATCCTCAACATGTGGATCGCAGTGAATCGGACGTCCAGCTCGGGAAGGGTGCTTGGTGCCGACCAGGCGATTACTCCTCTACAGGCGCTCCAGGCGTACACCATCCACGCCGCCTATCAGTTCGGCATGGAGGAAGATGCGGGTTCGCTTGAAGTGGGCAAGCTAGCCGACTTCGTCGTCCTTGACAAGAACCCGCTTGAGATCGATCCCGGCGAGATCCGGGACGTCCGCGTGCTTGCTACGGTGCTCGGAGGACGTGTCACCTATTCGGACATGCCGGAGTACGACCGCGTCCAGCCGCTCGGATCTGGCGCTGTCGAATGAGATAGCGAATTGGGTGCTCCACGCCATGTGAGTTTGCCGCGGGCACACTTCGGGCACAACTCCTGAACCTCTCCGCATTTGTTCCTCTGCGGAATACCTATCTCAATATTCATGAAAGTATTCGAGGCCAAGGAGAGGCAAGGAAGATACCTTCGTGAAATGCCTCCTCAACTGGTCTAGGGTTGAAGGTTCATCCGCAGCAGCAGGTCACGGCGCATACCAAATCGGCGAAGTGTAGGCCCGCTCTTGGTGTGTAAGGGGCTGTAGACTCCGGAGGACGTTCACCGAGTGGTTTCCGTACTAAACGCTCTTTAATTTGAGCTGGCGATCTTTGGTGGCAATAACGACCCACCTTTTCTGGTCCAAGAAGATTACGGTGCCCGGCTGAAACCTCTCGTCCGCTTCCTTCAACTCGATTTCCCGGCCGTTGGGGTCGTCGGTTTCGACCTCGCCGGCTATCTGCTCGGAAGTCAAGTCGTCTCTCGGGGTGAGCCCAAGAGAAAGCCGGTAAATCTTTTTTTTGGAATCCCCGTCAATGAGGCGGTAATGAGTCTTGAGATGCTCAGCGATCTCTTCTTCCGAAGAGCCCTCAGATCGGAGCCTTTTGAGTTCTTCGATGACCTTGTCCAGCTGCAGGACGGAGAAATCCCCGATCAGGGTGCTCCATCCCTTAGCGGATTGGACCGATTCGTTTTGATCATTCATTCTTTAATCCTTTTGCATCCTCAGAGATCCTTGCTAAAAAGGGGCTCTACATTTACTTCTAACTATGGTTTGATGCATGTCATCAGTTTTCTCCTTGTTTGGAAGGAAAAGTACCAATGAGGGTTGCCTTGAGACAACTGTCACAATTAACAGGGCTATTCGCCGTCTTAGGCTGGAGTGAGCTGGAGTGAGTTTGGCGCGGGCACACTTCGGGCACAATTAGGCCATTTTCGGGGTGAGTCGGGGGAACTCAACTTTGCTGAAACCCGCGTCAGGAGCGTGCCCGGGGAGGGACTCGAACCCTCACGAGGGAAACCCTCACAGGATTTTAAGTCCTGTGCGTCTGCCAATTCCGCCACCCGGGCCAACAAGCGAAGCCAATTCTATCATGGGGCCGGATAGATCAAATCGAAATTCCAAAAGAGGAACTGAGCAAGGGTGGATGACTCAGAAGAGTGCCGCCCCTACAGGGCTCTTCGGAAGAATCTCCTGAATTCCAGGGGTTAACACCCCTGGCTATTTCATAGCGCCCCTTCGGGGCTTCGGACGGGAGTCGCCACAGGCAAATTGGCGGACAAAACCCATCAGACGGCAGTGTGGCAAAGAGTTTATCGGACCGGACTCGGCACCTGATGTGCCTCCCACATTCCGGAAGAACTGCGGAAATCGGCCCCGTTTGCCCTTCCATGAGTACAAGCCGTTATAATCGAGGTTTCCTATCTGGTTTCGATATGAGCGTTAGAGTTCGATTTGCACCCAGTCCGACCGGTCATCTCCATATTGGAGGGGCTCGAACCGCTCTGTTCAATTGGCTGTTGGCCCGCAAGGAAGGCGGTACCTTCATCCTTCGCATTGAAGATACCGATGTGAAGCGTTCCAGTCCGGAGATGGTGGAAGATATCCTGGAGGGCCTGCAGTGGCTGGGACTTGATTGGGACGAAGAACCTTACTACCAGTCCCAGCGCTTTGAAATCTATCGCTCCATCGCTGGGCAATTGTTGGAAACAGAGGCTGCCTACCGCTGCTTTTGCTCTCCTGAACTTCTGGAGAGTAAAAAACAAAGAGCCCGTGATGAAGAGCTGGAGTGGCGATATGATCGCAGCTGCCGCAAACTCTCCGAGGAGGAGATCCAAAAACACCTGAAGGCCGAGGATCCCTTTGTAGTGAGGTTTAAGGTTCCCCACAAGCAGAAGGTTCATTTCGAAGATCTGGTTTATGGTCCCATCGACGTGGAAACTGAAAATATTGAGGATTTCGTCCTTCTTCGCTCGGACACAACGCCGACCTTTCATCTTTGCGTGGTGACGGATGACAGCCAGATGAACATCTCCCATGTGGTGCGGGGGGCGGACCACCTTCCCAATACCAGCAAACATGTCCTGCTCTACCAGGCTCTAGAGAAGCCCGTTCCCTTTTACGTCCATCTTCCCTTGATCCTGGGCACCGATAAAAAACGACTCAGTAAACGCCACGGTGCCACCTCGGTCCTGGAATATAAAAAGCAGGGCTTCCTGCCGGCTGCCTTGAAAAATTATCTGGTTCGATTGGGTTGGTCACCCAGCGATGATCAGGAAATCTTCACGGAAGAGGAGCTGATCCAAGGTTTCGACATCGGCCGGATTAACAAGGCCAATGCCCTGTTTGACCCCCAAAAACTGGAATGGATGAACGGACAATACGTCTCGACGGCAACACCTGAAGAATTGGCACCGGAGGTGAAGTCCCTTCTCAAAGAGGAGAAGCTTTGGGATGAGGCCTGGGAAGACAAGGGCCGCGACTATTTCCTGGGCATCCTCGAACTTCTCAAGTCCCGGGCTAAAAAACTGACCGACTTCGTCGACATGGGAAGGCCCTTTTTCTCCGACAAGTTTGAATACGAGCCCAAAGCGATCCGGAAAAATCTCTCCTTCGAGGACCCTGCAGAAGCCGCCAACCTGGTGGCTGCCCTCGAGGAACTCTCTGGAGCCTACCGGAAACTGGAAGTGTTCAATTTGGAAAACATCGAGAAAATACTGCGAGAGGTGGGTGAACGGCACTCCCTCAAGGCGGGTAAGTTTATGGGTGCCATTCGGGTTGCCTTAACGGGAAGCACAGCGTCCCCGGGTCTTTTTGATGTGATCGTCACCCTGGGAAAGGACAAGACACTCGAGCGCCTGGGCAAGGTCCCCAGCCTTTTACAATGAATGATCCGTTCCTGTCTATCGTCATTCCTGCCTACAACGAAGAGCAGCGAATCGGCTCCAGCCTGGAAAGGATCCTCCGTTACCTGAAACCACGCGGTCGCCCTTTCGAGTTCGTGGTGGTGGATGACGGCTCTGAGGATCGAACGGCCGACATCGCTCGGGAGTTTGGCACCAGCGAAGACGCCGATTGGAGTTTGCGCCTACTACCCAACGACGGGAACCGGGGAAAAGGCTACAGCGTTCGACGTGGAATGCTGGAAGCTCAGGGCGCATACGCCCTGCTGACGGACGCCGACTTGAGCTCGCCGATTGAAGAGATATCGAAACTGGAGAAGGAAGTCGTAGATGGAAACTGCGACATCGCCTTCGGGTCTCGTGACCTGGAAGATTCAGAAATCCAGGTTCGCCAATCCTGGTTTCGTGAGACCAGCGGCAAGATATTCAACCGACTGGTACGGCTTTCCACAGGTCTTCCCTATGCCGATACCCAGTGCGGCTTCAAGCTCTTCAAAATGAGCAGCTGCAGGGACCTCTTTCGAAAGCAAACCATCGAGGGTCTCAGTTATGATGTGGAGATTCTCTATATGGCCCGCAATCGGGGATTCACACTCAAAGAGGTTCCCGTGGTGTGGCGGCACTCCGAGGGAAGCAGGGTGCGATTTGCGCCCGATGCCTTCCAAATGGCGTGGGATCTTTTGAGGATCAGGTGGAATGATGTGAGGGGAAAGTACAGAAACAAATCCTAAATTCTAAATCATAAATTCCAAACAAAACCCTCCGAAAGTATCCAGATTCTGAAACTCCTTCGACTAACCAGTTGAAGGTCTCAGGTTTGGAATTTGGTGCTTGGAATTTGTTTGTAATTTGGAATTTAGGATTTAGGATTTCCTGCCGGTTTATTGTACCTTTGGAGCCAATGACCAAGTTGGGAGTCAATGTCGATCATATCGCCACCCTTCGCCAGGCCCGTCAGGCGCCTGAACCGGATCCGGTGGCGGCAGCCATCCTGGCTGAACTGGCAGGGGCGGACGGAATCACCGTTCATTTGCGGGGGGATCGCCGCCACATCAGCGATCGCGACGTGAGACTTTTGCGCCAGACCATCACCACTCGACTCAATCTGGAAATGGCGGTCACTGGGGAAATGATGGACTTTGCCCTGGAGGTGCGCCCCGACAGCGCCACTTTGGTCCCTGAACGGGAGGGAGAAGTCACGACCGAAGGTGGATTGGACGTCATCAGAAATGAGAAGGCGATCCAGGAGGCCACCGAGAAACTGCAGAAAGCCGGATTGGAAATTTCTCTTTTTATCGATCCTCAACCCGATCAAATCGAGCGAGCCTCAAGCGTGGGAGCCACCATGATTGAGATCAATACGGCTGCTTATGCCGAGGCGGTTCCCAAAGGACTCAAGGAATCGGATCGGGCATTCCAGAGTGAGCTCAATAAGGTTATAGCGGCAGCCCAATTGGCCGAATCAGCCGGGATGTCGGTGCTTGCCGGACATGGCCTCACTTACCGAAACGTGGGTCCCGTCTCCGATATTCCTCAAATTGTCGAACTGAACATCGGGCACAATATCGTTGCCAGAGCCTCCCTGGTGGGAATGGAACGGGCAGTTCGGGAAATGCTGGAGGCCATGAGCCCAGCCCGCTGATGACATCCCGTCGATCACGCGGATAGAACACGGATTAAGGTGGATATGTTGGGAATTCTATACGTGGTGGCCACCCCGCTGGGAAATCTGGAGGATTTGAGTCCGCGTGCGGCTAAGATCCTGGGAGAAGTGGATCTGATCGCCTGTGAGGACACCCGGCATACTCGAAAGCTCCTGAATCACTTTGCCATCCACACCCCCACCACCAGCTACCACGAACATAACGAAGACGCCAAAGCCCCGGCCCTGATGATCCGACTTCAGGAGGGAAAGCGCATCGCCCTGGTCTCGGATGCCGGCACTCCACTTCTCTCGGATCCCGGGCACCGGCTGGTTCAGGCCTGCCGGGAAAACGAAATTCCCGTCTACCCGGTTCCCGGTCCTTCGGCAGCTACGGCCGCACTCTCGGTTTCCGGTCTGCCGGCTCATCGCTTTCTTTTCATCGGTTTTCTTCCCCGCCGGGCTGCCTTGCAACGGGCAATGCTTGAACAGGTTTCCCAGCAGGATTCCACCCTCCTCTTCTACATCTCTCCCCATGGTCTTTTACCCACCCTGAAGAGAATCGTGGAAATCCTGGGAAATCGAAGAGCCTTCCTGATTCGAGAGATGACCAAGCTTCATGAAACCCACTACTTCGGTCGCCTCAAGGAGGTCCTTACCACTCTGGAGCAGGAACCTGCTCGCGGTGAATATACCTTAGTGCTCGAGGGTCAAACCTCTCAAGAAAATCCGGTCACTTCTCAACTCGATGGGGCTGCCTATGTTGCAGGACTCATAGAGACTCGGGGACTCACTCAAAAAGAAGCCATCAAGCAAGCCACCCAGGAACTCGGCCTTTCCAGGCGAGAGATCTACGATCAGGTGGAAGCTGGAAAAGCGCGGCGCCGAGAGTGAATGTGCAATATTTATACATATAAACCTTGACATATTCGTTAATATTTGTATAATTATGCATTATCCTATTGCCACGAGGTCCCATTGATGCAGGTAAAAGTTTCATTAGATCCCACATCTAACTCCCAGGCAGAAGGCGTCAGCCCTGATCTGATTGCCTCCGCAACCCACCGGGTTCCCCTTTCGGGTCTGCTCAAGGTGACCGAGGAGAAAACCGCTCGGCACGGAGATGTCGTCCTGGTGAGAGTCAAGAAGATCAACACTGATTATTCGTTGCTGGAGACACTGGACGGGGAAGAGAAAACCCTGGCTGGAGGAGAACTGCTGATCGGGGTTTTAGGAAGCCGCAAAGCTCTGCATGGATTTTCCGGCGATCCTCCCCCTGAGCTCAAGCCGGGCATGGAACTTCACCTGCTCAATCGAGGTGGTGTCATTGGAGAATGTTCGGCTTTTCATCGCGATCTGGGATGGCCGACCCAGTTGGAGTACATCGGCACCATCTCCGGGAACGGCGGTCCGGCCAATCTGCAGGACTACGCCCTCCCCCTGATCGAGAAACCGGCTCTCGAGGTTCCCGTGGTCCTGATCGTGGGGACCTGCATGAATTCCGGAAAGACAGCCGTTTGCAGACAACTCCTGAAGTTGTTCTCGGAGAAGGGATTTTCCGTCAACGCCGGCAAGGTGGCCGGGGTGGGCTGCCTGAGAGACACGCTGGCCATGAAGAAGGACGGCGCTGGGGAGATCATGAGCTTTCAGGACTTTGGCCTGCCCTCCACGGCACATCTGGAAACGGTTGCCCCCATCGCCCGCTCCATGGTGCACTATCTTTCTGAATCACACCCTGATTTCATCATTATAGAAATGGGTGATGGAGTGCTGGGTGGCTATCAAGTCTCCTCTCTCTTTGAGGATGAGAAGTTCATGGACTCCTGCATGTCGATGATTCTGTGCGCCAATGACTTAATGGGAGTGTGGGGAGCGATGCAATGGCTGTCCCAACAGGGTGAGAGAAATTATCCGGTTCTCATCTCAGGACGGGTCACCGACAGCGCCGAAGGCATCCGTTACATTGAAGAAAACTGGAACCTGCCGGCAGGAAATGCTCAAGAGAGCACAGGAACCATCTGCACCTTCATTTTAGAATCGCTGATGCCATGGCTCAAATCGGAATAGCCGGCGGTTCGGGCTATGGAGGGGTTGAGCTGGTTCACATTCTCCGGCGTCATCCTCAGGTTGAGATCGCCTGGATCTCCTCCCAACAACATGCCGGTAAGAAGATTGAAGAAGTCTATCCCCACTTGCGCGGGTTGCTGGACCTTCGTTTTTCTCCAATCGAGGAGTTGCCCGCTTCCAGGTTAGATGTGCTTTTTCTGGGTTTGCCCCACGGAGAGGCGATGAAAATCGTCCCCGGTTTGGACCAAGACCTGGTCATCATCGATTTGAGCGGTGATTTTCGGATCGCCGATCCCAAGACCTTCGAGGAGTTCTACCATTTACCGCCTCCCAGCCCGAAGGAGCAGAAATCGTTCGTGTACGGACTCACGGAATTGAAGCGGGAAGAAATTCGCTCGGCACGGCGGGTCGCCAATCCGGGCTGCTTTGCCAGCGCCACACTGCTGGCCCTTTATCCGCTTTTTAAGGAGAACTGGATCAAAGGACCCGTATTTGTGGATTCCAAAACGGGTTCCTCGGGAGCGGGAAACTCTCCGGGCGCCACCACCCATCATCCCTGGCGTAGTCATAGCCTGTTCCCCTACAAGCCCTTTGCGCACCAACATCTACCCGAGATCACACAGCTTCTGAACAAACCCGACACTCCCGTGATCTTTCAGACCTACTCGGCTCCCTTCGTGCGGGGCATTTTCGCCAGCCACTACATGGAGTTGGGCAAGTCGGTAACGGACCAGGAAGTTGCCGACCTGTATGAATCTTACTACGGCTCGGACTTTTTCATTCGCTGGATCCCCGGATGTCCCAATGTGAGCTTCGTTCGCCACTCCAATTTCGTGGATATCGGCGCAGCAACTCAAAAGGGCTATCTGATCGTCTGGTCGACCCTGGATAACCTGCAAAAGGGTGCCGCCGGTCAAGCCGTTCAAAATATGAATTTGATGTGTGGCTTTCCGGAGGAGACGGGGCTGGACACGGCACCGGTCCACCCGTAACCGGAGCGTGCTGTTGTGCGGTCGTGCTGTCGTGCAGTCGGGGAAAGGCAATAGGTGGAGGAACAATGCCAATAGCGGATGACCTGAAACAGGATGAAGATCGTTATCAGTTACAAACCTACGGTAAGTTTCCTTTTTCTATCGATAAAGGTGCGGGATGCTACGTCTATGATGAAAAGGGAAACAAGTACCTTGATTTCTATGGCGCCCATGCCGTGGCCTCTACAGGTCATTGCCATCCCCAGGTTGTAAAAGCCATTCAAAAACAGGCCGCCGAGCTGATCTTTTACTCGAATGTCAGTTACAACTCAGCCCGAGCCCGGGCGGTGAAGAAGCTACTGGAGATGGCCGGTGCGCCCTACTACCAGGCTTTCCTGGCCAACTCCGGCAGCGAGGCCAATGAAAACGCCCTCAAGCTGGCGCGCGCCGTCACGGGACGCAAGGAAATCATCTCCATCTCCGGCTCTTTTCACGGCCGATCTTACGGAAGTCTCTCCAGCACGGGAATCCCTAAATATGCCAACTACCTGAACACCCCTGTGCCCATGCATCGGATCCTGCCCGCAGAATCCGTGGCCGAGGCTGTCTCTGAGGAAACGGCAGCCGTTCTGGTCGAACCGATCCAGAGTATGGGGGGGATGAAGGAAATTCCTCTGGATTGCCTGCGTCAAATCGAGAAAGAATGCCAAGAACATGGAGCGCTCCTGATCTTTGATGAAATTCAAACCGGGGTGGCCCGCACTGGCTCTTTTCTCTACTCGGGACTGGTCAACATTCATCCGAAAATGGTGACTTTAGCCAAGGGAATCGCTTCCGGTTTTCCCGCGGCCGCCCTACTGGTGACCGAAGAGCTGGCCAAAAAGGTCAAACACGGCGATCTGGGGAGTACGTTTGGCGGCGGCCCTTTGTCCTGCGCCACCATGGAAGCCACCCTGGAGGTCATCGACAAGGAACAGCTCATCCAAAACGCCGGCCTGATGGGCGATTACTTAAAGAAAGCCCTTTCCAGTCTTGAAGGTGTTGAGGAAGTACGAGGTCGGGGACTGCTACTAGGTGTGAAAGTCCGTGAACCAAAAACGGCCAAGGAGCTGCAAGCAGGGCTTTTGAAACAGCGCATACTGGCCGGGTCATCGATGGATCCTCAGGTCCTGAGGATAATGCCGCCTTTGATCATCACCCGCCGTGAAGCCGATCTCTTCGTGGAGGCCGTGAAGGCGCTATGATCCTGGTCATCAAACTCAGCGGAAAAGTCCTGGAACAGGACAAGTTGCGTGCCCAACTGTGCCGTCAAATTGCCCAGCTGGCCGTAGACGACCACCAGCTGGTGGTCGTCCACGGCGGAGGCAAACAGCTGACCGATTGGTCCAAGCGTCTGGAGATACCGATCGTCCAGCATCAGGGACGCCGAGTCACCGATGAGGCCACGCTGGAGCTGGCTACCATGGTCTTCTCTGCCATCAATCGCGACCTAGTTGCGAGTCTGGTTGCCGTGGGCTTGTCCCCCATCGGCATTTCAGCCTTCGATGGCCACCTCACCTCTTGCCGTAAAAGGCCACCTCTGTCCATGACCACAAACGATTCCTCCGGCCATCCGAGCAACAAGCCCATTGACTTTGGACTGGTGGGAGAAATCGTCAGCATCGACACTTCTGTGCTGGAAACATTTTGGGAGAGCGGATGGATTCCTGTTGTGAGTTGCCTGGGTGCCGACTCAGACGGCCAGATCCTCAACATCAATGCCGACACCCTGGCTGCTGAACTCGCTGTTGGGCTGAAGGCAGCTCGACTGATCTCCGTTTCCGACGTGGAGGGAATCTACCTGGACATCGACGATGCCTCCAGCTGTATTGTGGAACTGGGTATAACAGAGACCCAAGCGCTCTTGAGCGAAGGACGTCTCACAAACGGAATGGTCCCCAAGGTCCAGACAGCGCTGCAGGTCCTGGAGGGAGGAGTAGGGGAAGTGCAGATTGTTAGCGGCCTCAAGGAAAATGCCCTTCTGGATGCGCTTGAGGGAAAGGCGGGGACGATTCTGAAACAGGATAAATCATAAATTCCAAATCATAAATCCTAAACAAATTCCAAATTATAAATTACAAATCACAAACAATTTTGAAATTCGATCGTTTAGAATTTGGGATTTGTGATTTGGGATTTGTTTGGAATTTGGGATTTAGGATTTGGAATTTCAGCCGGTCTGCCGGTTGGGATTTAGGATTTGGAATTTGCTTCACACAGCTAGTTTCGGCTTCTGTACGTTCAGTTCCTGTTCCAAAGCATGACCTAGATTCAAGAGCCGGGCTTCCTGAAAATAGGGGGCCTGGAGTTGCAAACCGATGGGAAGGCCTTCCTGGCTGAAACCGCAGGGCAGGGACAGACCTGGGATACCGGCAAGATTAGCTGTCACCGTGTAGATGTCCATCAGATACATCTCCAGCGGATCTGTCTTTTTCTCTCCGATCTTGAAAGGAAGTGAGGGAGTTGTGGGTCCCACCAGAAGATCCACCTTCTTGAAGGCTTCATGGTAATCGTTTCTCAAAAGGGTTCGAACCTTGCTGGCCTTGATAAAGTAAGCGTCATAGTAGCCGGCGCTCAGGACGTAAGTCCCGATCATGATTCGTCGCTTGACTTCCTCGCCGAATCCCTCACTACGGGTGGACTTGAACATGCTGTCGAGGTCTGTTTGATCGGCGCTGCGGTGTCCATACCTCACCCCATCGTAGCGAGCCAGGTTGGAGCTGGCTTCCGCGGGAGCGATGACGTAGTAGGTGCTGATGGCATATTCCGTCTGGGGCATACTGACCTCGAGAAGGGAGCAGCCCAATCCCTCCAGCTTCTTAATGGCCGCCCGAAGGCTCTGCTCAATCTGTCCATCAAGTCCGGACCCGAACCACTCTTTGGGAACTCCGATCTTCAGACCTTTGACCTCCTGGTTGATCTCGCCTAAATAGTCCTCGACGGGTCGGGCCGCCGAAGTGGAATCCTGAGGATCCGATCCGGCGATGGCCTGAAGCAGGAGGGCCACATCAGAGACGCTGTTGCCCACCGGGCCAATTTGATCCAAGGAGGAAGCAAAGGCGACCAGTCCATAGCGGGAGACCCGGCCATAGGTGGGCTTCAACCCCACGGTTCCGCAAAAGGCCGCCGGCTGGCGGATGGACCCTCCGGTATCGCTGCCCAGCGCGCCCGGCGCTTCCCCAACGGCCACCGCTGCCGCCGATCCTCCACTGGATCCCCCCGGAACCCGTTCCAGATCCCATGGATTTCGAGTGGGAAAGAAAGCGGAGTTTTCCGTGCTTGAGCCCATGGCAAACTCGTCACAGTTGGTCTTTCCCAAGAGAATCGCTCCGCTTTCTTTGAGCCTGCTCATCACGGTGGCATCGTAGGGGGGAATATAGTCTTCAAGAATCCGCGAAGCACAGGTGGTTCGAACACCCTGGGTGACAATGTTGTCCTTAATGGCCAGCGGAATTCCTGTTAAAAGTCCGTTTTTGGACTCTCCTGAAGCAAGCTGACGATCCAGTTGGGCGGCCTGGGCCAGTGCCGGTTCCTCTTGGACGGTCAAAAAGGCCTTGATCTTGTCGTCACACTGTCGGATCCGATTCAGGAAACTCTCGGTGATCTCGGTGACAGAGGCATCCCTGCGCTGGATGAGATCACGGAGTTGCTTGATGGAAAGGTGATGGATCTCGCTCATCTACTCAATCACCGGAGGAACTTGAAAATGATCTTCGGAGGACTCAGGGGCATTGTCCAGGGCAGTGGCCACAGGAAGGGAAGACCTGACCTCGTCTTCTCGCATAGGGGTGCCCCGATTCTTCCCTTCAACGGCTTGATGTGCGTATTGCACATTTTCGGTTGAAACGGCCCCGGTTGAAACCGTCTCCAGTTGGGTAAAGTACTCCAGAATCTGCTGGAAGTGGCCGACGAATCGTTCCAACTCCTGGGGATCAAACTTCAAATGGGCCAGCTCAGCGATTTTTTCGACTTCCCGAGTATCAATGGGCAATGTTTCTCTCCTTTCAGACTCTTCCCTGGACGCGCCTTAGGTATTCACGAGTGGCCTCGACATCCCTACCGATCTGCTTTTTAAGCTCGTTGACCCCCGTGAATCTTTTCTCATCTCTGAGACGGAAGCAAAAATCCAGTTTCATCCACTTCCCATAGATGTTTTCCTTGAAGTCGAGCAGATGGGGTTCCACGACAGGGTTGTCCTGGACCCTCTCGTGCAGGGTGGGCCGAACTCCTACGTTGGTCACACTGGGGTAAGTTTTCCCATTGAGATGAGCCCGGGTCACATAGACGCCATTGGCAGGAATGAGTTCATTTTCCGGATCCAGGTTGGCCGTGGGAAATCCCAGCTCCATCCCCTTCCCGGCACCGCGAACCACCGTCCCCTGGATCTGGTAAGGACGTTCAAGCAGGCGCCTGACCAGAGCCACCCTTCCCTCTCGCAGTGAGTTTCGAATGTAGCTGCTGCTGATACGGGTGCCCCGAAAGTAAACGGCTTCGATCTCATGAACTCCAAACCGGAACTCCGGTCCCAGGGATTTCAAAGTTTCGATGTCTCCGGAGCGGCGATGGCCAAAGCGAAAATTGTTTCCCACATGAATCTCTCGGATTCCGTGATTGTGGAGGATCTGGTGGGCAAATTCGGCTGGAGTGAGAAGAGACAGCTTCCGTGTAAAGGGCAGATAGACGATTATATCCAGATCCAGCTCTTCCAGAATCCTGTTTTTCTGGTGCTCGGTTTGAAGCAGCAGAGGAGCGTTGTTGGGAGAAATAATCTTTTGAGGGTGAGGGGTAAAGGTCAAGAGAATCGATGTCCCTTCTCTTTCCTGCGCTCGCTTCACCACTTGGCGCAGGATGACCTGATGTCCTCGATGGACTCCATCGAAGACTCCGATGGTCATCACCGGATAGTTCAAGGCTTGAGGGAAGTGGGCAAGATCATCGACGATTTGCATATCACTCAATCCATCTCCAGTATCTGACCGTCATAGGCCAACCTCACCGATTCGGGTAAAAAGGCATTCCCCTCATCGTGGTCAACATCGTGATTCATATGAATCAAGAATGTTTGCTTGGCACCCAGCTTCTGTGCCATTTCGGCTGCCTCAGAAAGGCTGAAATGTTTGGGATGACTTTGGTAGCGAAGACCGTCCAGAACCAGGTAGTCGAGTCCTTCCAGTTGCCCCAGACTCTTCTCAGGAATAAAGCTGACATCGGTGACATAGGCGAAGCGACCCACCCGAAATCCCAGGACGGGCAGATCACCATGCAGGACTTCCACGGGTTCGAACTCCAGATCGGCGATGCGAACATTTCCCTCGATCGGAATCAATTCCACACAGGGGACACCCGCTTGGACCTCCCCCTTGAAGAGGTGACGGAAGGTAATTTTCAGCTCCTTCAGCGTTGCCGGACTGGCGTAAAGACGGGTGGTCTTCCTCGACCACGTGTTGAAGGGGCAAATATCATCCAGACCCAGGATGTGATCGACATGGGCATGGGTGTACAAAACGGCATCCACACCCTTGACGTTGTGCTGCAGCATCTGGGTGCGAAAGTCGACAGAGGTATCAATGACAACATTGGCCTCGCTCTCGATTAAGATCGAAGAGCGCAGCCGTTTGTTCTTGGGATTCGGGGAGGTGCAGACCTTGCAGTCGCACCCCACCGTGGGAATTCCACGTGAAGTTCCGGTGCCTAAAAAAATAACCCGCATCAGAGCTTTGTCGCTTTGGATTTTCCCATGAACTTCGTGCGCAACTCATAGAGAACATTCTCCAACAGTTGGGATTCCTCAGCAGACAGGTTGCCCTCGGTCTTTTCCTTTAGAATGCCCAAGATGTCAATCATCTGACGGGCCGCCTCCAGATCTTCCGTCTTCTGCCCGGTACTGGGTTCCGGTATCTCCCCCAGATGGACCATCCCGGTGGTGGCCAGCGAGAGAAGAAAGGAAGCAAAATTGACTCCCTGGCTGGGGTCTTGCTCCCCGGTGGGCTCCGCTTCTTCGTGCTGGCTGGGGTCCTGACTCGCTTTGGGTTTCTCCTCCGGGCTGGTCTTCGGTGGCTCTTGCTTCTGGGGAGAAGCCTGTTCACCTTGCTCCGGCTGGAGGGGGACGCGGACCTCTCCTTCGGTGGTGAACATCCGACGATCGGTTACCTTAAATGAGCTTTGTTCCTCTTCTTCGTCATCCATGTACTTTCTCCGTAGCGCGCTCCCCGCGCCTTCCAAGTTTCAGGTTCCAGGTTTGAACAATCTTCTGTCTTCTTCTGATGTGAGTTGTCAGCTGTCAGCTGTTGATTGTTTGTTGTCTTGCCAAAAGGTTTCCATTTCTCCAAGAGAAACTTCTTTGAGAGCTCTCCCCTGGGAGTCAAAGTGTTTTTCCATTTCTCTAAAGCGTGCTGAGAATTTCCGATTGGCCTGATTCAGTGCCGTTTCAGGATCAATTTGAAGGTAACGGGCGATGTTGAGAGCGGCGAACAGAAGGTCCCCCACCTCTTCCTTGATCTCTTTCTCCTCCCCCTGCCGGAGCGCATCCCGAAGCTCCTCGAACTCCTCGACAACTTTATCTCGGATTTGCTCGATACTGCTCCAATCGAATCCCACCCGAGCCGCCTTGGAAGACATCTGATAGGTGGCGTACAGAGCTGGAATCTTTTCCGGGATCCCGTCCAGTAATGATTCTCGAGTCACCTTACCCCCGGCCGATTTCTTTTCCTCGGCCTTGATATCCTCCCAATGCTTCAAGAGTTCTTGAGAATCCCGGTAATGTTCGTCTCCAAAAACGTGGGGATGTCGACGTACCATCTTTTCGTAGCTTTTGCGACACACGTCGTGGATATCGAATTCTTCTTTCTCCTGGGCAATGCGGCTGTGGAAAATCACCTGAAACAGTAAATCTCCCAATTCATCACAGAGCTGGTTGGAGTCGGATCCATCCAGGGCTTCGAGAACCTCAAAAGCCTCTTCCACCAACAGAGGCTTCAGCGTCTCCCGGGTCTGCTCCTGATCCCAGGGACAGCCTCCAGGTCCTCGGAGGGTGTCCATCAACTCCAGGAGTTTCTGAAAATAGTCTTCCCGACGGTTCACAGCCGCTATCGTATTATGAGTGCCGGTGAAGGGAAAGTCTCTTGTTTCAAGTTTCGATCACATCGAACTGTTCGATGTTCATCAGAGGATCGGATTGAACAGAAACCGATTTACCCGTCATCTCTTCGATCTCCTTCATCACCCTCTTTTCTCCGTCTCGGAGTGCCTTGCCAACATCTGGATGACAGCGAATCATGAGTTCATGGCCATGCACCAGATGGGGAGTCATTTTTTGGACTGACTGGTGAATCGAGTAGCAGATCGTCCGCACCGATTTGGTCATGCCACTTCCCTGACAGTAAGCGCAGGGCTGGCACAGCAGTCTCTCCAGTGACTGCTTGACTCGTTTGCGGGTAATGGCCACCAAACCAAATTCATTGAATTGGAGAATTCTGGAAGGAGATTTGTCTTTGCCCAGCTCCACCTGAAGCAGGCTCATGACTTTTTGACGATTCTTCTTCTCGTCCATGTCAATAAAGTCGATGACAATGATCCCTCCCAGATCACGAAGACGAATCTGGCGGACCACCTCTCTCACCGCATCCAGATTGGTTTTGGTGATGGTATCTTCCAAAGAACTGGTATTTCCTACGAATTTTCCCGTATTGACATCAATGGCCACCAGAGCCTCGGTCTGGTTGATGACGATGTGACCGCCGTTTTTCAGCCATACTTTCGGCCGCAGCGCCTTCTCGATTTCTTGGGTCACCCGGTAGGTGTCAAAAATGGGTTTTCTCTTTTTGTAGAGGTGAACTCGCTGGACCAGTGCGGGACTGAACTGATTGACAAAATCAACAACCCGTTCGTACTCGTCCTGGTTATCAACACGAATGGCCCGGTAGTCCTTGGTGAAGTAATCCCGCACCACCCGCTGACTCAAGCTGGGTTCTGCATAGACCAGGCCCGGAGCCGACGTCGTTTCCGCTTTCCGGCGGATATCCTCCCAGAGACGGGTCAGATAGTTCATGTCCTTGCGAAAATCTGCTTCATCCTTTTTCTCACCTACCGTTCGTACGATAAAACCTTTTCCGGAATTTTTGCGCAGTTTGACGACGATGTCTTTGAGACGTTTCCGCTCTTTGTCGGAGACAATTCTTCGCGACACTCCGACATGCTCCACGGTGGGCATAAAAACCAGGTAACGTCCGGGCAAAACGCTATGGGAGGTGATCCGGGCTCCTTTCTTACCGATGGGCTCTTTGGCCACCTGAACTAAAATTTCCTGACCTTCCTGCAGGAGGTCTCCGATTAGGGCTTGCCCGCTGCGGTGGTTGGAGTTCTTCCGCCGCCCCCTGCGAGAGTCGCGAGGCGGCTCCGGCTGAGGTGGATCCGCCTTCTTTTCAGGGGACACGGGTTGAGGGGAAGGCTTCTCTTGAGGACGACCCAGGCTCTTAAAGACTGCAAAGGGCTTCAGAAACCTGGGAAGGATGTGAGAACCCCGCCTCTCGGGCCGAACCTCCGATTCAACACCCGCGCTTCCAGCGGTATGCTGAGCTCCTGAACTCACCGCAACATCCAGACTTTCGGGCAAGATCTGTCCGGCTTCGGCCACTAGCTCCTGGGTAGAGTGTCGGGGTGGATCTGAGTCGGAGTTTTCCGGCTCTTTCGCGGGCTCTTTGGGGAGCGGACCCGAAAAGTCCCCTTTTTCGTTCTCAAAAAGGGCTTCGTACTCCTCGAGATCCTCGGAAAAGTCCGAGACATAGAGAAAGGTGTCCCGCGGCAGGCCAATATTGACGAAGGCTGCCTGCATTCCCGGCAGTACTCGGGTCACTTTTCCTTTGTAGATGTTCCCCAGGATTCTGCGACTCTTGGCCCGTTCGATAAATATTTCAGTGACCTGGTCATTTTCCAGGATGGCGAGCCTGGTTTCCAGGCTCGTCGATGAAATCAACAGTTCTTTTGACATGTGTTCTCCAGGTTTGGCAAATTCGCCTCACCAACCGGGAGAAGCTTAAGGGAAGGAAGAGTCTTTTTCCGCAAGCGGTAGAGGGTCCTCAAGGTGCTCAATCATCTCATTTCCGCTGGCAAATCAAGAAAGGAAGGTAAAACATCGGAATCGTTCGTACCCAAAAACTCTCTTCCATACACGGGAGCGGCGGAATCGCCAATCTGACAGGGCAACTCAGTCCCATCGGGACGTCCTTACCCACTGTGGATCACACCGTCAGGGCGAAGGATTCCACCCGCGTAAGTGTTCACGTGTGAGAGGGGCAGGCGCTTGTCCTTCCAGCGACCTGCCCTCTCAAAAGCTTCTCCGAATAAATTAAAATAAAAATTCTTATCTGAAATGCAGTCTCTATAAGCTCTTATCATTCTTGATAATGATTATAGCACAGCCCTTGGGCAGGCCTGGGATTTTGGGGAGGAACTCTGACCGGTGGAGGCCCGCAGGCTAAACAGGGCCCGCAGGCAAAAGTCGGCTGACCCAGGTTTCTTGTGTAGGGGCGCACGGCTGTGCGCCCTATAAGCTGTTGATAGAGCAGGCTTGTGGGCGCACAGCCGTGCGCCCCTACAGGCCTTAATCAAAATGGATTGGGGTTTTGAGACAGCGCACAGCCGTGCGCCCCTACAAAACGGTCATTTCGGAGTGCTAATAATAGACGAAACGCCGCTGATAGACGTTCAGGGCCAGGCCCAGGGCAGCAAAGACGGTCACCGTAGCGGATCCGCCATAGCTCAGCAAGGGCAGGGGGATACCAATAGGAGGCACGATTCCGAGAGTCATTCCCACATTGATTGCAACATGGAAAAATATGAGACTTGCCACACCCGTACTAATCAGGATTCCAACGCGATCACGGGCTGTTTCGGCAATACGAATCAAGCGCATCAAAATGAGCAGATAGAGCATTAAGATCAGTATGGAGCCGACAAATCCGATCTCTTCGGCCAGGATAGCAAAGATGAAATCGGTGTGAATCTCGGGAACAAAACCCAGTTGGCTTTGCAGTCCCTGTCCCAATCCCTTGCCAAACAAGCCTCCTGAGCCGATGGCGATCTGAGACTGTCGAGACTGATAACCGATTCCCTGGGGATCCAGTCCCGGATCAAAAGTGACCAGGATGCGTTGCTTCTGATAATCCTGGAGAAAAAACCAACTCACTGGAGCGACACACAGGGACACAACCAGCACACCGGCAAGAAGCTGTTTTTTGACACCCGCCACCACCACCATACCCATGAGTATGGGAAGAAACATGAGAGCCGTTCCAAGATCACCCTGGATGGTGATCAAGATCATGGGGAACAGGGTAATAGAAGCGAGAATCAGGAAATGCCTGTACTCCAAATGATTCTCATTGAGTTGACCCAGGTACTGTGCCAACAGAAGGATCACGGTGAGTTTCGCCAACTCCGAGGGTTGAAAGCTCACTCCTCCGAAGGTGAGCCAACTCCTGCTGCCGTTGATCTCGGTTCCAAAGAACAGAATACCAATGAGGAGTAGAGCCAACAAAGTGTAAAACAGCAAGGCATGATCAGCCAGAAAATGATAGTCAATGGACATGACGAAAAGACAGACGCCCACTCCTACAGAGATCCAAAGAAGGTGGCGGAGAAAGAAACTATAGTCCCCGCTTTGGGGGCTCGCATTGTAGATTCCCAGTGCTCCCAGCAGGGCTAGAATTAGAGCTCCCATAAAGAGAGCGTAATCGAATTGTGTGAAGATTCCTCGTTCCCATACCTTCACAGCTTCTTCTCCTGCTTTGCCTGTGAAGCCACCTCCAAGCCCGCAGGCCCACGGCTCTTATACTTGGCGTGGTAGAGTCTGAAGATCTCCCTGGCTATAGGAGCAGCTGAGGACCCTCCCGAGCCCCCTCTTTGCACGATGACGGCGACAACGATTTCGGGATTGTCTCGGGGAGCGAAACCGACGAACCATGCATTATCCTCTAATCTCTCCAGTTCGGACTCCGACAACTCTTCACGGGTTGACAGGCTAATGGTTTGGGCAGTTCCCGTCTTCCCAGCGACCTGGTAATCGGCCAGTCGGGCGCCCTGCCCCGTACCTCCTTCATTGACCACGCTCCACATCGCATCCCGGATCGTTTGCAGGTTTTCCGGAGCAAAGGCCGGAGATAAGAGTTCCCGACCCGCTGTCGAGCCTTGCTGGAAGTCCCCTTTCAACAGGTGAAGCCGGGGGCTTCTTCCCGTGGCAATGATCCCCACGGCGCGTGCCAACTGGATCGGAGTCACCAGTATGGGGCCCTGTCCGATGGCTAAGGATATGGTCTCACCGGGATACCAGGGTTCCCCTCTAACCTGCCTTTTCCACTCCTCGGAAGGCACCAACCCGGATGCCTCTCCCAGAAGATCGATTCCCACGGGAACGCCCAGCCCCAATTGTCGAGCAAAGTGGGCAATCTCCTGGAGGCCTAATTTCTGCCCCAGAAGATAGAAGTAAGTATTGCACGAGTGCTGAATGGCTTCCCGAAGATTGACCTCTCCGTGTCCCCCCTCCTTCCAACAATGGAACCGGTGACCATATAGATCTACGCTACCATTACAGGTGACGGTCGTCTCTGTATCGATGATTCCGCGCTCGAGACCCGCCAGGGCCAAGATTATCTTGAAAGTCGATCCTGGCGAGAAAGTGTTTTGGACGGTGCGGTTTTGAAGCGGGTGATCAGGATTTTCCAGCAGTTGATCCCACTCTTTCTTGGAAATGCGAATGGCAAACTGGTTGGGGTCAAAGGCGGGTCGGCTGGCCATGACCAGAATTTCACCGCTGCGGGCATCGAAGGCGATCACCGCACCCGCATTCTCTCCCAGCAGATTCTCCGCCGTGGCCTGAAGATCCAGATCCAGGGTGAGGGTCAGATCCTCTCCACGGATCGGATCAATCTGCTCAAGATCGTGGAGAATTCTTCCGCGGCTGTCAACCTGCACGCGACGCCGTCCATCACGACCGGTCAGGGTTTGATTGTAGGTTCGCTCCACCCCGAACTGACCGACAATATCTCCAGCCTTAGACTCCCTAAATACCGGCTCCTGAAGCTGAGCAGGCGAGATTTCACCGACATAGCCCGCAACGTGGGCAGCCAGGCTTCCGTAGCGATAAATCCGGCGAGGCTGCTTCAGGATTTCCACTTCCGGATGTTCGGACTGGCGGGCAAGGAGGTAGGCCGTTTCCTCCATAGAGAGGTTTTCCTTGATGACCACTGGCTGATAAATGCTGTAACTCCCGGCCGCCTTCAGCCGCTCCCTGAGAACCTCTTCGCTGATATCCAGCCCATCCATCAAAAACTGGAGTGTCGCGTCCAGATCGCTCAGTTCATCCCGGAAGAGTAAAAGGTTGAACCCATACACGTTGTCCACCAGAACTCTACCCTCCCGATCATGGATAAGACCGCGGGGAGCGATCTGGGGCAGAATCCGCACCCGGTTTTGCTCGGCGAGATTCTGATAGTAATCGAAGTCGAGTACCGTCAAGGACCACAATTGGGCGAACAGACAAATGAAAACCAGGACGAAAAAGATGCGAAGCCAGTTCAGGCGCTGCAGAAGTTCCCGGTTATCTTGAAAAATAGGCATCGATATTCTCTAGAATTGACGAAAGTTCTTTTCGGGAAATTTGATCCGATCGTAGAAGTGAAAGATCACACCTCCTGCAATACCGGTGACCGGAACCTGAATCAGGATCCTCAACCAAACCTCCTGTTGGATCGTTTGTCCAAGCAAAGCTCTCATTCCCACTACAATTCCCTCATCCACTGCAGACAGGAGCCCAATGAGGACACACCTAGCGAGTAAGCCCTCCAACAACAGCCATTTGCTCAGGTAGGCCCCTCCGAAACCCATGAGGGTTTTGCTCAGGCCGTTCAGCCCTAAATAGATGCCTGAAATTGCATCTTGGAGCAAACCGAAGGCCATCCCACTAACTGCTCCCTTAGCGGGTGACGAATTCCAGCCAAAATAGAGGACAAGGACCAGCGACAAATCCAGGTAGAGCGCGGCTGGGAGGTAGTTGGCAAAGACAATTTCGGCCACTGCCGTGGCGGCCAGAAGAAGCACCACCTCCGAGTTGCGGATGGTCTCATTCAATCCCCTCTCCCTTCCGAGAGCGGCCCCTCACCACCATGATCTCCTCGAGCCGCAGGTAGTCCACGAAAGGCTCAACCTGTATATCGCGATAAACAGTCACTCCTTTTCGGGATTGAACGACTGTGCCGATGGGAAAACCCTTGGGATACAATCGATCGGTGCCGGAGGTGTAGACAATGTCTCCCACCTCCACCGATTCATAGTTGGGAATAAAATCCCACTTCAGAGTGACGGAGCCGTCACCCTGAATCACCCCTTGCAAGCGCGAATCCTCGAGCATGGCACCGGCCGCTGCGCGATCATTGGTGATCAACTCCACTTCCGAGGTAAAAGGGGTGGTGGCCCACACCCGGCCGACGATCCCCCGGGGTGTGATCACCGCATCATCTTTACGGATGCCCTTCAAACTTCCGGCATTGATGACAAGCCGGTGGGCATAAAAGGGAGGGCTCTTCCAGATGACTGGCACCAGGAAGGTATCAAACAGGAACTGCTCTTCCAGCATGGGACCCTCTTCTCGGCCTGAAACGAGGGCCTTGATCCCCCGCAGCTGGGCCAACTCGACCCCCAGACGGGCATTCTCTTCACGAAGCAGAAGATTTTCCTTCTGGGCACCGTACAAAAGAGCATACTGTTTTACCGCACCCGTGACTCCGTCCACCGCAAAGTGCACCGTGGATGCGATGGGAGTAAAAAGCAGAAGACTTCCGGAGCGAAGCAACAAGCGCCCTTCAGCATTTCGCACTTGCACGGAGAGAAGCAGGAGATTGGCCAAAAGCAGAAAAGCTAATGGGGCAAACGGCTTTCGTTGGAGCAGGGCGATCATTGCATACTGATTCTTTTAAGTAGTGGGATATCCTCCAACATTTTGCCCGTTCCCAGGACTGCCGAGCAAAGAGGATCTTCGGCCAGAAAAATGGGAAGCCCCGTCTCGTTCTTCATTCTTACATCCAGGTTCTTGAGAAGGGCTCCGCCTCCCGTCAACACCACACCCTTATCCACGATATCAGCAGAAAGTTCAGGGGGTGTTCTTTCCAAGGCTACCCGAACGGCATTCACAATCGTGTCCACGGTGTCGGATAGGGCCTCGCGCACTTCTTCATCTGTGATGGTAATCGTCTTGGGAATGCCTTCGATCAGGTCGCGCCCCTTGATTTCCATGGTCAGACTTTCCTCCAGTGGCGCCGCCGAGCCAATTTTGATTTTCACCTCCTCAGCCGTGCGTTCCCCGATCAACAAATTGTGTTTTCTCTTGATGTACTGGATGATGGACTCATCCATCTCATTACCCGCGACCCGGACTGAGCGGCTGTATACGGGACCCGACAAACTGATCACAGCGATATCCGTCGTTCCCCCTCCGATGTCCACGATCAGGTTTCCACCCGGCTCCGTTATGGGAAGTCCAGCCCCGATGGCCGAAGCCATGGCTTCTTCCAGCAGATAAACCTCGCTGGCCTTGGCTCTGAAAGCCGACTCTCGAACAGCCCTTTTCTCAACCTGGGTTATTTCCGAAGGGATGCAGATGACAATCCTGGGACTCAGTAAAAAATTGCGTTTGTGCGCTCTCCTGATGAAGTATTTCAGCATCTCCTCGGTAATATCGAAATCAGCGATCACCCCATCCTTCATGGGCTTGATGGCCACGATATTGCCCGGTGTTCGACCCAGCATGTCCTTGGCTTCACGCCCAATGGCTTCAATCTTGTTATTGAGCTTATTAATGGCGACGATAGAAGGCTCGTTGACAACGATTCCCTGGCCTCGGACATAAACAAGGGTATTGGCCGTACCCAGATCAATGGCAAGATCCTCCGAAAAATAACTGAAGATTGAGCGGAGGTTTAGCATGACGGCTTTTCAGTATGGCACAGCATTATGACAGCAGTTTTTTCGGCAACTCAAGAGCTATTCACTCGGCCAAACCGCCACAATTCATGAGGTGGTTGTTCGCCCTCTTCCCCGCCAGTTCTCCTATAAACGCGGGCCTTATTATGCTCCGTCCTTAGGTCGCGAGCAAGATCAAATCTCCAAACCTCTGAACTGAAAGAAATTAAGACGTTTTCTGGCTTCCTCCTCCGCCCATTCAACTCAACAAAATTACCTCGTTTTTATCCTGGGCGCTGCAGATGAATTGTATACCCCCGACCCAACCCTACAAGTGATCATGGTCACAGGAAATGGGGCCTGGAGATCCTCAGGAACCACGCCGGCTGGAGGGCTGAAGACTTGTGTTATACTGACTGTTTTTCAACACAGGACAATACGGATGCTCGATGTATTTCGACGAAGAAAAGGCGGCTTGAAGTGGGTTCTATGGCTGGTGATCCTTGTTCTGGGTGCGGGTATGCTCCTGTTCTTTGTTCAGACTCCGGGTGGGATGGGGGTTGGTTTAAGCAACCAGAATGTGGCCATCGTGGCTGGCAACTCGATCACCGTGAACCAGTATCGAAGAATTTACAACCAAATCTACGATAACTACCGACAAATGTACCCCTTGGATCAAGGCGGTGCGGAGATTCTGAAGCTGTTGGGCATTGCCGACCAGGCACTGGATCGGTTAGTCGACGAATACGCGATCGCCTATGAAGCTCAGAGCATGGGGATTGAAGCGACCCGTGAGGAAGTTGCCGAATACATCACTACTCTTCCCTCCTTTCAAGAAGACGGTCGCTTCATCGGAACGGAACGCTACATACAGATCCTCCAGGCCAACAATCTTCCTGCATCGGAATACGAAGACGGACTGAGGCGAGAAATCGTTCAGACCAAACTCCTGAGAGTAGTCACGGACGGGATCCGGGCTACACCGGAAGAGGTGCGACGAGACTTTCTGGACCGCAATCAGGGAGTTAAGATTCGCTACGTTGCCATAGACCCGAAAGAGCTGGCTCCGGAGACAGTCAATCAGGAGGATCTGAAAACCTATTTCGAGCAACAGAAAGAAAACTACCGAACTCCTGAACAGCGAAAGGTGAAGTACATCATCTTTGCTCTCCAGCCTGAGAAGGTGGAACTGACCGAAGAGCAGATCCAAGAGCGCATGACCGCCTTCCCTGAAAAGCAGGAGGTTCGTGCCAGTCATATCCTCCTCACCCTGGATGACGAAAATGCCCGGCAAAAAGGGGAAGAACTCCTGGAGCAGCTTCGTGCCGGTGCGGATTTTGCCGAATTGGCGAAAGAACACACGCAGGATGAAGCCTCAGTAGCCAGTGGTGGGGATGTCGGCTTCTTTGGACGCGGGGCCATGGTTCCTGAATTTGAGGCTGCGGCCTTTTCACTGGAGCCCGGCGAGCTGAGTGATCTGGTGGAAACCCAATACGGTTTTCACATCATCCAAGTCACGGACGTGCGCAGAGTGGATTCTCGCGCATTGGCTGAAGCCGAGTTGAAGCAGGAAGAAAGTGTGATTTTGACTCGTAGTCTGGCCGAGAAGGTCGCTTACGAAGCCCGAGACAGTGCCGGTTTGGAGACCTCTGCCGAGCGATACAGCCTGGAGATCCAGGAAACTCCTTTTTTCACCCTGGGAGATGTGATTCCTGCTTTGGGTGTTCGCAATGATTTCAATCAACAAGTTTTCGCGCTGAGTCCCGGGCAGGGGACGGAAGCCTATGACCGGGGCGGGACCTACTTGGTGGCCCAGCTCCTGGAAGTCCAGGAGGCGGAGCTCTCCGAGTTTGAGGCCATTCAAGATCAGGTCAGTAAGGACTTCAAGGCGAGCCGTGGAGAGGAAACTGCGCGGGAAAGGGCCTTTGCCTTCACCCAGGCCCTCGAGGAAGAGCCTGACTTTGAGACGGTGGCTGGCAGGGAAGAACTGAACATTACGACGACCGACTTTTTCAAGAGAAATACGGTTGTGGATGACGAACTGGGGTCAGCAGCAGAAATCCTCAACCGAGCTTTCCGTATGAAGGAAAACGAGAGTAGCCCGGCGCTCTCTGTTTCCGGCAAGTATGTTGTTTTTCAAGTGACGGAAAAAAGTGAAGTCGATGAAGAACAATTTGAGAAGGAAAAAGACGGGCTTGCCCTGCAGATGACCGATGAAAAACGGGCCCGGTTCTTTGGGTCCTGGGTGCAAAACGTGGTGGCCAGGCTCTACGAGGAAAACGAGATCGAAATCAACCGCCTGCTCGTTGACTCCATTGCCGGTTGATGGTTAGCGAGGCACTAAGTGCCTCGGTGTGGCGTCCCGAACCTACAATCCCCTCCCAACATCGCTGAATATCGATCCCCTCTTTGAACGGTGCCGTTCGGAGAATCGACCCCACCACAGAATCCGGCTACAAGTGGAGAAGATCTCTCTGTCATATGAATCAGGCGTTTGATGCGACTAATAGCGTAAAAGGGTGAAATGACAAGACTCGTAATGAAGAGATACCTGGCTGGAGATGAAATGAACCGGGCCCAAGACCAGAGAGGCGTTGCGCTGCTGACCACGGTGGTCTGCTCAGCCCTCTTCATGCTGTTGGGCCTTTCACTGACATTCTCCAGTCTGACCGAATTCAAGATGAGCACCGAATTCGCGGCCCGCGAACAGGCCCTGCTCATTGCTGATGCGGGTTTTAATCTGACACAGGGGATCTTACGGGGAAATAATCTGAGCGATCTTCTCTCGACTGTCACTCAGGTGGACCAATATCTGAACTTTCCGGTTCCAACGGAGAGAACGGCGCTGGAGTACTTCGATCGAAATCCCCTGTCCCCGGTTGAAGCCATTCAGATCGATTTTGCGAATCCGCCGACTCCCATCGGGACCCGAATGGTCAATGGTCTTTTGACCGCTCCCGAAGGCATTCCCATTGGTACGGGACGTTACTTCGCCAGACTTTCGGACAATGACGATGGTGACGGAGACTGGCTTTCGGACACTGATAGCGTCGTCATTCTCAGAGTGATGGGAGTTCATCGCGCATCCGCCACTGAGGGGAGCGTCTACGGGACGACCACTCAAAACGCCATCGCCATCATTGAGACTACCCTGAGACGGGATACGACTTTCAATTTCGAAGGCGGGTTTACCGTGTATGGGCCCAACCTGGACGTCACCTATAATGGCAATACTTTTGATCTCGACGGCCGCCCCCATGACCTGAACGGAACTCTGATGGCTGGCACCCCCCAGCCTGGATTGACTGTGCTCAACAATAATCCGGGTATGGCAGATGCAGCATTCACCGCAAACTCCGCATTTTCCGCTCTTGCCGGTATGCAATACGACAATATCGTGGGTGAAACCGGCAATTTTGGTGACGAGCCATCCATCATGGACAAGACGGATGATATCCGCACCGGTTCTGACCCTGATGCTGCGAATATCTTCGATCCCAACTGGCTCATGAGCTTCGTGAATCGGCTCTCCTCCATCGCCCACAATAACCTTCCTGGGGGGACCTATGGCGGTATGACATGGGGCACCCCATACCGTCCTGAAATCACCTTTATCGATGGGAATGCGATACTGGAAGAAAACGGCACGGGTGCAGGACTGCTCGTGGTCAATGGCACTCTGAACTACAATGGGGCCTTCACCTACACAGGCATGGTTTTCATTCTAGGAGGAGAGTTCACGATGAGTGGAGCCAACAAGACCATCATCGGCGGAACCTTTACCGCCAATGTCATGGACAATCAAGACGGGACTTACAGCTATGGCGTCCCCAAGATTATCTTGAATGGAAACAGTAATTTCCTTTATAGCCCCCAGGGAATTTCTCTGGCTTATAGTCTTCTTCCCATGAAGGTATTGAACTGGCGCGAAACCACTCGTGAACTTGAGCCCTACTGATCCTCTCAAGCAATGTCAGTCCCCCTCCGGACTAGCGAATCTGTGGAACTGATTGTAAAATGAACGCAGTGGGGCTGTAGCTCAGTTGGAAGAGTACCTGAATGGCATTCAGGGGGCCAGGGGTTCGAGTCCCCTCAGCTCCACCACTTATCTCTTTTAATTCCAGCGAGTTACCTAAACACAAGAAAACACCCGGGACCCTTGTCAGAGCCCTGGGTGCGTATAGGGTGCGGAAATCACGCGCTGATTCCCGTTGCCTCCCCCCCCCCAAAGGCGTACCATTTGCAAAAGCACCCTTGAGGGGACTTCATGATTGGCAAGACACTTTCCCATTACAAAGTCCTAGAAAAGATCGGCCAAGGCGGTATGGGCGAGGTGTATCGCGCTGAGGACACCAACCTGAGCCGTGACGTGGCTCTAAAGATCCTGTCCGAGCACCTCTCCAAGAGAGGCTCACAATTGTCCCAACGGAGGATACTATGCTGAAAACTCTGCGTGATAAACAGATGTGGTTGGTCAGCCAGCCAGACCATGCTGAGCTGGCAGGGCTTCTTGCTGCCAATTGGGGAAACGACGAGTTTGCTCGTCCTGGACAGTTCGCCAGCGCAGATGATCCCGAGCAGTTGCGGGCCGAGATCGTGTTGGCCATTGCCCAGCACGACAACGGCTGGTGGGAATGGGAAGCTACTCCTGAACTTTCAGAGGTCGATGGGCTTCCGTTGGATCTTACGGACTTGCTGAAGAACCGGCAGGAAGCCATGAATCGGTGGCGACTCGGAATTCCTCGCTTCAGTC
>Ga0209987_10000183_pt1 | contig 30087 bp, 28 predicted proteins | sample N074metaG_FD_182134 | JGI IMG/M metagenome (GOLD analysis project Ga0209987, IMG submission 182134) | Deep subsurface microbial communities from Kermadec Trench to uncover new lineages of life (NeLLi) - N074 metaG (SPAdes) (version 2) | ecosystem: Environmental > Aquatic > Marine > Ocean trench...
CGATGCCCTCCAGTCCTTCCACCATAGCGATTGAACGACTCGTATCTTCTACCACTGCTTCGTTAGCCATGCATTATTCCTATTATCTTTAAGTTAGCTCTAAGGAAGGTCTGATTAAGTCAGACCTTCCTGCAGTACAAGGGCAGGTTTTTGCTCCTCGGCAGTTGCTCCTGCACTGCTCTAATAAGTTACATCCATGTAACGATGCAAAACCTGCATTTCCCACCTCCGTGTGGGTCAAGTGCCACCGTAAACAATGGCTGGAAGTCATTGATTTTGTGGGAGAAAGAGAGCATCACATTTTCTCTCTTTGTCCTCTGATGAAGTCATGGAAGACTTATTCAGAGGTTTTCTCATTAATTATTTCCCTAAGTTGACAGCAACAAACCGAATAAAATCACCCAGATAACGAGCAGGAAGTGCCAGTACACTGCACACAGTTCCACGCTCATACGCAGTCGGGCGATATCATACCCACTCAACAATTTGACCATCGTTCTGCCCCAGGCAACCAGGCCGCCCAATAAATGCAGCGCATGTAGCCCGGTAATCAGGTAAAAGAACGAATTTGCCGGGTTAGTGTGTACAAAATAGCCCGCCTCGACCAGTTGTTGCCATGCCAGCGATTGCCCGACCATAAATGCTAATGCGAAAAAACCACCCACGAACAAAGCGTTGCGCGCAGATTTGACTTGTTCTCTGCCAGTCGAAATATGCGCCCACTGCAGGGCGATACTGCTCAGAACCAACAAACCTGTATTAAACCACAGCAGGTTCGGGTCAGGTAGTGGTCGCCAGTCCCCCAGTTCCATGCGCATCGTGTAGGCACTGATAAACAGTGCAAACAGTGAAGCGATCACCGCGAGAAAAACAAACAATCCGAGTTTGGCATCGGGTAATGGTAACGAGCGGCCACTGAAATCTTCGCTCGTACCGTAGTGAGCGTGGGCCTCCCATGGCCTCGTATTAATCGACTGCCTCAATAACCACCAGGCGACTACAGCCATCAGTGCGGCGATGAATAATAAAGTAACATGCATAGTTTAATTCGCCGTTAAGCTGGCTTACCTTCATCCGGATCGACGCTTTCCCCTTTCTCTACACGCGAAGGCGGTACGTTTTGAGGGATGTAGTCGAGTTCGGCGCCCGGTACACTGTAATCATAGGCCCAGCGGTAGACCAATGGCAGATCTTTGCCAAAATTGCCATGCTTCGGCGGGGTATCGGGGGTTTGCCATTCCAGCGTAGTGGCTTCCCAGGGATTACCACCCGCTTCCCTGCCACGGTAATAACTGACAAACATGTTATAGAAAAATACCAGTTGAACAGCACCCACAATGAAAGCCGCAATGGATATTCCCGCGTTCAGGCTCATCGCGGATTCCGGGATAAAATCTATACCCTCTATGGAGTAATACCGGCGCGGCACACCCAGGAATCCCAGGTAATGCATCGGATAGTAGATGGCATAGGTGCCGAGAAAGGTGACCCAGAAATGAAATTTACCCAGGGTGTCGTCGAGCATGCGTCCGGTAACCTTCGGGTACCAGTGGTAGATGGCGCCAAATACGACTAACACCGGTGATACCGCCATCACCATGTGGAAGTGGGCAACCACGAACATCGTGTCTGACAGCGGCAGGTCAATGGTTACGTTACCGAGGAACAATCCGGTCAGTCCACCGTTGATAAAGGTGAATATAAAACCGATCGCAAACAGCATTGGCACGGTCAGGCGGATGTTGCCGCGCCATAGTGTCAGCACCCAGTTATAAACCTTAATAGCCGTTGGGACTGCGATGATCAATGTCGTAGTCGCAAAAAAGAAACCAAAATAGGGGTTCATGCCGCTGACGTACATATGATGCGCCCAGACTACGAAACTGAGCGCGCCGATGATGATAATAGCCCACACCATCATACGATAACCGAAGATGGCTTTCCTGGCATGGACAGCGAGCAGGTCGGATACGATGCCGAAAGCCGGCAGTGCGACGATATAAACCTCGGGATGGCCGAAAAACCAGAACAGGTGCTGGAACAGGACCGGGCTACCCCCGGCATATTCCAATTGCTGCCCCATCGAGACTATGGCTGGCATGAAAAAACTGGTGCCTATGGTCTCGTCCAGAATCATCATGATGGCACTGACGAACAGCGCCGGAAATGCCAGTAGCGCGAGTACCGTGGCCATGAAGATACCCCAAACGGTCAGGGGCATGCGCATTAGCGTCATCCCCCGGGTGCGAGCCTGCAGCACGGTTACCACATAGTTCAGGCCGCCCATGGTAAAGCCGATGATAAATAAAGCCAGCGAGACCAGCATTAAGACAATGCCCAAGTCCGAGCCAGGTGTACCCGGCAGGATGGCCTGCGGTGGGTATAGAGTCCAACCGGCGCCGGTAGACCCGCCAGGCACGAACATACTCGCTACCAGTACCAGAACGGCGACAAAGTAGACATGGAAACTGACCATATTGACATAGGGAAATACCATGTCACGGGCTCCGACCATGAGCGGGATCAAATAGTTGCCGAACCCCCCCAGAAACAGCGCGGTGAGCAGGTAGATGACCATGATCATACCGTGCATAGTGACCAGCTGGAGGTAAATGGACGGATCGATGAATGAGAAAGAGCCAGGGAAACCCAGCTGTAATCGCATCAGCATGGACATCGCCAGCGCTACCAGGCCAATCGCTATCGCGGTACAGGCATACTGGACGGCGATGACCTTGGCGTCCTGGGAGAAGACATATTTGCCCAGCCAGGTTTTCGGATGATAAAGCTCCATCTCCGGAACTTCGGCGGGTGCGACAAATTCATCCGCATCGTGTGCAACAGTAGACATCAGAGTATCCCCCTGGTGGTTTTTTCATATTGGATCGGCGACTTCACCATTAAGAACCGCCACCCAGGCCGTCCTTAATATAGGCATTTATTGCATCCAGTTCCTGATCGCTGAAACTACCCGGCGGCATGATTGGCGCAAAACCCTGTACCACCCTGGCGCCCGGATTGAGAATGGATTCCTTCAGGTAATCGGCATCGACCACGACGGTGCTGCCATCAACCATGGTTTCGGTTTTACCAAACAAACCCTGCCAGGTCGGTCCTACACCGGCGCTGCCGTCTACGCTATGACAACCCAGACAGCCGCGTGACTGTGCCAGCTTGCGACCTTGTTCTACCAGGCTAGTCCCGGCAGTTGTGGATTCGACGCCGACACCAGAGACAGTTTGCGCATAGGTCGGGTAGGTTTTCAGCCAGGCTTTAAAATCGGTTTCTTCGTCTATTACAACATGTCCGCGCATTGTGTAATGGCCAACGCCGCATAATTCTTCACACAACACGTCGTATTTCCCGACCACGGTTGGGGTAAGCCATATATAGGTGACCAGACCCGGTACCAGGTCCATCTTGACCCGGAACTGGGCCACCGCGAAGTCATGCAATACATCCTGGGAGCGCAGCAGGAGCTTGACCGGTCGGTCTATCGGCAGGTGAACCTCGTTGCTGGCAACCAGGACATCGTCCTGCCCCCTGGGATCGTCCGGGTTAATGCCGAATGGATTTGCAGCTGAGATATGACGGGAATCGATTGTACCTAGCATTCCGTCCTCGCCCGGGAAACGATAACTCCATTGCCATTGTTTGCCGATAACCTCGACCAGATCGGCGTCCTCGGGAGGGTTCACAAACTGGGCCCAGGCATACAGCCCGGGAGTCAACATAGCGGCCACCCCGATCGAGGTAATTACCGTGAGCCAAATTTCCAGTTTCTTGTTCTCGGGCTCGTAGTGCGCTCGACGATCCTTGCGGTAACGAAACTTTAACACGCACCAGGCCATGAACAGGTTGATCGCGACAAACACCACGCCCGTGACCCAGAAAGTTATGTCGAGAGTTGTGTCGATGATGCTCCAGTTGGAAGCGAGCGGGGTCAGATACCAGGGGCTAAGAAAGTGAAAGAGGACCGATCCAATCACCAGTAATATCAATACGACACCGAATACCATGACCTATTTTAATCCTCTGCTTTTTAATGTTTTCGGGTTGAAAAACAAACAAATATCAAGTTTTCTTGCGCGCCTGATAATATCGGAAAACCCATAGTGTGACCACGATTTTTTTTTGCATCAGGTAGGCTTTTAGCGTCGCCTAACCCTGCGATAACCAACCCAAATGAGCAACAAGAGTGAATTCTTGGTACACTGAGTGCCTCTGGGCTATAGCAAAAAATAATATGCCTGCCGATCAGGTCATCATTGTTTTGGTGGTACTCCTGGGTATCGCCATGTTCATGACGGGTGTATCCAATCTGATTCGCCTGCCGCATACCATATTACTGGTCATCGTCGGTATTTTAATCGGATGGGGTGCTGAAACCTGGGAACCCCTGTCTTTACTCACCAGTTTCAAGCTCGGACCCGAAGTCATGTTGTTCGTGTTCCTGCCGGCACTGATATTCGAGTCCGGATTTGTGATCGATACGCGCCAGTTGCACCAGGACTTACCGCCGATTCTAATACTCGCAATTCCGGGTATGCTGCTGTCAACTATCATCGTCGGACTCGGGGTATGGTGGTTACTCGATATCAGGCTGATTGTCGCGCTGGTTTTCGGCGCCCTGATTTCGGCAACCGATCCAGTTGCGGTAGTCGCGTTATTCAAGGACCTGGGTGTACCCAAGCGACTCATGGTACTGGTAGAAGGCGAATCGTTGTTAAACGATGCCACCGCTATCGTTGCTTTTTCGATACTGATCGGTATCGCGGTCGTCGATGGCAGCATCGGCTGGGGTGATTCAGGTAGTATCATCGTTGAGTTCCTGCGCGTATTCATCGGTGGCGTTATCGTCGGAAGTCTACTCGGTTTCGCGGTTTGCGAAATCCTCCACCGTATGCACAGCGACCTGCCGGTTATCCTGACCACCTCGATCGTCACCGCCTACGCCAGCTTTGTACTGTCGGAGCACGTACTGCACGTATCCGGTATCATGTCGGTGGTCGGAACAGCAATCGCATTGAAACGATCTAGTATCCTCAAATTTGGCGTCGAAGCGACGCATGCGATTCACAGCAGCTGGGAAGTGATCGTGCTATCGCTAAACTCACTGCTATTCCTGCTGGTGGGCCTGAGCGTCAGGCTCGAAAATGTACCGACCATGGTGGGCGCCACGCTGTTGGTGGTGTTACTGATACTGGGCGCACGCGCCATTTCGATATATAACCTGCTACCCATCGCGACCCGAATTTTTCACCTGCCGCGTGTCAGCATGGCCGACCGGCATATCATGTGGTGGGGCGGGCTCAAGGGAGGCCTCGCGATCGCGGTGGTGTTGTCGATTCCGGATAGCCTGCCTGAAAAACAATACCTGTTCGACCTGACCATCGGCGTGGTGATGTTCACGCTACTGGTCAGCGCGCCGACGATACGCCCGTTGATGGAGCGCCTGGGACTCGACCGGCTTAGCGAGGGTGAAGACCTCGAGCTCAGGAATGCGCTGATCACTGCCCGCAAGGATTCCAGAAGCTGGCTTACCGAATTACTGGACCATTCCCTGTTATCCAAAGAAGCATGGGAATCCTTGATGATCAGGGTTCGCCTGGCATTTAGTATCGGCATGTTCGACGAGGGTAGCGAAAAACACGAAGACGATGAATACATGGCCATTTTTCGCGCCTACCAGACTGAGCAGTCGGTGCTCGAAACGCTGTACGAGGGAAATGTTATCAGCCAGTACGTATACCTACGTATGAACGATGCACGACTCGATATGCAGGAGGCGCTGCGCACGGGAAAATCCGAGCACAGGGCAATGCGTGCGAGCAATCGTAAAAGCCTGTTCGTACGCCTGGAGGGATACCTGCTGCGTTATTCCAGGGAGCGCCCATGGATGTCTAGTTTACTCTCCAGGTACCAGGTGCTGCGACTGGTTCAACAGATCGAGCGCCACATAGCCAAGGTCATTATCAGTAACAATATCATCGAAATGCTCAAACATCAGGATGAGCTGGACCAGTCGGCGCGTGACCAATTGATCGAAAACTATAGCGCGCGTAACCGCTTTTATCGCAAGGAGCTGGCCACCGCAGAACAGCATTTCCCGGGTTTCTTTCACCGCAATATGGAACAAATGGCGCATCGCTCGATGATCAATCGCGGCTGGATGCATGTTGAAAAGCAGTTTGAGCATGGTGAAATAGGCGCCAAGGGTTTCAACATCATCAAGAACAAGGTCGCCCTCGAACTCGAAGGCATCACCATAGGCGAGGTCAGTTTGCCGAGGAGTAGTGAGTCACTATCCGACCTGCTCGACCAGGTAAACATTTTTGACGCGCTCAGCAGTGGAGATCGGCGTGATCTCGAAATTCAGGCAAACGATATCACTTTCCTCGCCGGAGACACGATTGTTGGTGAATCCGAAAAGGGTGACAATTTTTATATATTAATACATGGTACTGCGGCCGTTCTAAAGCTGGACAAAGAGGGTAAACACCAGCAGGTTACCGAGTTTAAGGATGGCGATATAATAGGAGAGTCCTCGTTACTGGAGCAGGAAAAAGGCAGGCACCGCCGCAGCGCGAGCATCGTCGCACGAACCGCCTGCCACATGGTCAGCATTACCAGAAAAGCGATGCTCAAAATCGTCGATAAATACCCCGATATCCGCCAGCAATTACAGGAGATTCACGACAAACGAATCAACGCTACAGAACAATCCGGGTGAACTCGATTCATCCGAAGAAAATTTGGTCTGCGTGTCGATAGGTGTGGGGTGATGCGCAGTTTCGGTCTCAACCAATTTGCGATAACTTCAGCAACTTCTTGATGTCATCCAAAACCCGATAGTGATCAAATTCAGCCGGGTAGTGCATCATATAATTATTATCCGGGTCCACCAGGTAGAGTTGCGGAGTCGAACCTACCTGTTCAACACCCGCTACCCGGAACTGGGAATATAGCAACTCACTACTGCTCTCTATGACGACCAGGTCAGGGTAGTCGACTAAAAAGGAGGTCAATTCTTTATCTTCTGCATTAGTGACAATCAGTAAATTCTGCAACCTCGGTGTATCTCGCCCGAGCAGAGTCCTTATTTGACGCAGATAGAAAAGGTTCGACTGGCATTGTTGCGAACAGGAGTCTCGCGCAATCAACAGGAATATCCATTTTCGACCGAAACCATTTTCGAACCGGTCGCCAGTCACAGACTCCAGTACCGGCCACTGAAGTTTTTTCACCGGTTGTACCAGGGTGCCATAATTGATACTTTCCGGCCTGAGTTCAAATACGTATAAGGCCATCCAGCCACCTACAAATGGTGAAGCAAAAACCAGCACCAGCGCGATAAACTTGAGCCGATGCCATAACAGGCTATTTTTATTCACCGTTCGCGCTTCTCTAAATTCAAACCAACAAATAAAACCAGCGAAATTGCAGCAAATGCAAACCACTGCCAGGCGTAGGCGCGACTTTTCTCCGGGTCTGCCCACACTGGGTTCCAATCACGCCGGTAATGGCCCGCCTGCTCCGGGTCCAACCATAATGTCATCGGCAACAGGTGATATTGAAAACGAACCTGCAGCGCATCGATATCGACATAGGGTATTACCTGGGGCCATTCATCATGGAGCGAGACCTGACCCATCCTGAAACCACCGGTATGCGGGATACTGACTATTCCCCGAACCAGCCCATCGACTGCCGGCACCTCGATTTGCGGCAACTGTTCACGCGTACTACCAAGCACCACCCAACCACGATTAACCAGCACAATTTTATCACTCCCGTTTAATTCGAATGGCGTCAACACATGATAACCTGCCTGGCCCTGGTGCAACTGGTTGTCGATCAACAGTGTCCGGGATAAATCATATTGGCCGCTTATTATTATTTTTCGAAACTCCATATCCGACAAATCCACCTCCGATAACGATTCCGATACTGAAAATTGTCGATAGTCGGCATCGAGCCTGGCTTCGAATCTCAGCATTATGTCGTCCTTATAGGCGGCCCGGTCGAGCTGCCATAGTCCCAGCGATGTGAACAGGAAAAGTCCGCCAGATGTTATGACTGCCATCAGCCAGGAGGGCGTAAAACGTCGATTAAAAATAATCATATCGCGTGAATACCCGGATCGAGTAAAATAGCTTCAGAAAATTGCGAGTTTGACCGCCTGGCATGGCACGACTGCGACACCTCCGGTAGAGACCCTAAAACAAAAATATTATTCCACATTAGCAATGATCATCAAAATCATAGTATTAATCCTGTTGGCTCTGATTCTCATTAGCCTGGGTGCCGGCATGTTTAGTCTGATCAAGGATCGGGGGGGAACGAATCGTACCGTAAAATTCCTGACCATTCGAATAGTACTCTCGATAGCACTATTTGTGCTGCTCGGTATTTCATTTATGATGGGCTGGATCCAACCCCACGGCTTAATGCCACCAGGTTCATAGGTCAGGGTAGCCAGGCGTGCCCGTACAGCACTTCATAACTGGCGATAAATTTTCCCTGTTCGTAGCCCAGCTGTCGATAATAGCTTTCCAACCGCTTGAGCTTGGCCGGCGTCATTAGTCCGCGACTACGGCCTTTATCCGCGTTAATCGCCCCTGTGTTTTTCAGGTCGTCGAACACCTGCTGAAATTCCTGGTACTCGAGACGTATGATTTCCGCATCGACCACCGGCTGCTGAAATCCGCTAGCGATCATCGCATCGCCGATATCATGCATATCGATAAACTGATGCACATGCGGGTTCTGGTCTATCCTCGACCAACTCTCGCGCAACTCCTTGAGTGTTCCAGGACCGAAAGTTGCAAACATGAGCAAACTACCGGGCCTGCCAATGCGGCCAAATTCTCTAAAGGTAGCACCAATATCGTTTGCCCACTCGAGCGCGAGGTTGGAAAACAACAGGTCAAAACTGTCATCGGCAAATGGCATTTTTTCCATATCCGAATTCACCAGGCGCTTCCTGCGCAGAAAACCAACCTGCTTTCTGCTCGCTTGCAGCATCGAGAAGGCCAGGTCCAGTCCGACTATTTTGCTACGCGGGTATTTCTTTTGTAGTCCCGCAATTCCCTTGCCGGTGCCACAGCCAATATCGATCACGGTCCCGGGGTTATGACGAATATACTCGAGCCTCGCCAAAAGCCGGGATAACACCTCGGTCTGCAAAATAGCAGCACGGTCGTAACTCCTGGCTGCCCGATCAAAAGATTTTTTGATCGAAATTTTATCCAGACGAGGCAGGTTGAGTAAATCCAACGATGAAACCTTATATTTCCACGGGTTTTAAAGGGTGGTCAAAATCTCCAATTATCCCATTGGCAGGGCACCAGATCAGCGAAATCAATTGATCCGGACGAGATCGGCACCGCGATGGTTATCAATTTTACCTTATCCGGTGGCTTTAGCCCGATAATTTCTTTAGCGGCTGCCAACCCCATTTTAATCTGATAGAGTGCCGCGACGGTATAAGAAACACATCTGCAAACCATGATGCCCTCCTCAGCCACCACTATGCTCGGCTTATTGCTTTTCGCCTACCTGATTGGCTCGCTATCTTCGGCGATTCTGCTGAGCAAACTGATGGGCTTTACCGATCCCCGAACCGATGGCTCAAATAATCCCGGCGCCACCAATGTTCTGCGCATCGCCGGGAAAAAAGCAGCATTCTTTACGCTTACAGGCGATTGCCTGAAGGGCCTGATACCGGTATTAATCGCGCACTGGCTGGTCGATGACCACCTGATCGTTGCATTGGCGGGATTCTGCGCTTTCCTCGGGCATTGCTTCCCGGTTTATTTTAGCTTCAAGGGTGGCAAGGGAGTAGCAACAGCCATCGCGGTAAGCGTCGGTTTTCAGTGGATGGTCGGTGTGATTACTATTGCAATCTGGCTTTTGTTCGCCAGGGTATTCAAGATTTCCTCACTGGCCGCGATTGTTTCATTTATTTCCCTGCCGGCCCTGATTTACTGGCAGGAAGCCTCTTTGGCAATAACAGGCGTATTCATGCTGATGTCATCTATCCTGATTTGGCGTCATAAAAACAACATCCAGCGCCTGCTAAAAGGAACCGAATCCTAACCGCTCACCTCTGGCAACGCTTCTATCGACCACCTGGGCAACACATCGAATACGGCTTCGTCACGTTGCCCGGCGAGCAAACGCATCGCACCGGCATAGGCGATCATCGCACCATTATCGGTACAATATTCCGGTGGTGGATAATATACCCTGCCCCCACGGTCCTTGGCTAATTTGCTCAACACCTGGCGCAGGCACAGATTGGCACCCACTCCACCCGCTACTACGAGTCGAGAAATACCTGTCTCGGTCAATGCACGATCACACTTGATACGCAGGGTATCAACCACGGCCCGTTGGAAGGCGAATGCGATTTCGGCGCGCGTGGTTTCATCTAGCGGGCTGTTTTGCTGCACGGTATTCAGCGCATAAGTCTTCAGGCCGCTAAAACTAAAATCCAGCCCGGGTCGATTGGTCATAGGGCGGGGAAAGGTAAAACGGGAATCGGTAGTTTGATCGGCCAGAGCTGCCAGTTCGGGGCCACCAGGATAGGGCAAGCCCAGTAATTTGGCCGTCTTGTCAAAAGCCTCGCCTACCGCATCGTCCAGCGTTTCACCCAGAATTCGGTAGCTACCGAGAGCCGTAGCTTCGACCAGCATCGTGTGCCCACCCGAAACCAGCAGGGCGACAAAGGGAAATTCTGGGATATCGTCGGTTAACATGGGTGCCAGCAAGTGGCCTTCCATATGGTGTACGCCGAGTACCGGTATCTGCAACGACCAGCCGAGGCCGCGCGCCAGGCTGGCCCCGACCATCAATGCCCCTATCAACCCTGGACCTCGGGTATAGGCTATCGCATCAATCTCTTCGACTGGTCCGAATTCATCTAAAATTTCCCGTATCAACAGGGCGGCCTTGACCACATGGTCACGCGAGGCAAGTTCCGGCACCACACCACCGAATTCACGGTGCTTTTCGATCTGCGAATACAGTCGCTGCCACATTTGACCGCTATCGGTATCGAATAATGCGATCCCGGTCTCATCGCATGAGCTTTCTAGCCCTAAAACCTTCATTTGTGCCCCTAAATGTCTACAATTTGTGCGTTTGCCAATTGATATTTAATCTTGCCTCCTTATAATTGTTCGGCTCAAAAAGCGGCGCGGTATAATATTGCACCCGAAACCCAACAACCTGGACTATTTTTAATATGCCATCAGTAAAAGTAAAGGACAATGAGCCATTTGATTTCGCGCTGCGGCGCTTCAAAAGGTCTTGTGAAAAAGCCGGCGTTCTTACCGAGACCCGCCGCCGCCAGCATTACGAAAAACCCACCTCGGTACGCAAGCGTAAATCGGCTGCCGCAGTGAAACGCAATTTCAAACGTATCTCCAAGGATTTCGGTACCAGAAGGCGCCTGTACTAGCGCTGTTTCAAACTGATAATGCCCGCCAGTACGCTCAAACTCAAACTTCAGTCTGATATGAAGTCGTCGATGAAAGCTGGCGACAAGGCCAAACTTTCGGTGATTCGCCTGATGCTTGCCGCGATCAACCAAATCGAAGTCGACGAAAGAATTGAGCTGGACGACAGCCGTATTACCACTGTACTCGACAGGATGACAAAACAGCGCCGGGAATCGATCGAACATTTTTCCAGGGCTTCGCGCGACGATTTGACTGCCATCGAAGAGTACGAACTTCAAATCATCAGGGAATATCTTCCCGAGCCACTCTCGGAAGCAGAAATCAATACCCTGGTCGAGCAATCGATCCAGACTAGCGGCGCATCCTCGATTAAAGATATGGGCAGGGTAATGGGTTTACTCAAGCCTCAACTGCAAGGTCGCGCCGATATGAAAAAAGTAAGCCAACTGATAAAATCCAGACTCGATACTGCCTGACTCAAACATTCTGATGTCTAACGTTTTCCAGTTCATGGAAGTGCAACGCTCCGACCCGGCTAAAAAACCGATGCTCAGTCGGGTAAATGGATTCACCGAAATATATACCGATTTTAACCAGCAGGACGCCGCGAATCAGTCCGAACGCTGTATCGATTGTGGCAACCCCTACTGTGAATGGAAATGCCCGGTGCACAACTATATCCCCAACTGGCTCAAGATGGTCGCCGAAGGTAACCTTATTGAAGCCGTTGAGATGTGCCACAAAACCAATAGTTTGCCCGAGGTCTGTGGCCGAATTTGTCCGCAGGACCGGCTCTGCGAAGGTGCCTGCACGCTGAACACCGGGTTTGGAGCGGTGACCATTGGATCGGTCGAAAAGTACATTACCGATACCGCGATCGCACAGGGCTGGTCGCCCGACCTATCGGCTGTCGTCGATAGTGGAAAAAAAGTAGCGGTGATCGGTGCCGGTCCAGCTGGAATTGGCTGCGCCGATGTACTCGCCCGCAACGGTGTGAAGTCTGTCCTCTACGACCGATATCCCGAGATTGGTGGTTTACTCACTTTTGGCATACCGCCATTCAAACTCGAAAAAGAGGTCATCACGCGGCGGCGAACAATGTTTGAAAACATGGGCATAGAATTTCGTCTGAATATTGAAGTTGGCAAAGACATTGGCTTCGATCAACTGCTCGCAGGCTATGACGCAGTATTCCTCGGCATGGGTACCTATACCTATATGAAGGGTGGATTTCCGGGTGAAGACAAGGCGGGCGTATTCGAAGCACTATCCTACCTGATTGCTAATATCCATCACCAGATCGATTTTGATACCAAGGACGTGCCAGAGTTTATCGACCTGGCCGGCAAAAACGTTGTCGTCCTGGGCGGTGGTGATACCGCAATGGATTGCAATCGTACCGCGATTCGACAGCAGGCCCTAAGCGTCACCTGCGCCTACCGGCGCGATGAAGCCAACATGCCAGGTTCGATGCGTGAAGTGACTAACTCCAAGGAGGAAGGTATTCGGTTTTTATTTAACCGCCAGCCGATCGAAATTGTAGGTGATAACAAGGTCGAAGGGGTCAAGCTGGTATCGACAAAGTTGGGTGAAGCCGATGAGCAGGGTCGCCGCAGGCCCGAGGTGATCCCGGGGTCAGAAGAAATTCTCGCCGCCGATGCGGTGATTATCGCATTTGGTTTTCGCCCAGATCCAGCCGACTGGTTTTCTGAGTTTCAAATCGACATCGACGATTCGGGCAAGGTAACCGCTCCCGAGCAGGGCCCCTACCCGTTTCAGACATCGAATGAAAAGATATTTGCCGGTGGCGACATGGTGCGTGGGTCGGACCTGGTCGTTACCGCCATCTACGAGGGCAGAAAAGCGGCTGAAGGTATCCTGGACTACCTGGAAGTATAGGTAATGAGTTATGCGCCCCTGAAGAACGATCGATTAATCAAGGCCCTGTTGCGCCAACCTACCGATACCACCCCAGTATGGATTATGCGTCAGGCCGGGCGATACCTGCCCGAATACCGCGAAACTCGTAAAGCTGCTGGCGGTTTCCTCAATCTCTGCAAGAATAAAGATCTCGCTTGTGAGGTCACGCTCCAGCCAATACGTCGGTTTAATCTTGATGCGGCTATTTTATTCTCCGACATTTTGACGATTCCTGATGCGATGGGTCTGGGATTGTATTTTAGCGAGGGAGAAGGACCTAAATTCGAAAGGCCGATCCGAAGCGAAAAGGATATTAATAAACTGTTCGTACCCGATCCAGCCGAAAAATTACGTTATGTCACCGATGCCGTCAGCCTGGTGCGAACCGAACTCGATGGCGCAGTGCCATTAATCGGTTTCAGCGGCAGCCCCTGGACCCTGTCAACTTATATGATCGAAGGCAGTAGCTCTAAAGACTACCGCTACGTCAAAGGCATGATGTATGAAAGCCCGGCGGCCATGCATCGATTGCTGGATACACTCGCGCAATCAGTTGCTACCTATCTGAATGCACAAATTGAAGCCGGTGCCCAAGCGGTAATGATTTTTGATACCTGGGGTGGAGTGTTGACCCCGCAAACCTACCGCAGCTTTTCACTCGATTATATGCAGCAGGTCGTTGACCAGTTAAAACGCCAACACGATGGTCAAACTATTCCGGTAACGCTGTTTACCAAGGGCGGTGCACAGTGGATTGAAGCAATTGCAGAATCCGGCTGTGATGCGGTCGGATTAGACTGGACTGTCAATATTGACGAGGCAAAACGCCGTGTTGCAGGTAAAGTCGCGCTGCAGGGAAATCTTGATCCCTGCATCCTGTACGCATCGCCTGAGGTCATTCGCGATGCAGTCAGGGACGTGATAACAAGGTATGGCAACCAGGTCGGCCATGTATTTAATCTTGGACACGGCATTCATCCATCGGTAGACCCGGAGCATCTCGCGGTATTAATTGACGCGGTACACGAGTTCGGCCTTGAGATTCGCCAGCAAAAACCCGCTTAAGTCAGAGGACCGAGTAGTACGGACCCATAAAACCGGACATAGATCGTATTCTCTAAATATTAAGCTGTCCATGGCGATTTGCTAATTCAAGCTGCTACAGGCAGTTCAAACAAACCTCGACAATGGTCCTCCCGCTACCGGGTTGCAAAAGTCTGGCGATGACGGCGAGCAAGTAAAACAGAGGATCATTGCATCTTTCATAGCCGAAGAGGGTAGTGGAGCGGTAGCTCTGTGACAAGGCTAAGTAGCTAATTTCGTTCGTGGATTACTAATTCGCCACGGACACCTATTTTTTTAGGGCTCGCTATCATGTCATAACCCCCAGATCCGGGCGCGCTCGTGGGTGAGTCAAAAATGATTCAACAATCCAGAGTATTGTCACGCTCCCATTTGCTCAGATCTTTGGAGTAGCTGTCCCATTCTTCCAGTTTCAGCTTGACGAATGCATTCACCAGATCGTCACCAAGACCGGCTCGCATTACCTTGTTCTTGTCGAACAGGCGCAACGCGTCGAGCATGTTGCCAGGCAGCTTCTTCGCAGTCTTTACCCGATGACCTTCCTCATACATATTCAGATTGATCGGATCGCCGGGATCTCGATTGTTTTCGATTCCATCAAGTATTGAGGCGAGTATCCCTGCCTGCATCAAGTAGGGATTTGCCGCACCATCCATCAAACGTAGCTCAAAGCGACCCTCCTCTGGTACGCGTACCATGTGGGTGCGATTGTTACCACCGTAGGTCACCGCATTCGGCGACCAGGTTGCTCCCGAAAGTGTACGTGGTGCATTGATTCGCTTGAACGAGTTGACCGTGGGATTGAAGATCGCAGTCAGATCTTCTGCACTGTGCATGATGCCGCCAAGTGCCTGGTAGGCCAGTGGTGACAGCCCCAGTCCTCGCGGATCCTTCTTGTTGGTCGCAAACAGGTTCTTCTTGCCAGTCTTGTCCCACAGTGAGACGTGGGCATGACAACCGTTACCTGTCAAATGGGTAAAGGGTTTCGGCATGAAGGTCGCGCGCAGGCCGGCTTCTTCGGCGATGGTCTTGGTCATGTATTTGAAGAACACATGGCGATCGGCCGTCTTCAGTGCGTCGTCATAATCCCAGTTCATTTCAAACTGGCCGTTCGAATCTTCGTGATCGCTCTGGTACGGGTTCCAACCCATTTCCAGCATCGAATCGCAGATCTTGCCAATAACCGGATACTGACGCATCAATGCGAGCTGATCGTAGCAGGGCTTGGACTGAGTATCTCGGCTATCTGCAATTTCGGTACCATCGTCGTTGATCAGGTGAAATTCGCATTCAACACCGGTCTTCATACGATAGCCTTTTCGCATCGCCTTGGCCAGCTGACGCTTCAAGGCAACACGCGGAGATGCCTCAACCTCCTTGCCATCCATCCACAAGTCGGCCGCCACCCACCCGATCTCCGGTTTCCACGGTAACTGAATGAAACTGTCTGGATCGGGAACTCCAAACAGGTCCGGATGCGCTGGCGTCATATCCAGCCATGCGGCAAACCCGGCAAAACCGGCCCCGTTTTTCTGCATCCCCTTGATAGCGCGCGTCGGTACCAACTTGGCGCGTAACGAACCAAACAGATCAACCCAGCTCACCAGAAAATACTTGATGCCTCTTTCCTTCCCTATTTTCTCTAAATCTTTACTCATTTTGGTTCTCTCCTCACGAATTTCGCTGTTGTATTCGATTGAACTATTAGAAACCCTGTCCAGGAATCCAGCTGGTGCCTGCCAGCGGAACCTTGGCCATTGCCGACGCTTCGACCGTCAGCGCCACCATATCCTCGGGCTCGAGGTTATGAACGTGATTGTGACCACAGGCGCGAGCCAGGGTCTGCAGCTCGAGGGTCAGGCAGTTCAGGTAATTGGCTATCCGGCGTCCGCCCAGTTCGGGGTCGAGTTTTTTCGACAGCTCCGGATTCTGAGTCGATATACCGCTCGGGTCCTTGCCGTCCTGGTAATCGTCGTAGTAACCAGCCGATGTACCCAGCTTGTTATACTCCTTTTCGTATTTGGGGCTGTTATCGCCCAGCGCGATCAGCGCCGCGGTGCCGATGGAGGCCACGTCCGCGCCGAGCGCGAGCGCTTTGGCGACGTCGGCACCGGTGCGGATACCACCGGAGACGATCAACTGTACCTTGCGGTGCATGCCCATATCCTTGAGCGCCTCGACCGCCAGGCGTGTTGCCGGCAACGTGGGGATCCCCACGTGCTCAATAAACACATCCTGGGTTGCAGCGGTGCCGCCCTGCATGCCGTCGACGACAACGACGTCGGCACCGGCCTTGACCGCTAGGGTGGTGTCGTAATAGGTACGTGTCGCACCAACCTTGACGTAAATTGGCACCTTCCAGTCGGTAATCTCGCGCAACTCGGCGATCTTGATTTGCAGATCATCGGGGCCGGTCCAATCGGGATGGCGACAGGCGCTGCGCTGATCGATACCCTTGGGCAGGTTACGCATCTCGGCGACGCGATCCGAGATTTTTTGCCCCAGCAGCATACCGCCGCCGCCAGGTTTAGCACCCTGCCCCGCAACTACTTCGATCGCGTCGGCTTTGCGCAGGTCGTCCGGATTCATGCCGTAACGCGACGGCAGGTACTGGTACACCAGGATCTTGGAATGGCCACGTTCCTCTGGCGTCATACCGCCGTCACCGGTGGTGGTACTGGTGCCCATGATGCCCGCGCCACGTCCCAGCGACTCCTTGGCCTGCGCCGACAGGGCGCCGAAGCTCATCCCGGCGATGGTGATCGGAATCTTTAGCTCGATCGGTTTTTTGGCGTAGCGGGTGCCCAACACAACCTTGGTGTCGCAGCGCTCACGATAACCTTCAAGCGGGTAGCGTGAAATACTCGAACCGAGGAAAAGTAAGTCATCGAAGGTCGGGATGTGCCGCTTGGCGCCGCCACCGCGAATGTCGTAAATGCCCTGGTCAGCCGCGCGCTGAATTTCAGCAATGACGTGACGCGGGAAAGTGTGTGACTCGCGCAGGCGAGTTTTGAAATCGTCGTTACTCATTGCCAATTCTCCTAGTACTCGCCAGCGTGATCGATATTGAAGTTGTAAAGTTTGCGCGCAGAGCCGTAGCGTTTAAACCGCGATACGTCCCTGTCGCTCATGCCGGCTCTTTCCAGTAACTCACTGAGCTCGGCCAAATGCTCGTCTTGCATTGGCTTTTCGACGCAGTCGGCGCCCAAGCTCGCAACCTCTCCACCCACGTAAAAACGCGTTTCGTAGCAGGAGTCACCGAGCGCGTCACCGGCATCACCACAAACAACCATGCGGCCGGACTGCGCCATGAAACCGGACATGTGACCGACGGAGCCGCCGACGACGATATCGACGCCCTTCATCGAGATACCGCAGCGCGCCGCGGTATCACCTTCGATGATGACCATGCCGCCGTGGCCGGTGGCCGCGCAGTACTGGGAAGCGCTACCCTTGACTTGAACCGTCCCGGACATGATGTTTTCCGCGCAGCCCGAACCAGCATTGCCGTTTATGGTGATGTTGGCTTCCTTGTTCATTCCACCGCAGTAGTATCCGGCATGACCGTTAACCGTGATATCGCAGGGGTACATGTTACCGACCGCGATCGAGTGCTTGCCGCCGGGATTGTTAACCTCGAATTTCTGGTTGGCCGCGGAAACCTCGTGCAGCACCTGGTTCAGTTCGCGCACCGTATTATCTTTCAAATCGAATGTAGTCATTTGCTTACTCCCGGTACCAGCTATAGATTTCGGTTGGTTTCGGCTCCCAGATTCTGGCGTTTTCAACACCCGGAAGCTGGGCGATGGAGCGAAACTCGGAAGCCATCGCAGCCCAGTCGTCGGTTTCCGCCATGACCGCTGGCTTGGCGCCGATCGGATCGGTGACCACAGCAAAACCATCCTTGCTGCCGATGGCGAATGTATAGAAACCGTCGAGATCCTCAATCGCGTGCTTGATCGCCTCCTCGAGGGAATCTCCTTCGTGCATGCGCCAGGTCAGGTAACCAGCCGCGACTTCGCTGTCGTTGTCGGTTTCGAACTTGATGCCCTGTGTGCGCAGAAAATCACGCAGGCGGTTGTGATTCGACAATGAACCATTGTGCACCAGGCAAAGATCCTTGCCGGTGGAAAACGGATGCGAATGCTCGGTGGTGACCGCCGATTCGGTGGCCATGCGGGTATGCCCCAGCGCATGGGTGCCGCTATAACTTTCGAGATCAAAGTTTTCGATGAACTCGGCCGGCAGACCAATGTCCTTGAAAATTTCGATCACTTCACCGACACCGTTGATTCGTAACTCGGGATGCTGTTCCTGCAACCAGTTCTGCACCAGTGTCGGGTCGGCGACAACCTTGATCACCGCTTGGTCACGGCGATTGGTGACAACGGCATCTATATCGAAAACCTGCATCAGATCCTTGTGCAGATCGCCCCAGGCATAGTCCCCGCTCGGCGCAAGCACAGTCAGCTTGGTGGCGCCTGCTTCGACCGGATCGTGATAGATAGCTACCCCTGCACTATCCGGTCCACGCTCGGTCATTTCGATGAGCATGCCCGACAGCAATTTTCCCAGGTCTTTTTCCAGTTCAGGATTCTTGATAAACAATCCGACAATTCCGCACATTGTTCTACCCTCAGTTCGGTTGGCTTAGTGCCAGGCAAGCTAAAGCAATAAAAATATTTTGTCAACTGGTATGAATATTTATTTCCTATTAGGAAACTTATTATACTTACCTTCCATGCCTCATAGCGGCAAAATAATGATTCAGGATGACAATACGTACAGCCCGAAACAGCAGGTCAGCCCACCGATCGAAAGCTGTATGCTGCTATGGAGCCCGCCCCGTGTCTGGGCGGAAATCGCCAATGGAATTGAAATTACAATGGAAAACAACAACATACCGGCGATCGATCCGACCCCGAAAAGCGCTATGTAAAGCATCCCCATCCACATGGAATCAATTTGGTCCACGACCAGAATCACCAGGGCCGCAGAACCCGCCATACCGTGAATCAGCCCCAACAGCAGGGCACGCAATGGAATTTGTTTGTGATGCGCATGCTTATGCGGCAGCTCTTTATGGCGCTTGGCCCGTCCATTTTCAGCGTGGCTATGTGCATGTTAATGTGAATTGGAGATTTAGTATTTATTAATTTCAATTATATTGACAAGTTAACAAATTTTGCAAAAACAGTTTCCCATAATTTCCATCGTGTTAAACCGCTAGATTTTTCCAGGGCGTGAAGGTATGCCTTCGGAGGGTACTGTCAAGTTGACAAACGTTGGAAAAGTGGGCCGCGCTCATAGGCTCGTTCTTGTTCAGCGGACGCACGTCGGTACTGTCAACTTAACATGCCAAATTATACAATTCCCTCATGAAAACCTATAAACGATTTCGCTACCCAAGTGAAATCATAGGGTCAGACTCGATTGATTTCTAGCATTCCATACCCCATAAAAAAGCCAGGCTTTTACACGGATGAGCAGACTCGCCTTTATTGTGGTGCATGTCATACGGACATGATGCCGATAGAGAAATCGTGCGCGAAACTCTGTTATTAATGTCTACCGAATGGATAAGAAGCCATGGCCAAAATAATTTTTCCGCAGTAGATTACCTAAGTCCGACAGACGCCTAAAATATTTCCTCGGCAATTTCCTCATCGCTCACCAACCTGGCCCCGGTTTGAGTGATAGAGTCATCACTCGACTGGACAACAAATTTTTCTGCCGGTGCATTTTCAATCCTGAAAATCTCAAACCTACTATTCACAGTATCCTGCCCGGCGCGTTTGCCGGTCCGGGAATCGATTCGTACCGTAACCAGCCCCGCTGGCTGTTCCTCAAGGTTTTCGGGACTGCCATCCAGTGCTACCTTCATATAACTCAACCACATTGGCAAGGCCGCACGCCCACCCGTTTCCCGATTTCCGAGCGTTTGTTGATTATCAAAGCCAACCCAGGCGGTTGTCACCACCTGGTCATTAAAACCGCTGAACCAGGCGTCGATCTGATCGTTGGTGGTTCCTGTTTTACCGCCGATGTCGGCCCGACCCAGGGCCTTGGCCCGTACCGCAGTACCTCGATTGACAACTTCGCGCATCATCGAGCGCATGATAAAAGCGTTTTGAGCAGATATAACTCGCGGCGCGTATTCCTGCACTGTTTCAATTTCGATCTCGATTTCCTCGTCCTCTAATGCCGAAACTTCTATGCTGCCATCGGCTATCGTAATTTCGTCAGTCGCTGCGGAAGCGTTCTCCTCTGGCTCTAGCTCGAGACTTTCAAGCGATTCCAGTTCGCAACCCTGACATACGCTCAGCGCTTCATGCTGAAAAATAACTTTTCCGTCGCCCGTCTCCACGCGAGTCGTGGTATAGGGGTCTACCAGGTATCCTCCATTGGCGAAAACCGAGTAAGCGCGAACAATTTCGAGGGGAGAAAATGTCCCACTACCCAACGCCATGGAGAGATCGTAAGGCATATCGGCTCGCTTGAATCCAAATCGTTCCGCATAGCGCGTGGCGTGGCGCAAGCCGATGGCCTGTAGTATCCGGATCGACACCAGATTTCTCGATTTTACCAGGGCTTCGCGCAGACGCGTCGGGCCATAAAATCGACCCGAGTAATTTTCCGGTCGCCAGGTAGTTTCGAGGGAATCGTCATCAAAAACTACTGGTGCGTCATTGATGATACTTGCCGCGGTAAAACCTTGCTCGAGTGCTGCCGAATAGATAAAGGGCTTGAAATTCGAACCCGGCTGCCGCTTGGCCTGCGTGGCTCGATTGAATTTGTTCTTAAAATAATCGAAACCTCCGACCATAGCTCGAATAGCACCATCGGTTGAATCAATCGACACGATTGCCCCCTCAACTCGCGGAATATCTGCAAGCATCCACTGGTCATCACGTTGTTCCAGCCAGATTACATCGCCGACGGATAAAACATTCTCAATCGCCAAAGGTTCCTTGCCCCGCTTATTGACCTCGATGTAGGTCCTGGCCCAGTCGATTCCTCCCTTAAACAGTAATTCGATATTCTCGTAATTCGAGATCATTACTGTCGCCGAAGATTTATCTTCGACCTCCACCTCCTCGACTGCTTCGGCCGAAGGTTCTTCCACAGATACCGGTTCTTCTGCTTCCTGGTTCTGGTTGATTGATATAACAACCCCCTTGCGCAATCCACCGATGCGTTGATCAGAAACCAGATCAAGGCCAAATGGATCCCAGGACAGGGTTTCCAGATCTTCAGCGATTTCGTAATCGATTGGCGACTCGAGTAAATCTGGCACATCGATGCTAGTGATAACACCACGATAACCGTGTCGCCGATTGTAATCTAGTAAGGCCCTGCGCAGGGCCTGATTAGCGACCACCTGCAATTCACCGTCGATGCTGGTATATACATTCAACCCTGCTTTATAAACTTCTTCGCCGTACTGCTCGAATAGTTCAGCTCGAATCAGTTCAGCAACATAGTTTGCGTCGGCAATGGTTTTGGTGGCATATAACTCGGCGGTGACAGGTTCGGCCCGGGCCAGTTCATACACCTCGTCGTCAATAAAGTTCAATACATGCATGCGACCCAGGATATGGTCACGCCTGATGAGTGCTCGCTCGGGGTTAATGATGGGGTTATATTTCGAGGGTGCCTTGGGCAATCCGGCAATCATCGCGGCCTGGGCAATACTCAGGTCATTGAGTGCTTTGCCGTAATATACCAACGAAGCGGCAGAAATTCCGTACGAGCGATGACCGAGAAAAATTTTATTCAGATATAACTCCAGAATTTTTTCCTTACTCAACTCGCTTTCTATTCTCAGTGCCAACAATATCTCGTTGAGCTTTCGCGCGTAGGTCTTTTCCTTGCTGAGGAAAAAGTTGCGCGCTACCTGCATGGTGATTGTACTCCCGCCCCGGGTTTTCTTGCCAGTAGACACCAACTCATAGGCTGCGGCAATCAGAGCGACCGGGTCTACACCGACGTGATTCCAGAACTGGTCGTCTTCAGCCGCGATAAAGGCGTCAATAACATGCGCCGGGATATTCTCGAATTTAACTGGAATGCGTCTATGCTCACCAAACTCAGCCAATAAAACTTCGTTTCTATCGTAAACGCGCAGGGGTACCTGTAATTGCGTGTCTTCCAGATACTCGATCGAAGGTAACGCGGGGACTAAAACCCCGTAAATATAGAATACACCGGCAAAAAGTACGATAGACCCGGCTGCAAACAGCCATGAGATGATCTTTACTAGTTTTTTCATAAAGTTAGGCTATACATATAACGAATTACCTGAAAAGTATCGACAGGACAAATATGTTGAACTAGACTCGTCGGCATATTTATGAGAATAATTCAACATTTTAAATACTTACAACCGGGTCTTAATGTAATTTATAGATTTATAATATAGGATCTATGAACATAGGCATACACTGAGGAACACCTGTGTTTTTATCGCAAAAAAAACCACCATTAATCGGTATAGACATTAGTTCCACATCAGTAAAGCTGCTGGAACTGAGTAAAACCGGTTCCACCTACCGAATCGAAGGTATTGCTGTCGAGCCGTTGCCGGTAAATGCCGTCGTCGAAAAAAATATCGCCGAAATCGAAGCGGTAGGTGAAAGTGTAAAGCGTGCGCTGAACAAGTCAAAAGTAAAATCAAAAAATGTTGCCATTGCGGTCGCCGGTTCCTCGGTTATCACGAAAAAAATCACCATGCCCGCGAATCTTTCGGAAGAAGAAATGGAAGGGCAGATTCAGCTCGAAGCGGATCAATATATACCCTATCCGCTGGAAGAAGTTAACCTCGATTTTCAGGTATTGGGTATCACCGAAGATAATCCCGAGACTGTCGACGTATTACTGGCGGCCTGTCGAAGTGAAAATGTAGACGAGCGCGTCACCGCAATCGAACTTGCTGGCCTGACTGCCAAAATCGTCGATATCGAGGCTTATACCGTAGAGACCGTTTTTTCCGCGATGGCTTCACAAATGCCTGACGAAGGCATGGACAAGACCATTGCCATCGTCGATATCGGCGCGACCATGACTAATCTGAGTGTGATACAAAATCACAGGTTAATTTACACCCGCGAGCAAAATTTTGGCGGCAAGCAGTTGACCGAAGAAATAATGCGCCGCTATGGCTTGTCCTATGATGAGGCTGGACTCGCCAAGCGCCAGGGTGGGCTGCCTGATAATTACGAACCCGAGGTGCTCGAGCCATTCAAGGAAACAACCGCGCAACAGGTCAGCCGATTTTTACAGTTCTTTTATTCCGCAGGCGGTACAGATAGTGACATAGACCATCTGGTATTGGCTGGCGGTACCGCGTGTTTACCGAATCTGGCGGAACTAACCGAGTCTCATATCGGCGTGCCTACGACAATAGCCAATCCTTTTAGCAATATGTCATCCTCGAGCAGAGTTAATAAAGCCAACCTGAAAGCTGATGCACCTTCGTTCCTGATAGCTGCCGGACTCGCCATTCGCGGGGCTGAATATCAATGATTACCGCAATCAATCTGCTTCCCTGGCGCGAGGAACTTCGGCAAGAACAGAAAAAACAGTTCGGTATTCTCACTGTCCTGATGATGTTTCTGGCAGCAGCAATCTTCGGTCTGATACACCTCCAGATGGTCACCAAGATTGACTACCAGCTCTCAAGAAACAGTTTCATGAGCGGTGAGATTAGCAAGCTGGACAAGGAAATAGCCGAAATCAGTGAATTGAGGAAAGTTCGCCGTAGCCTCGTGGAACGCATGGAAGTTATACAGGATTTGCAGCGCAGTCGGCCTTCGATCGTGCATTTATTTACCGAAATAGTGAAGACCGTGCCTAACGGCGTCTACCTGAAATCATTAACCCAGACCGGGGACAACTTGCTGATGAATGGGCAGGCCGAATCTAACGCTCGAGTATCTACCTATATGCGCAACCTTGACGCATCGGACTGGCTTAAAGCGCCGAATTTAAAAGTAATAGAAATTGAAGACATAAAGGTGAATCGTATCAGCACCTTTACGCTAACCGTAAAGCAGACTTCTCCCGATGCTGACGAAGACAAGGTGACTGAGGAGGGAGGACTTAAACCATGAATTTTGAAGAGCTCCAACATCACCTCGAACCCGATAATATTGCCAACTCACCCCTTTCAATTCGACTGGGTGTAATCATCACATTATGTACACTAATAATTGGCGCCGGACTATGGTTCGATACACGAAATCAGTTGGTAGAACTGGAAAATCAACAAGAAAAGGAAATTGCATTAAAAGAAGAATTTAAAGTTAAAGCCCTTCGTGCGGCCAAATTGGAGCTTTATAAGGAACAGCTAGCCGAAATGAACGCCACTTTCGGAGCCCTGTTACGACAACTCCCGGAGAAAACCGACGTCGAGTCATTACTCGTCGATGTATCACAAACCGGTTTAGCCAGCGGCCTGGAAGTGAATAAATTCAAACCGAGTGTAGAGGAAAAGAAGGGATTTTATGCCGAACTGCCAATATTGCTGGAAGTGATAGGATCTTTTCATCAAATGGCCACCTTCATCAGTGGTATTGCGGCCTTACCCCGGATTGTAACTATCAGCGACATGAAGCTGGAATATGCTGAAAAAGATCCAAAAGACGCGGCGACGTCAGGCAGGCTTAAAATGTCAGCAACCGCCCGGACCTATCGATACCTTCAGGAGGATGAGCAATGACCGGTCATCCTGATAAATATTTTCGGTTGGTGTTTGTGTTGTCTTTGATGGGTTTGCTAGCCGCCTGTAACCAGGGAGTTGGTGATCTCCGCACATTTGTACAGCAGATAAAGGCCCAGCCACCCGGTAGAATAGAGCCTATACCCGAGTTTCAGCCCTACCAGAACTTCGAATATACCTCGCATGATCTCCGAGACCCGTTCAAGATGGTGGACTTCAGGCGTCCGGACGAAAATGCCGAATTGATCGAAAATATAGCCAGCGGTCCCAAGCCCAATATAGACCGGGTCCGCGAGCCGTTAGAAGACTTTCCTCTGGATACCTTACGGCTCAAAGGCACTATTACCAAAGACGGTATTAAATGGGGGTTGATATTTGCCCCGGACAATACCATACATCGAGTACTGGAAGGCCATTATATGGGACAAAACCACGGGCGTATCATATCGGTTACCGACCAAATAATTGAGCTGACGGAAATTGTCCCCGACGGCCTAGGCAACTATATCGAACGTGCTTCGGCCGTAGCACTGATCGATTAGCGAGAGGAATCACCCATGAGCACGTGCAATACAAGACCTAAGATCACTAGAATATTCAATTCCTTTCTAGCCGGGCTATGCCTGCTCGGGTTTGGACTGAACAATGCAGTCGCCCGCGAATTAATCGGTCTGGATTATTCGGTAATGACCGGAAACGCGGTCCAACTGGTATTCACGTTTGATGAAGATGCGATCGAACCACGCACTTTTACCATAGATGACCCTGCCCGCATTGCGCTGGACTTTGCCGATACTACTAACAGCCTCAGGCAAAGAAACCTGCAGGTTGGTATCGGTAACCTGCAGAATATTATCTCAGCGGCGGCGCAGGGGCGAACCCGAGTTGTACTGAATCTGACCCGGAACAGTGACTATGCAATTAGTTTGGACGGTAATCAGATGACATTAACCCTGGGCGAGCCGGGTCAACCATTGCTCGTATCTGGTCAATCCGATGCACCGATTACCGGTGTTTCGTTAACTACCACATTACCAGGAATCGCCAAGGGTATTACCAATATCGATTTTAAACGCGGGCCGAATGGGGAAGGGCGCATAATTCTCAGTCTCACCAGCCCCTCTATTAGTACCGATGTATGGCGTGAAAATAATGTGATCTATGTCGAATTAATCAGTTCGGTACTCCCCAATGAATTACAGCGGCGCATGGATGTTAGCGATTTCGCGACGCCAATCACTCATATCGATACCATCCAGGACGGCTCGAATATCAGATTGACTATTGCTTCGATCGGTGATTTCGAGCACCTGGCTTATCAAACCGACAAAATTTATACGATCGAAGTGGCGCCGATCTCCAAGGAAGAGATTGAGGAAAAGAAGAAAACCAAGTTTGGTTATACCGGCGATCGCCTATCCCTGAACTTCCAGGATATCGAGGTGCGTTCGGTATTACAGTTGCTCGCAGACTTTACCGGCTTAAACCTGGTGGTGAGTGATTCAGTCGTTGGTAATTTGACCCTACGACTGAAAAACGTGCCCTGGGACCAGGCCATGGATATCATATTGAAAACCAAAGGTCTGTCTCAACGTCGCGCCGGAAATGTGATATTAATCGCACCAACCGACGAAATTGCCGCCCGTGAGAAACTCGAACTCGAATCTCGCAAACAGGTCGAGGATCTAGAACGTTTGCGCACCGTATTTATCAAGGTCAACTATGCGAAGGCAGAAGAAATGGCCGAGTTACTGAATCAAACAGACAATGCCATATTGTCGAGTAGAGGATCAGTCAGCGTCGATGTACGGACCAATACCCTGCTGGTTAAAGACACCAGCGAGAGTCTGACAAATGTACGCGATTTGCTCGTCGAACTGGACATCCCGGTTCGCCAGGTATTGATTGAAACGCGCATCGTAATCGCGAATGACGATTTCAGCAAGGAATTGGGTGTGCGGTTTGGCATCAGTAGAGACTCGCTGGGCACCGGTACTGTCGGGAACACTGCAGTAGCTTCGGGTTCCCTCGAGGGCATCACCGATCTGATAAATAATAATCCATTACTCATTCCTGACGGTTTAATGGTAAACCTGCCGGTGCAAAACCCGGCTGGTACCTTCGCACTGGCACTGGCTAAACTGCCGCTCGGCACCCTACTGGAAATGGAACTCTCTGCTGCCCAGGTTGAAGGCCGGGGCGAGGTGGTATCCAGCCCCAGGGTTATCACGGCTGACTCTCACACCGCCAAAATCGAACAGGGTATAGAAATTCCATATTTGGAGCTGAGTGATGGCGATGCGACATTAAAATTCAGAAAAGCTGTGTTATCACTCGAAGTCACGCCGCAAATAACGCCCGATGACCGCATCATTATGGATCTCGATGTTCACAAGGATTCGCAGGGGGAGCTGGTAGCATTTGGATCAGGGCTGTTTGCACCGAGTATCGATACTCGCCAAGTACAATCGCAATTACTGGTCGACAACGGCCAAACCGTAGTGCTCGGTGGCATCTACGAGACTGTGAAGACTAAACAGACAACCCGGGTGCCTTTCTTTAGTGATCTACCGATTATCGGCGCACTATTTCGATCCTCAATTACCGTGGATGATCGCTCCGAACTACTGATATTTGTAACACCGAAAATATTGCAGGGCACTAGTCTCGATATCCGCTAGCCTTCGCCGCACTACTGGCTATAAAGGCAGCCCCACGGCTGCCTTTTTTATGCCTGCCATGAAAAAACCATTAATTGAGCCTGCCCGCTGATGCATCGGGACTGTTTCTAGTATCATGGCCCAATGAAGGCGCAAAATATCATCCTGATCGGTCCGATGGGATCTGGCAAATCAACTATCGGTAAAATTCTGGCGAATAAACTACACCGGGAATTTCGCGACAGCGATCATTTCATCGAAGAAAAAACCGGGGTGGATATCGGGCGTATATTTGATATTGAAGGTGAGAACGGATTTCGCGACCGTGAGTCGAATGCGCTGATAGAATTGCTTGGTCATCATAGCCGGGTTGTCGCCACCGGAGGTGGCTCGGTTTTACGAAAGGAAAATCGGGCGCTGCTAATTTCTTGCGGATATATTATCTTTCTCGATACAACCGTAAATCAACAATTACAGCGCCTGCGCCGGGACAAAAAAAGACCCCTGTTACAAACCGATAATCCGCGCAGGCGACTCGAAGCCCTGTTCGATGAACGCAGGCCAATATACCTTCAGATTGCCGATCTTGCGGTGAAAACTGATCGAAAATCAGCCCGCAAACTGGCATCCGATATAATCAATCAACTGCCCGATAATTTACTCTAAATCATGGCTCTTTCCGATACCCTCAAAGTCGATCTCGGTGATAGAAGTTATCCCGTCTATATCGGCACCGACCTGCTAACCGAGGCCGATTTACTGGTCAGGCACATTCGTGGTAATTCAGCGCTTGTGGTTACCAATACTACGGTCGCACCGTTATTCCTTGCAAAAGTACAAGCGATATTGAAAGCACACAATATTCGCCACGATCATTTAATCCTCGACGACGGCGAGCAGTACAAGACCGTTGCGACGATGGGGAAAATTATTGATAGCCTGTTGCAGCAACGACATGATCGCCAGACCACTCTGATAGCACTCGGTGGCGGCGTGGTTGGTGATATCACTGGCTTTGCCGCCAGCATCTATCAACGCGGAGTGCATTATATCCAGATCCCGACCACGTTACTGGCCCAGGTGGATTCTTCGGTCGGCGGCAAAACCGGCGTCAACCACCCGCTTGGTAAAAATATGATTGGCACTTTTTATCAGCCGCAGTGTGTCATTGCCGATACCACTACCCTCGACACCCTGCCTACCCGTGAACTCAGTGCCGGCCTCGCCGAAGTAATCAAGTATGGACTGATCCATGATGCGAAATTTTTCGACTGGCTGGAACAAAATATAAATCAGTTACTGGCTGGTGACCACCGGGCGCTGTGTCAGGCTGTCCGGGTTTCCTGTTCCATCAAAGCTGAAATTGTCGCCATCGATGAGCGCGAATCCGGAATTCGCGCGATCTTGAATCTGGGGCATACTTTTGGCCACGCGATTGAAACCGTGCTGGGCTACGGTAAATGGTTACACGGCGAGGCCGTTGCAGCGGGGATGGTGATGGCGGTCGACTTGTCACTGCGCCACGGCTGGATAGATGATAATGTTAAACAGCGAACCATTGATATTCTCGATAAAGCGGCCCTACCGATCAAGTCACCGCCCAGTATGTCCGCCGATGACTATATGAATGCAATGGCAATCGATAAAAAAACGCTCGATGGAACGATCAGGCTGGTCCTCCTGAAAGCCCTTGGCAAGGCCATTATAACCGCTGATTACGAAACCGATTTACTCAAACAAACACTGAACCAGTGTTGAAATACGGCCGCGGCAATTTGATAGCGGTCGCTGCCCTGTTACGGTCGACGGGCTGATTGATTTAAGGAACCTCTGATTAATTCTGGGTGAATCGGGTTGTGATTCAAAATGCCGAAGCGTCGGACCGTTCAGTTCAAGGCGTGGAACGCAAGGCCGCTCATCGACACCCTGTCGCCGCGGCACTGGCACTTCCTTGTGCTGTGTAATAGCAGGGCTATTGCTAAGTTTCACAACATGGGAATTGGTCATTTTGGGCACAACACGTTCATTCATGAATTGATCAGAGGTTCCTTAACTGGAATTGATTCGATAGGGTATAATATTTGCCCTTTTTGGCAGTAGGATCGCGTTAAGTCCGGCAGACTCCCTGAACAGGGTTAACCAGGTGGCGACGCCCCGCAGCAGTGAGATTCGAGCATACAAGGTCGTATCGTCTTTGAATTTCGGTATTAATAATGAGCACGAGCACTAAACTCAA
>Ga0209987_10000187_pt1 | contig 30003 bp, 27 predicted proteins | sample N074metaG_FD_182134 | JGI IMG/M metagenome (GOLD analysis project Ga0209987, IMG submission 182134) | Deep subsurface microbial communities from Kermadec Trench to uncover new lineages of life (NeLLi) - N074 metaG (SPAdes) (version 2) | ecosystem: Environmental > Aquatic > Marine > Ocean trench...
GCGGCCATGTCGTTTCTGGTCCACAAGGTCGAGCTGCATTCACGGCATCCGGTCGTGGTGCTGGTCGCGCTCTTTGCGGTCATCGAAGTGGCCTTTTTCGTGCTGGCCCCACTGGCGATGCCTGGCGCGATCGAAAGATTGGGAATCACCCGGGTCGCCGCGGCGAATCTGCTGGCCGCCGGGACGATGGGGCTCTTCTTCGTGCTTTCCCACCGCGCAGGCGCGTGGAAGAAAGTCAAGCACACCACGCCCGAACTCATCTCAGACTCGCTCTGCTCGGGCGTGCTGGGTGGCTCGGCGGTCGCTCTCTTCTTCTTGTTCTTCGACATTCTGGATGGGCAGCCGTTCTTCTCGCCATCGCTGATGGGAAGCGTGCTCTTCCAGGGCGTTGCGGCACAGGACGTGGTGGACGTGCGGTTCGCCGCAGTCGCCTACTTCAGCATCGCGCACATCGTCGCGTTTGCTGCGCTCGGAGCGGCGATGTCGTACCTGGTCCACAGGGTCGAGCTGCATTCAAAGCATCCGGTCATGGTGCTGTTCGTGCTCTTTGCGGTCGTCGAAGTGGCCTTTTTCGTGCTGGCCCCACTGGCGATGCCTGGCGTGATCGAAAGATTGGGAATCATCCGGGTCGCCGCCGCGAACCTGCTGGCGGCCGGGACGATGGGGCTCTTCTTCGTGCTCTCCCACCGCGCAGGCGCGTGGAAGAAAGTCAAGCACACCACGCCCGAGCTGATCTTCGACTCGGTCTGCTCGGGCGTGCTGGGCGGCTCGGCAGTGGCCCTCTTCTTCCTGTTTGTCGATCTCATGGACGGGCAGGCGTTCTTCTCGCCGTCGCTGATGGGAAGCGTGCTCTTCCAGGGCGTCGCGGCACAGGACGTGGTGGACGTGCGGCTCGCCTCGGTCGTCTACTTCAGCATCGCGCACATCGTCGCGTTCACTGCGCTCGGAGCGGCCATGTCGTTCCTGGTTCACAAGGTCGAGCTGCATTTGCGGCATCCCGTCCTGACGTTGGTCGTGCTCTTTGCGGTCATCGAAGTGGCCTTTTTCGTGGTAGCCCCACTGGCGATGCCTGGCGTGATCGAAAGATTGGGAATCATCCGGGTCGCCGGCGCAAACCTGCTGGCCGCCGGGACGATGTCGCTCTTCTTCATGTGCTCGCACCGCGCGGGCGTGTGGGAGAAGCTCAAGCACACCACGCCCGACTTCATCTTCGACTCGTTCTTTTCGGGTGCGCTCAGCGGCTCGGTGGTCGCTCTCTTTTTCCTGTTCTTCGACCTTCTGGACGGGCAGCTGTTCTTTACGCCTTCGCTGTTAGGCAGCGTGATGTTTCACGGCATTGCGGCAGAGGTCGTGACGGAGGTGCGACTCGATGCCGTCGCCCAGATCGCGATTGCGCACTTCATCGCGTTCGGTGCGATCGGAACGGCGATTTCGTTCCTGGTTCACAAGGTCGAGCTGCACTCGCAGCATCCAATCTTGGTACTGTTCGTGTTTTTCGCAATTATCGAAGTGAGCTTCCTCGCCGTGGCCCCGCTGGCGATGCCTGGCGTCATCGAAAGACTGGGAGTCATCCGGGTTGGCGCGGCGAATCTGCTGGCAGCCGGTGCGATGGCGCTCTTCTTCGTGAAGTCTCAAAGCATGGCAGAGGCGCAACCGAGCCGCCCATTGAACCACTCGCTACGCCCAACCTCGCGAGACGCTGAAGCCCTGAAGTAGAAAAGTTGGCCTTCGGCCAAAGCTTTTGCGGCGTCGGATGACACGCTTTGCGCGTCATCCTCCTAGCTCTCGAGTTTGGCGGCTCGGCGCATCCAGAAGATCAGCAATGAGGCAATGCCCGTCAGGACCACGACAACCACCCCCAGCAGGGCGAGCACTCCCGCCTTCGCGCCCTGGACCATCGTGGAGTTCGGATCGCCATAGCAGACGGAACAAGCCAGCGCGGGCGCTGCGCTGAGCAGCACACCCAGGCACGCGAGGATCGTCAGCGATAGGCTGGCCGGTCGATGCTGACTCATAGGTAACCGAAACCCTTCAGCTTGCGTAAGAACCAGACCCCGTACCACGCGAGCAAGAGGCTTCCGATGAAGGATCCCACACCGAGGGCGAGGTGCGTGCCGTTTCCGGATTGGGCGAAGTCCAGGGTCGCCCAGACCCCGACACCGATGCAGAGCAGCATCGACACCACGATGAAGAAGATGTGGAAGGTTTTCAGCGACACGGGTCCTTCACCTTCTCGGGTTCTAGCCCACCCACAACGGGCCGTTCCCGGTTTCGGTCCAAAAGGGCAGGGCAAACAGGAAGACCAGGAAGGCCGCGCAGAGTACCAACAACCAGAGGATCACCTTTTCCTCTGAGAGGAGATGCATGAAGTAGCCGGCCACCAGGCTCGCCTTCACTGTCGCCACCACCATCGCCAACGTGATGGCGAGCGGCGTCGGCAGCCGAAGGTACGAAATCGCGACCGTTATAATCGTCAGCACCGCCAGCGCGACGAATACCATCACGTAGACCCGGAGGTGTGATCTGACGCGCGCGGCTTCCGACTCGCTGATGGCGACTGTTTCGCTCATGGTGACCCCTAGAGTAGGTAGAGCAACGGAAAGAGAAAGATCCAGACCAGGTCGACGAAGTGCCAGTAGAGCCCGGAGATTTCGATACGGCCGGCGAAACGCTCGGGCTCGGTCTTGTACAGCGCAAGGCCCCAGACCAGCAGCCAAATGTTGACCAGAATGCCCAAGAAGACGTGCAGGGCGTGCAACCCGGTAATCGTAAAATAGAAACCGTAGAACGTGGAGGGATCGGAGGCCCCCGGCCAGCCGGTGGCCGGGAAGATCCCATGATGGAATTTACCGCTGTACTCGAATCCCTTCACGACCAGGAAGAGCATACCCAGCGCGATCGTCGCGCCCATGTAGCGCTTGAAGGCGCCGGGGTTGCCCATCTTGAGCGACGCCCAGGACATCACCATCGTGATGCTCGAAGTGATGAGCACGAGGGTATTGAAGGTCCCGATCGGCACGTTCAACCCGGCTTCCACGCCGGTCGGCCAGGTCCCCTCTGCCGCGCCCACGCGCAGCAGCACATACGAGGAGAACAGGGCGCCGAACAACATGACCTCGGAAGCCAGGAACAGCCAGATTCCGAGCTTGCCGCTGGTGACGCCGGTGAGCGGATGGGGTTCGGTCCGGTACGGGATGACGATTTCAGACATGTCTAGCTCTCCTGCTTGATGAATTGCGGGGAGAAATCGCTAGACGCGCCGGGCACACTGTATTCATACGGTCCGGAGTACACCACGGGGGGCTCGACGAAGTTTCCGTGCGGCGGCGGTGTCGATGTCGCCCATTCGAGGGTCGTTGCCTGCCAGGGATTTTCCTCCGCCCTCTCCTTCTTTCGCATGCTCATGAAGAAGTTGATGATGAACGGGATCTGGGACAGGGCGAGGAGCCAAGCCGACCAGGAAGACATCGTGGTCAGGCCGTGAACGGCCGCTCCAATCTCGTAGACGGTCGGATCGAACAGTCGGCGACTCACCCCCGCCATGCCCTCGAACATCATGGGCATGAAGATGCCGTTCATGAAGACGAAGGACAGCCAGAAGTGGAGCTTTCCCAGAGGCACGTTCATTTGCCGGCCGGTGACCTTTGGATACCAGTGATAGATGCCCGCGAACATCGCGAAGATGGTGCCCGGGGCGACCACGTAGTGGAAGTGCCCGATCACGTAGTAGGTGTCGTGGAAGTGCGCGTCTGGAGCCGCCAACCCCAGCGGCAGTCCAGTCAGCCCGCCGATCCCGAACATTGGCAGGAAGGCGAGCGCGAACAGCATGGGGACGGGGAACCGGATCGAGGCCCCCCACAGGCTGATCACCAAGCAGGTCAGAATGATCACCGACGGGATCGAGATGATCATCGTGGTGATCTGGAAGAAGGTGCTCATCGTGGTTCCCATGCCGGTCATATACATGTGGTGCGCCCAGACACAGAAGGACATGAAACCGAGAAACAACAGCGAGTACACCATCGGCCGGTAGCCCCACAGGGGCTTGCGGCTGTTGTTGGCGATGACCTCGGCCACGATCCCCATGCCGGGCAGGATCAGCACATACACTTCGGGATGGGCGAGGAACCAGAACAGGTGTTGCCAGAGCAGCGGACTACCGCCGCCGACCGCAGCCACCGGATCGCCGCCCGACACCAACCCGGTGGGCATGAAAAAGCTCGTATCGGCCAAGCGGTCCATCAGTTGAAAAATCGCCGCGACCTGGAGCGGCGGAAACGCCAGCAGCAACAGGAACGCGGTCACCAGCTGCGACCAGATGAAGAACGGCAGTCGGAAGAACGTCAAACCCTCTGCTCGGAGGTGGATGATCGTGACGATGAAGTTGATCGCCCCGAGCAGTGAAGACGCGATCAGGAAGATCATTCCGATCAGCCAGAAGGTCTGGCCGGTCGTCGCGGTGACAGAGAGGGGGGCGTAGGAGGTCCAGCCCGAACTCGCCGCACCGCCCGGCAGGAAGAAACTCGACAGCATCACGAGGCCGCCGATCACGAACGCCTGGTAGCTCGCCATGTTCAGCCGCGGAAAGGCCATGTCCGGCGCGCCGATCTGCAGCGGAACGATGTAGTTTCCGAATGCGCCGACCGCGAGGGGAACGATCCCCATGAAGACCATGATGGTGCCGTGCATGGCGCCGAGCGAATTGTAGAAACTGGGCAGCATGGCACCGTCGTCCACCAGGGTCTCCCCGAGCAGACCTCCGATGATCGGAATCGCCTCACCCGGATAGGCCAGCTGCCAGCGCATCATCATCATCAGACAGAGGCCGAAGAACAAGAAGAGCAGCGCGGTGATCCCGTACTGGATCCCGATTACCTTGTGGTCGGTCGAGAACACATAGCTGCGCAAGAACCCCAACTTGGCGTGTGATTCACTCATTCGTCCAACCCCAACGCTTCGTGCTCTTCATCCAGCCACTTCTGAAAATCTTCCTTCGACTCGATGACGAGATTGGCTTTCATCTCGTAGTGCCCCAGGCCGCAGAGCTGTGCGCAGCCCACCTGGAATCTCCCTGTCTCCTTGGCTTGGAACCAGATCGTGATCTCCATCCCTGGAACAACATCCTGGGTGATGCGCATGACCGGGATCTTGAAGCTGTGGATCACGTCCTTGGCGGTCAGGCGCGCAATCACCGGCCTATCGACTGGGAAGTGGAACCCCCTGACGGTGATGTCGTCCCAACCGGCCTCGTCATCGAAGTCGAGGCCCGCCGGGTTGTCATCGGCGTAGAACTCCGGCCCGGTCTTGCCGAACGTTCCATCTCTGCCCGGGTAGTGGAACAGCCACTTGAACTGCTCGGCCACCACGCGAACGACCATCGCGTCCTGCTCCGGAGCGAGTGGAAGATCGTCTTTGATCTTGGCCCAGACGGGCATCGCGAATACGACCAGTACGACCGTCTCGGCGACGGCTACCCCGATCTCGAGCCAGCGGTTCCACTTCGCCTCGATGTCCCTGTAGATGGCCACGTGACCCGGGCGTGCGCGGAACCGGATCAGGCAGTACACGATGAAGCCTCCCCAGAAAATGAAGAGGGCGAGCATGAACCAATGGATCGCGTTGATCATGAAATCGATATCGGCGCCATGCACTGAAACGTCGGGGGGAAGCCACCAGCCGTATTGCGGATCGTTCACTGGGATCCCTCTCTAGCTCTTGGGGTAGGCAAACTCGACGGTCTTGGTCTCTTTGTCACCGATCGTGACCGTCTGCTCCATCACCTCGTATTTCTCGTGCCAGGCCTCGATTGTATAGGTGCCCGGCGGGAGATTTTCCAACTTGAATGAGCCATCGTCACCGGTCACCGAGAAGTAGGGATGTTCCACCACGGCGACATAGGCGTTCATCCAGGGATGGATGTCGCACTTGACCTTCATGGGCGGACTCGCCTCATCCCTTTTCATCTTGATGGTGACGTTTGCGGCGCCCGCGGGCTGGGACCGATTGAACGGCCGGTTGACCTTCGCGTAGCCGTGGACATTGTGCGCGGTGGGATCGCTGGTCTTGATCGACAGGGACTGGCCCTTCCGCATGCCCTGCACGTGCGGGCTGTACATGCAGCCCTTCTGGTCCAGCATGGCGTCGCCTTCGGGCATCGGAAAACTCCAGCCCTCGACGCCCGATTTGACCCAGACGAAGACGTTTCGGAGCGTTCCGTTGTCATTGAGGATGACCGTGTCCGGCTTCAGCCGCTTACCGCCGTGCGCCTCTGCGCATTTCTCGTCTGCGCCCGCCATGTCGATCGGCCGCGATCGCGGTTTCTTGCCGGTGAATTTCACGCTACCCGTGATCGTCGCCGTGCCCACTGCGGGATCCCACGGCTTGCCATCATCGGCGCCGCTGCTCAGAGGAAAAACAAGAGCCAGGCTGGCTAGAACGAGAAACAATCGCTTGTCCACGGAACCTCCTAACGACGATGTCAGATATCGCTCCTGGGTTTGGACGGGTCAAGCCCGGGCGAATTCAGAATTGATTGGCATTGATGAAACGCTGTTCTGTTGTGCAGACCTCGCGCAAAAGCCTCTGAAACCTCTAGAAAGATCCAGCACCTTTAGCATACTATTCGCGACGCAACATTGGACCCGGGGGGCGGATGGCAGCGAAAGGGGGAGGTTGGCCGGGCGCTCTCGCCGGAGTCCGCGGCGGGATCTTAAAAATCTCACTCATACTGATCGTTGTCTATCTGGTGGTCTTCCTGCTGCCGCGGTCTTTCGAGACCGCCGACTACCGGGAGTTTCCGGTAATTGGTAGCCGGGTGCTCGTGTGGTGTCTGGCCCAAGCGCATCTGATGTTTGCCGCGTTTGTGCTGGGTGTGCCGATTTTCGCGTTGATCGCCGAAGTGATGGGCGTTGTGATCAAGGATGAACGCTACGACGGGCTGGCCAAGGAGTTCACTCGGCTGCTGGCCATGAGTTACACGTTCACTGCCACGCTCGGCGGTCTTCTGCTGATTGCGCTGGTGACACTCTACCCCCGCTTCGTCACCCACATGGAGAAGGTGTTCGACCCGACGTGGTCCTTCTACGTGCTGGCCATCTTCAGTGAGGCGCTGGTTGCCTATCTCTACTGGTACAGCTGGGATCTGCTGCAGGGGAAGCGGAAACGCTGGCACCTCTTCATCGGCGTGCTCGTCAACCTGGGGGGGATCGCCATCCTGGTGATCACCAACGCCTGGACGGGCTACATGATGACGCCAGCCGGTGTAGAGGGTACCGACCTCGCGATTACCGTTACGAGTCGCTACGACGCTTTCACAAACTTCGCCTGGAACCCCTTGAACATCCACCGGCTGCTGGCCAACGTCTGCTTTGGCGGGTCGATCGTGGGCGCCTACGCGGCGTTCCGCTTTCTGGCAGCGACCAACGACGATGAGCGGGAACGCTACGACTGGATGGGCTACGTCGGCAGCTTCATCGCCGTGGCGGCCTTCATTCCGCTGCCGTTCGCGGGTTACTACCTGGGTCTCGAGATCTACTCCTACAGCCAGCAGATGGGGGTATCGATGATGGGCGGCTCCTTCGCCCAGCTCTGGATCCTGCAAGCCATCCTGATCGGCTCGCTGTTTATGGGCATCAACCTTTACCTATGGTTGGCGATGGGCCGCATCCCGGGCGGCGATCGCTATCGCAAGTACCAGGCGCCGGTGATGGTCGCGCTTGCGACGGGTCTCGCGGTGTGGGCCACACCCCATACCATCATCGCGACCTTCGCCGAGATGAAGGCCATGGGCAGCGCCCACCATCCGAAGCTCGGCTTTCTGGGCGTCATGTCGGCCAAGAACACCGCCGTCAATGTGATGATCCTCGCCACCTTCCTCAACTTCATGCTCTACCGGCGGGGCAACAAGCAATCGACGTCGTCCTTCGCCAGCGTGGGCAAGGGGATCCAGGCGCTGGCCCTGCTTGCCGTCGGAGTGGGGATCGTCTGGATTGGTGTCTACGGCTACTTCGTGCCCGCCGCGGTGCGGGTCGGGCTCTCGAAGTACCAGCCGCTGATGGTCGGGGCGTACATGGTCTTGTTCCTGGCCCTCGAAGCCCCGATCTACCGCGGCGCGAAGTCCCTTGGTGAAATCCGTTGGGGACAGATGCCACGCATCTCGCAGTACGTCCTGTTCTTCCTGGCCGTCACCTTCACCTGGCTGATGGGATTGATGGGCTACATCCGCTCCGGCATTCGTCAACACTGGCATGTGTATCAAGTCATGCGGGATACGAGCGACTCTGCCTACATCCCAACCCATGGGTTCGCGACGATGGTCGTTTCGATCATCGTGATCTTGTTCTTCCTGTTCGTGTCGATGGTGTTTGCGATGGCGATGCGCTCAGAGCTGAAGGAGCGACAGGCGAGTTGACCGCGGTATTCCTCAAAATCCTGGCCTTCGTGGTCCTGATTACCGGGTTCTACGGGGGCGTCGGCCAGTTCTGGTTGACGCAGTCGGAAGAGCACCCGCCCCCCGAGTTGGAGATCACGGTCGATACCGATATCGACACCCTGGTTGGGATGGGCGAGACGCTCGTCAGGAACAAGGGTGGCTGCCTCCTCTGCCACAAGATCACCGAGCAGGGAAACAACCGCGGGCCGGACCTCCGAGGGGTGGGTGGTCGGGCCGGGGTACGGAAACCCGGCATGAGCGCCGAGGCCTATCTGATGGAGTCGCTCGTCGAGCCCGGAGCGTATGTGGTCGAGGAGTTCGCCACGGCCGGCGGCGCGAGCATCATGCCTTCCGCCGACCGGCCGCCGGCCGACATGAGCGCGACCGAGCTCAAGGCCCTGGTTGCATTCCTCCAATCGCTGAGCGGGGAGGTCACCGTCGAGATCACCGCCGAGGATGTCCGGGCGGCCGAGGCCAGCAAACAGCAGGCGCCCCCCAGCACCGCGAGCAGCCACCCGGGCGCCGCCCTGCTCAGCGTGAAAGCCTGCGTGGCTTGCCACGACGTCAAGGGGAGCGCGCGGCTCGTCGGACCTCCGTTGACGAATGTCCGTGAGCGGCTTTCGGCGGCGGAGATCCGTCAGTCGATCGTCGATCCCGACGCGGTGATCGCGGAGGGCTTCGCGGCGGGCCTGATGCTGCAGAACTTCGCCGAGACGCTGACCCCCGAGGAGCTGGACCAGCTCGTCAGCTATCTCTCCGGTGAGGTTTCGCTGGCTGAGCGCCTGTCCCACCCGGCAGCGCATCTCGTCTTCTTGATATTGCTATTCAACGTAGGTACGTACGCAGCGATGCGTATGTCTCGGTCTGCGCGTCCGATGACCGCTCCCGGCGAACTCGCAGAGAGTGAGCCCGGGGCGAAGCGCTCCTGGCTCCCGGTCGGTGCGTTGCTCGGTGCCATCGTGCTCGCTCTTGGGCTTTACCTGGGGCTCCGGAACGGATCCCCAGAAACTCCCGAGGCGAAACAAGCGGCGGCGGTCGAACCGTCCAGTTCGGGTGATGCGCCGGTCGAGCCGGCTATGTCGGCCGAAGCACCGGTCGCACCGATGCCGTCGGCCGAAGCGGCTACGGCAGTCGAGGCGCTGGCCGTACCAGCCGCGTCGGCGGCGGCGCTGGACGGAAAAGCGCTCTTCGGGGTCACCTGCACGGCTTGCCACGGACCGGACGCCAAGGGTTTGCCCGGTCTGGGCAAGGACATGACGACCAGTGCGTTCATCGCATCGAAGAGCGACGCGGAGCTGGTCGCGTTCATCAAGCAGGGGCGGGCGGTCGACGACCCGCTCAACACCACCGGGGTGCCCATGCCACCCATGGGAGCGAACCCGGCGCTCAGCGACGGCGATCTCTTGGCGATCGTCGAGTTCATTCGCTCGCTCCGCAACTGACCTGGGGGAAGTCGTCGTGCTTGAGGAATCGAATGCGTAGATTGGTGTTGCCGCTCTCGATCCTCAGCTGGCTCTGTGTCTGGGCGGCGCTCAAGTTTGGCGTTCAGCCCCCCATCCCCGGCCAGGTGATGGGTCTCTACATGGCGATCACCACGGTCGCGATCCTCGTCTTTCTCGTGGCCGACCAGGATCGCTTCCAGGCTTTCCTCGCTCCCCTCGTCATGCTCCTGAAGGAGGAGAGGCTTGCCGTACCCCGAATCCTGAGCCTGATCGCCCTCCCATTGCTCCTCGGCTGGTTCACCTACAACAACGTGCGGCCTCACTTCGACCCGCCCTTCGAGGCGCGGATCATCCACCCCGAACCGCCGGCCCGGTTCAAACTGAATGGGAAGGACTTCGACGTGCTCAATGCCCATCGGCCGCCGGAAATGGAAGTCAATGAGGAGAATCTCGCCGCGGGAAGACAGATCTACTACCGCAACTGCATGTACTGCCACGGCGACTACTTGAATGGGGCGGGTCACTTCGCCGATGCGCTGAACCCGCTGCCCGCCAACTTTCGCGACCAGGGTACGATTTCCCAGCTCGAGGAGGGCTACATCTACTGGCGCATCGCCACGGGCGGCCGGGGGCTGCCCGATGGGGCGACTCCTTGGAATTCCTCGATGCCGGTCTGGCAGGATTTCCTCACGGAGGATGAGATCTGGCAGGTCATCGCTTTCATTTACGACGCTTCCGGCTCGACGCCGCGGACCTGGGAGCACTGATGGCGAACTCATGCCGCGGGGTACTCCTGCTGATGGCCACGCTTCTGATGCCCGGCATTGCGCCGGCGCAGGACTTTGCGGCGAAGGGGTTCAAGGTGATTCCCACGAGCCCGCGTGAATCCACTCCGGAAGACGTGGCGGCCGGCAAGTTGCTCTATGAAGCCAACTGCATGCAGTGTCACGGCGCGGAAGGAGACGGGCAGGGCGTGATGGCCGAGCTGCTCAACCCCCGTCCGCGCGATTTCCGCCGGGCGATCTACAAGATCCGCAGGACCCCGCAAGGCGAGTTGCCGATCGACGACGACCTGTTCCAGATCGTGAGCAACGGCATGCCCGGGACCTCGATGCCCGCTTGGCGGGGCCTCCTGAGTGACGCGCAGATCTGGCAGCTGGTGGATTACATCGAGACCTTCAGTGAGGACTTTGCCGACTACCCCGCCGAGGAGCAGTTTGTGCTCGAAGGCCGGATCGAGCAGACACCCGAGAGCATCCAGCGCGGCGCCGAGGTCTACGTGAAGGCGGAGTGTGCCAAGTGCCACGGCGTCGGCGGACGCGGCGACGGTCCCTCAGCCGCCACACTCGAGGACGAGTGGGAGTTCCGGATCTTCCCGGCTGACCTGACCCAGCCGTGGACGCTTCGGGGCGGCAGCTCCGTGGAGGATTTGTTTCGAACGCTCGCCACCGGTGTGAACGGGACACCCATGCCGTCCTTTTCGGATGCGTGGGGCGCAGAGGACCTGTGGCACCTCGCCAACTACCTCCACAGCATCGGTCGCGAGCCGAACTGGGGGGAGATCCTCCGGGCTCGAAAGATCGATGCCGTCCCCGAGGATCCGTTCGCTCCGGCCTGGGACGAGGTCGCGACGCTCGACATCCACCTCGCCGGCCAGATCATCCAGGAGCCGCGCCTCTTCAATCCTTCGGTCCAGAGCCTGACCGTTCAGGCCCTGTTCGACGACAAAGAATTGGCGCTTCTTTTGACCTGGAACGACCGCATCGAGAACAAGGGAGGGGACGAAGCGCCCGACGGAGAGGACGAAGCGTTCGACGAAGAGTACGAAGCGTTCGACGAAGAGGACGAAGCGCTCGACGCAGGCGGCGAAGTGCCCAACGACCGGGTGTCCGTGCTGTTTCCCGCCCGTGAGATGGAGGAGGGCAAGAAGCCGTACTTCCTGATGGGAGACCGCAAGCGCCCCGTCGATGCCTGGCAGTGGAGCGCTGGTGTGGGAACCGAGACGTTTTTCGCCCGCGGCATGGACGACGTCAAACCGCGGGCGTCGTCAGTGATGGGTCAGGGCGTGTATCGCGAGGGGCAGTACCGCGTGCTCCTGCGTCGCAGCCTGGGGGTGGATCTGGACGACACCGTCGTGTTTACCCCGGGTCGGATGATCCCGATTGCTTGGAATGTCTGGGACGGTGAGAATGCGGAGAATGGCAAGCAGCGCGCGATCTCGCGCTGGTACTACCTCCTGCTCGAGCCCGAAACCCCCTGGACGACCTGGCTCTGGCCGTTTATCGTGGTGGTTCTGACCGCCGGTGGTGAGGTGTTCGGGTTGCGTCGACTCCGGCGGCACTGGGCGAGCCAGAAACCGGCAACACCCACTCTCCCGGAGGTCTCGACGTCGTGAACACCGTGTCATTCGATTCGACACAGGTCTTCGATGTGGTGGTCGCCGGTGGGGGCCTCAGCGGCTTGGTGGTCGCCGAAGCGATCCTGCGACGCGAACCACAAACCAGCGTTCTGTGTCTGGAAGCCCGGGAACGCACGGGCGGCTGCATTCGAACCATCCGACGCGATGGGTTCGTGATGGAAGCCGGGCCAGCGGGGTTTCTCGATCGGTCGGGTGCGATGCGGCGACTCGCAGTCGCTCTCGGGATGGAAGAGCGGCTGATCGTGTCGGACAGCGGCGAACCCGTTCGATGGGTGCAGCGGGGTGGTCGGCTCCACCGGTTTCCGGATTCGGTCGGCACCTTTATACGCAGCGATCTGTTGAGCGCGCGCGGCAAACTGCGCATGCTTCTCGAGCCGTTCCAGCCGAACCACGAGGGTGAGGAGACGGTCGACGCGTTCGCGACCCGGCGGCTGGGTCGGGAGGCCGCAGAGGTGCTCGTCGATCCCATTGTGTCGGGAATCTACGCCGCAGACGCCGCGCAAGTGAGCCTGCAGGCGTCGCTGCCCGAGTTGGCGGCCGTCGCGAGCAGCAACCGCTCGTTGCTGTCCCGGTTCCTGCGCTCCACCGGACGGGTCAGTCCCCTGATCTCCTTCCGCGATGGTTGCGAGGAGCTCATCGACAAGTTGCGGCTTCGGATCCGCTCGGCCTCCGGCGGGTCGATTCGCTGCGACGCGCCGATCGAGGACGTTCGGGGCTCCGACAGCAACGGGGTTGGATTCCGCGTTCGCGTGGGAGGCGTCCAACCGCAGCGGATTCCCTGTCGGACCTTCGTTTCGGCGGCTCCGGCGATCGCCGCTTCGCGATTCTTCGGCGCCCTCGACGCACGCATCGCCTGGCAACTGGCCCAGGTTCGCTACGCGTCGGTCGCAGTGATTTCACTTGGTTACTTCCGAGAGGACGTGCCCCACTCGCTGCGCGGATTCGGATATCTGATCCCCAAGTGCGAGGAATCAGCCGTTCTTGGCGTCCAGTGGAGCAGCTCGATCTATCCCGGTCATCGAGCTCCCGATGGTACCTGTCAGCTGCGCCTCTTTCTCGGAGGCGCGCGCCATCCCACACTCGCGCGGGAGACCGAGGGTGATCTGGTTGCCATTGCCGCTGCGGAGCTGTATCGCACCCTCGGTGTTCGCGCAAAACCAGTGGCGTGCGAAGTTCACCGTCACCTGGAAGCGATGCCGCAGTATCTGCTCGGGCATGCTAAACGCGTAGAAGACATCGAGCGTCGGTCGCAGGAGCACCCCGGTTTGTTCATCGGTGGCAACGGTATGCGCGGATTGGGAATGGACTCCCTGGTACGCGACGCCGAGCTTCAGGCCGACGCGGTGATTCAGTATCTCGAGGCGTCGCCTCGTGTTCATCTCGGCGCATCACATTATCCCGACCGGGCTGTCAACTCGTCGGGTACACGAGTGGCTTACAAGGGCGACGGATCGCCCGTCCCCTGAACCCATTAGAGCGGAGGCATCGATGTACAAGAAAATCTACGTTCCGGTCGACAACTCGACTCATTCCAACCGGGCCATCGAATCCGCGGTGCGCATCGGCAAGGCCTTCGGCTCTGAGTTGGTGGGCTCGCACATCTACGCGGCCAAGATGCACGATTACCGCTTCAAGCAGATGGAATACTCGCTCCCCGAGGAATACCTCGAGGAGAACGAGCTCGAGCGGCAGCGCAAGATCCACGACAGCCTGATCACCATGGGGCTCAAGCTGATCTCCGAAAGTTACCTCGAAAACATGAAGCAGAAGTGCACGAGCGAGGGAGTCTCGTTCGAAGGCCGCATGATCGACGGCAAGCACCACGTCGAGATCTGCCGGGATCTAGCGGCGTCGGACTGCGACCTGGTCATGCTTGGCGCGCTCGGCCTAGGCCGCCAGCGCGACAGCCAGATCGGCTCGGTGTGCGAGCGCGTGACCCGTTCTTGTCGCCAGGACGTCTGGGTCATCAAGCATGTGCCCGAGAAAGACGAGTCGGAACGGGACACGATCCTGGTTGGCATCGACGGCAGCCCGCAGTCGTTCGGAGCGCTCCAAACTGCCTTTGCACTGGCCCGCGAGTTCGATAAAAAAATCGAACTCATCGGCGTCTACGATCCCTATCTACACTACCTAGTCTTCAATAGCTTGGTGGGGACGCTCACCGAGAAAGCCGCCAAGGTCTTCCGCTTCGAGGAGCAGAATCAGCTTCACGAGGAGATCATCGACACCGGGCTCGCCCAGATCTATCAGTCCCACCTTGAAGTCGCCGCAAAGATGGCTGCGACCGAGGGCATACAGGTCGGCAAGACCCTGCTCGACGGAAAGACCTTCCAGAAGATCCATGATCACGCCTGCAAGACCAAGCCCTGGCTGCTCGTGCTGGGCCGTATCGGCGTCCACAGCGACCCCGAGGACACGAATCTCGGGAGCAACACGGAAAACCTGTTGCGGCTGTCAGAGTGCGACATTCTTCTCACCACTGCGGCTGTGCGCCCGCAGCTCGACGTCCGCGCCGAGGAGAGCATTCGCTGGACCCCGCAGGCCGAGGAACGGATGACGCGTGTTCCCAAGCTGGTGGTGGGAATCGCGCGCACCGCGATTCTTCGCTTGGCGCTCGAGCAGGGTCACAGTGTCGTGACCAGCTCGCTGCTGGACGAAGCGATGGCGCGTTTCATGCCCAAGCAGGCCCCGATGGACAAGCTGGCCGAGGCGGTCGCCATAGGGCAGTCGCAGGAACACGCCGTCGCGGTGTGCAAGGGCTGCGGGCTGACCGCCCAGGAGCCCGACCCCGCGGTGTGTACCGTGTGCGCCGGTACGGTCTTCGAGATCCTCACCGCCGAGATGGTCGAGACCATCATCGCGAGCGAAGGCGGTGCCACCGACGAGCCCAGCTACGATGGACGCAAGCTGGCCTGGACAACAGAAGCGCGAGCCGCACTCCGCGAAATCGACGCGGCCTATCTGCGGCGCCGCACCCGGGCGCGAATCGAGAAGTCGGCACGGCTGCGAAAACTCAAGACGATCACGCTCGAATTCGCACAGAATCTGATCGAGGAAGAAACCGGCCTGCCACTCGCCGCCGCGCCGGGAAACGGCGCGAAGGCCGCGGAGTCTTCTGTCCCGTCCGAGCCGCCGGAGTCCGAGGGATTGGACGGCAAGAGGCTGATTGCGCGGGACGCCGAGCACACACCGCTGTTCTCCGCGCTGGACTGGACCGGGGACGCGACGGCGCGCATCCTGCGCGTGCCCTCGGGCTTCATGCGGGATCAAACCCAGGCGCGGATCGAGGAACTCGCAGCCGCGAAGGGAGATCGGGAGATCGATCTCGCGCGCGTCGAGGAGGGGATCGAGTTGGGCCTGCAGATGATGGCCGAGATGGTTTCGTCTCAGGGTGCCGACGCCAAATCCGAAGGCCGCGAAGTGTCGGCTGCGGCCGCTGCCCAGTGTCCCGCGGTGCGCGAGAAAGCCTCCGAGCCGCGGATCGGCGAACGGAAGGAACCACTCAACGAGGTGAGTCAGCTCAACGAGTTGTCCGCGATGCGATTGCTCTTTTCCGAGAAAGAGTAACCGCGGGAGAAGTAAGGGTTCCTTCTCGAAGGAGCACCTGACGCCAGCCCCGTGGGCTGGCTGTGCGGGTAGTCGGGCTTCGCCTGCCGATCACCCGCCAATCGAGGCCAGCCATGGGCTGGCCGTGCGGGCAGGCGGGCTTTGCCCGCCGATAACCCGCCAAAGGGAGATGATGCCCTCATACCGCTTTTGCAGATCCGATGACATCCCCCTTCTGGTCGATGCCCTGAACGCGTGTTACGCCGTTCACTTCCCCGATGAGCCGACGCTGTCCGTGGCCGACTTCAAGCGCGAGATTCGCGAACTCTCCGTCTGGTCGAGCAGCTGCATGGTGGCGTCGGCCGATTGCGATCCGATCGCGGTGGTCACCGGCGCCAAGCGGGAGCGCGAGACCTTCATCCACCGAATCGGCGTTCGCCCAGACTTCCTGCGGCAAGGACACGCCCGCCACTTGCTCGATTCTCTCAGCCAGAAGTTCTCGATTCTGGGCCCCCCGCGCATCGTGACTGAGGTGCCCGAGGGTCAGCCGGCGGTGCGCGATCTATTCGAGGCCATGGGGTACGAGGCTGAGCAGCAGTTTGCTGACTTCACTCTGCCCAAGCCGCTCGCGCCTCCGCGGGTAGCGGATGGCGTCAGCAAGATCAGCCTGGAGGATTTGCTGCGCTACGAGCTGCTGGATCCCGGCGAATCCCGCAGCTGGGAGCGCAGACTCGAGACCCTGCAGAATCGTAAGGACCAGCTCCAAGGACTCGCCATCGCATCCGATACGCGCGTGGAAGCCTACGTGTTGTATCGCGACCTCGCCGTGCAGGGTCGGCGCGAGATTGTCGCGCTCGGCACAGCGAGGCAGCGGGGAAATCGGGAAACCGACGCGCCTGTCCTACTCGAGATCGTGGTTCGAGTCGCCTGTCAAGCCGGCGCGCTCGACGTGACGGTTCCCAAGGTTTCCGCCGAGGAGATCCCGTGGGCGGACCTTGAGTCGATGGGCTTCCGGATGGGGCGGACGTACACTCGCTACGCGGCACGCGCGCAATCTCACACAGGCTGATGGTTCGACGAGGCATGGCGTGAAGGGCTACTACGATATCGCGGGCGACGGAGGCTCCGGCATCCTGGAGCAGGTTGTGGCCCAGCAGGAAAACATTGCCCGGCGCTTGACCGGCATCTGCAACGTGCTGGCGATTGGATCCGGGAAGGGGGGTGTGGGGAAGAGTACGTTGACGATGCAAATCGCCTGCGCGTTGAGCGAAATTGGCAACGCAGTCTCCATCCTGGATGGCGACCTCAACGGCCCCTCCCAGGCACGGTTGGGGGCTGTGCAAAATGCGATCCTGGTTCCGGGCGAGAGCGGAGCGCGGGTCCCCACGACCCAGAATGGAATCGGCGTGGTCTCGATGGGCAGCTTGATTCCGGAACCGCAAGCCGTCGACTTCGAGAGCGTGGCCACCGGAGCGTCCCATACATGGAGGGCGACCAAGGAGTTCACCGTTCTGCGGGAGCTTTTGGAGTGTATGGACTGGGGGAAGCTCGACTACCTGCTAGTCGACCTGCCACCGGGTGCAGAGCGAATCGTCCAATACGCCGAGTTGCTGGGCCCGTCGGCGCTGTTCGTGCTGGTCACGATCCCTTCAGATCTAGCGCGAGGGGTTGTAGCCCGTTCGCTCGACGCGCTCGCGAAGACCCCCAACCGGATCCTGGGTTACGTGGAGAACATGGACGGCTACTACTGCTCCGGCTGCGAGCAGAACCAACCGCTGTTCCCGGCCGGTCACCAGCTGAAGCTCGATCTCCCCTGCCTGGGGAGCGTGCCCTTCGACCCCGAGCTGGCCGCGCTCTGCGACCGCGGCGGCTCTCTTTGCGACTCGCCCGCGTCGGCTTCTTGGGAGCCGGTGCAGCGGATCGCCAAGGAGATTTGCCGACGCGTCTCTGAATCTGCCTGTACCTCTGAGGAGAAACGATGAAGTTCCTGTGCGTGTCCTGCGACGAAGCCATGAAGCTGATCGATCTCAAGCCGCCCGAGCGCGGCTCACTCACGGTCGTGTACCACTGTCCGAGCTGCGATCATGAGATTGCCATGCTCACGAATCCCTTCGAGACGCAGGTGGTCGGCTCGCTCGGGGTGAAGGTCGGTGGAGAAGCGACTGAGGCCGATGGCGAATCCAAGTGCCCGTTCTCGGGCCTCGTTGCAGGTATGGGCGTGGACATCAACGCGGGTGCCGGGATCTCATGGACCTCTGAGGCAACATCTCGGTTGGAGAACATTCCCGAGTTCGCGCGTCCCATGGCGAAGACCGGGATCGAGAAGTTCGCCGAGGAGCGCGGGTTGGCGGAGATCGACGCGCAGGTGCTCGATCAGGCCAGAGAATTCTTCGGGACGTAGCCCAGCGAGTTCCGCTCGGGTAGCGACCACGCTGTACCTGCTGGGGCCCAGTGGCATGGGTAGAGTTAGTCGGGCTTGGAGAAGCGTGGCATCTTGCCGAACTTCTGGGTTCGCTCGTTGCCAGCCAGTGCTTCCTTCATCATTTCGGGTGTGACCACGTCGAGCCCCTGACGCTGGGCGAATGCCTCCAGTCCCTGCTTGACCTTGTCGCGGATGAAGGCGAGGGGGATGTGTTCGAGCCGGGCCTGCGCTTCGGCACTCCAGCGGATCTCCTGAACGGGAAGGGCTTGCCCAGTTGGCTGGTAGCGACACGCCGGGTCTTCCTGCAAATAGTCGCCGTAGGCGGCATGGGCCCGGCAGCGGCAGCCGCCGCACAGCTCCTTGAACTCACAGCGGCCACAGCGCCCCTTGAGCTGATCGGGGTCGCGAAGTTCCCGCAACACCGGCGAGGTCCGCCAGATCTCGCCGAAGCTCTGATCGCGCACGTTGCCGGCGACGACCGTCATGTAGGGGCAGGGGGTTACGTCCCCTTGAGGCGTGATCCGGCAATACCGGGTGCCCGCCATGCAGCCGCCGCTCTCCAGGCCCCCTGATCCCCTTTCGTAGGCGATCTGTTTGAATTGCGGTGCACACTTCGACCGCACCAGCATGGGACGGTAGTGATCCTGCCAGTCCACCAGGTTCGAAAGCATCGCTTCGGTCCGTTCGGGTGAGAGGTCGTTCATCTGCTGGCCCCGGCCGGTCTGGACCAGGAAGTAGAGATTGAACGACCAGGCTCCCTTGTCTCGTGCGAATGCCAGCAGCTTGGGAATCTCGTCGTAGTTCATGTCCATGACTGTGGTTTGGACCAGGACCGGAAGGTCATTCGCCCGGCAGATTTCCAGCGCCCGTACCGAGTACTCCCACGCATTGGGCCCGCCGCGGAACTGGTTGTGTTTCGACGGCTCGATGGAATCGATGCTGATCGCCACACCTTGCACGCCGCATTCGATCATCTTCTCAACGACTTTGTCGGTTACCAAGACCCCGTTGGTTCCCATCACCACCCAGATCCCTTGGTCGGACGCTGCCTTCGCGATGTCGTAAATGTCCTTGCGCATGAGCGGCTCGCCGCCGGTCAGAATCAGCATTTCGGTGCCGAGGGCCTTCATCTCGTCGATCAGCCTCAGACACTCTTCCGTCGTGAGCTCGTCTTCCGCCTTCGGGCCGGCCTCCATGTAGCAGTGAGGGCAACGGAGGTTGCACATCCGGGTCAGGTTCCACGAGATCAGGGAGGGCTCGTACCCAGTTAGAGTCGACACCTATGATTTCCTTTCAGCCATGCGGCGCGTGCGCCAGTCGGAAAACCCAATCCAGCCGGAACGAATGAGCAGCGACACGATCATAGCCATCAGAGCCGCGTTCAAGAACGCTGCCGGCCTGGGTTCGACGGGCGTGATGTTAAAAACCGGCAGCTCGATGTGCAAGCCGAGCCCAGCGCTGAAAAAGTTGGTCGCCCGCCAGGTATTCGAGACGATCAGAAACGTCGATAGCAACCACCAGCCCCGCCAGATCAGCGCTGCGAAACCCAGCACGAAGACGGTGCCGATGACCAGCTGCCAGACCGTATCTGCTCGGGACTCCGGCACCATGTCGGCGGCAAAGGTGATGAAGATGACCATCACCCCCAACCCGCCGTAGGCCAGCGCGGCTAGCTTGTGTGGATTCGTCGATACTCGTTCCATCATTTCGCGTACCCGCAGCGACGCCGAGTTTCCGATCGATCCCGGCGATTCCAACTACCGCGGAGAAGTGGCCGGCCGTTTCCACGACGGCAGTGGTGAGATCGGAGTCATCACGTCGATCAGCGTACCATTTATGGGGAGGGGAGGTCTCCGATCGCGATCGTTCGGATCTCTGGCGAGTTCCCGCGTGCTCTTCCTGAACTTCTAGTCGACTGTTCAGTGGTCGACTAGATCGACCTCGACCACTTGTCCGATCAGGCGCACGCGCCCGCGGTGCACGAGGTCCATGGCGTTTCGACGACTTCACGATCGTCCTCGCCGCTTTCGAGCAAATTCGAAACCAGGCCCAGCAGGGTGATGGTTCGCGGGTTGGAGGTTGCCCAGAGTTCGGTCGTTTCTGCAGCCATCCGGTGCGCCGGCATTCGATACCTCCGCTCTTCTCTCGTTCAGTCCTCGTTGAGCGTCGATTCGAGTTCTGGGGTGGAGCCGGGCCTCCTGCTGGTCTGCGTGAACACGGGTGGATCCGATTCAGCTTCAGCGAAGAAGCGACGTGCAAGCAGGAGGCCCACCTGGCAACACTGCATATCGATTGGTCTGTTGCCAGGCTCGTCCTCCACCCAGAGACGGGATTCGATGCGTCAACGCCAAGAAGATGCGGACGCAAGGTGTGACGCAACAGAGCCGTTCTGGGTCAATTTGCTGGCCATCTTGGGTTGATCACTTCGATTCGTGGAGTGAGAGCAGTGATCGCTGATGAAAAGTCACCTCACTGCGACTGCCTGGTGGAGAATATTCGCTGGCGCATCCGGCTGTCGAGATCTGCCGAGGAGTCAGTGCGTTCGGGTGCGAGCAGCGCTCCGCAATTCGTTGTAGCCGCAAAGAGAGTCTAAGATCCGTCTCATCGGTGGCTGAAGATCGCCGCGCCCCGGCGAGGTTGAATGCGACGATGAGCGACAACCAGGTTTATTTTGGCGGGCCCGATCGCCCAGCTGCCTTGCTGCGCGATTTGCTCGCGGAGCGAATCGCTCGTGTTCCCAAGGGTGGGTCGATCGACTGGGTGACCTACTACTTTCGGGACCGTCGGCTCGCAGCTGCTCTCGTTCAGGCGCGCCAGCGAGGTGTCGATGTTCGAGTGACTCTGGATGGTCACCCGCGAACGCCGCACGCCAACGATGCAGTGATCGAAATGCTCGAGACCCAGCTCGGAGGAGGGCTTCGGGTCGTGCGCGGTCGCCTCGATGGGACGCCACTCGGAAAGATTGCGCGCCCGCGCTTGCACGAGAAGCTCTACTGTTTTTCGCATCCGTCTCCGGTCGCGTTCGTCGGCTCCTTCAACCCCTCGGGCGACGTTCCGGAAGCGGACCCGGAAGTGATCGAGATCATCGGTGACCACAATCGAGCCCACAATCTGCTCGTCGAGCTGTGCAATCCCGAACTCGTCCGCGATCTCGTCGACCACGCGCGAAACCTACACACGGCGCGGCACGGATGTTCCGACCGCTTCGCGGCGACCGCGAATCAATGTCTGAGGCACGCCGGATATACGGTCTATTTCTGGCCGCGCGCGCGGCGTCACCCGATCATGGATGTGCTGCACGACCTCGAGCGCGGCTCTCGCATTCGCATCGCCGCATCGCACATCAGTGGATCGTCTTCGCTAAGTGGATTCTGCGCAATCGCCGCGCGAGGCGTGAAGATCGAAATGCTCACGGAATCGACGCACCGCCGCGTACCGCTCGAAGTCGAGCAGAGGTTGACTCACGCTGGAATTTCGATTCGCCGCCTTGGCGGCGACGAGTGGATTCCGATGCACAACAAATTTGCGCTCATCGAATCCTCTAGCTTGACGGCGACGGTCTTTGGCAGCTTCAACTGGTCGGAACTCTCCTACCGGTTCAACCGCGAAATCGGTGTCTCAACCGAAGATCCGCTGCTCTTCAAGGCGTTTTCGGACCGCTGGGATCAGCTGGCTGCCAAAACGAAGTAGCTGCTTCGCCAAGCCCCATCCGGTATTCGACGGATTGCAGACGTGCCGGGATCGATGCACTCCCTCATCGGGTCGTCGGCGCGGCTTTACCTCGCAGGGGCTCACCAGCGGACCAGAATCCTTCGCGGACACGGCCGTTCGAGTAGGTGTAGGTGCCCTTGCCATCCATTTTTCCGTCGCGAAAATTACCCACATATTTCTCGCCATCGGGCCAGATCACGATTCCCGTCCCGTCCTTCTTGTCGTCGCGCCATTGTCCCTCGTAGATCTCCCCATTCGGGAATTCGAGAATTCCGTATCCATTTCGCTTGCCGTTGCGAAATTCGCCGACATAACTGCGGCCATCCGGATAGGTGTAGGTCCCCTCTCCCTCAATCTGGCCATCGGTGAAGACACCTTGGTAGGCTCGCCCATCGGGAAACGTGAGTTTCCCCTCTCCGTGCATCTTGCCGTCGCGAATGGTGCCCTCGTAACGGAGGCCACCGTCCAGAATGACGAGAACCACCCTCCCTTCGGGAGGTTCGGCCTCGATGTCGTCGGCGAAAGCTGCTGGAGTGCCGATCAGAGCGGATCCCAGCGCAATCATGAGAGCCGCGAATGAAAATTGGCGCCCCCTGCGGCAGACCCCATTCATTGCGGAGTTCGCAATTCGCATCGTCAAGACTCTCCAGCGCCCAGAGCGCGCGCTTGATTCATAGCCCTACGAAGGTACCGCCGTTTTCGAGGCAAAGGCGACGCATCAAGGACGCGAAGCGCCGACTTGTGCGCTGGAATTCGGCATCGTTGGTATCGATCGAGAATCCCACCGCGTGCACGCGAACCAGGCGTCGACCATGCGCGTCTGGGCGATTCAGTCGCGCGACGCGATCGATCACCCTCTGTGCGGACTCACCTGTGAATTCGTCGCCGAATACGTAGATGCTGATCTCCTTGTCCCATTTGTGGTACGTCCGTATCGCCTTCTCGATTCCCTCGACAGGACTACTGTTGCTGAACGCCCTCCAGGTCTTGAGCTGCTGGAGAATGATCCGGCGCCGATTGGGTGAGTCTGGAATCCAGCGCCCAGCGTACTGAGGGAACATGTAGTTTCCCATGTCGTTCAACACCTGGATGCCCTTGACCTTCGGATAGATGTTGAGCGTTTCCTCGACTTTCTGCAGAACTTTTGGCCAGCTGTAGTTCTGCATACTCCCCGAGGTGTCAATGACGAAGATGATGTACTCGCTGTCGGCCGGGATGCCGCCCACCGTGGTTTCTTGCGCGGTCCTCTCGTGTTTTCGAAGGCGCTCGGCCTCGGTGGAGAGTTGCTCTTCCGCGCGCTTTGCGGCCGCCTGCAGAGCGGCCACGATCTCGGCTTCTCCGCGAGTCTCATCGACGCTGCCCCGGAGCACCGCGAGACGGGAGGCAAGATCCGCCGCTTCTGACTCTAGGCGATCCGTTTCGCTCTGAGCTTTGGCGAGTTCGGACTGGATGGCTTCGGTTTCCTGCTCGACGTTGATCATCTGTGCCTTGAGCTGCACGATCATCGAGACGAGTTCGACTCGCTTTTCCTCGGTGTACACGGGATCGTGAACCTTGACGATTACGAGCAACAGGATCACCGCCCCGAAACCGCAACAAATGCAGTCGAGAAACGAAAGCCCGGCAACGCCTATTTCACGGCGTTGTCGCTTACTCACGGCCAATCCAACGAGGGGCTCAAGAACGATCCATTGGTATGGCGCGCGAGTTTCCAGAAGGAGTCGGGCGCGTAGGGGTCGCCCTCCATCGCAAAGAGAATCACGTTCATCGGTACGCCGCGCGGAAGAATCCGAATCGCTCGCGTGAAGTTCTTCAGTCGCTGTTTTCCCGAAACCATCGTCCCCTTTGGCGGTGACGCTCCGTGTGTCGGGAGGCCATCCACGAGTAGGTAGACGTTGTCGGGCCTTGGGTTCATGGTTGCCGCGACAGCGAACGCAGCGTGGAGGCTGGTTCCGTTCCTGGGGACGGTCACGCTCAGGCGTTCGACCGCCTCATCGAGAACGGAGCCGTCACCGACATCGATCCACCCTCGGCCTCTCTCTGCGAGCACCGGCTTGGCGATGGTGTTGAAGGTGTAGATCTGGAAGCGGCTATCGGCCGGGATGTTGGCCGTCAGCCAGTCGACGGTCCCGACGACCTGTTTCCATTTCTTGGAGCGAAGCTTTTCCTCTTCGGGTAGATACCGAAGCCGAATGACATTGACGATCGTAGATGCCAACATGCTCGCCGAGGAATCGACAAGAATTAGAATGTGGCGACCCCCCATACGCATGCCGGTCAGGTACTGTCGGTTTCCCTCAGCGACGATTGTTCTTGCCTGACTCCCATCCTTCTCAGGAATTGCAGCAGTCGCCTGCTTGATGCGCTCGAGTTCGGCGAGCTTCTTCTTGCGTGCCTCGAGATCGGTCTTGGCATCCTGGTAGAGATCTTTTTCGCCTTCGAATTCGCGCTCGGCAACGAGTACGTCCCGCCCGAGTCGTTCCTTGATCCGGCCGGCGGTGGCCTGCTGCTCCGAGGTTCGAGAAAATTCAGCGCGCAGCTGAGCGAGTAGGCGTTCGCCGGCCATCGCCAGGCTCTCGAGCTGGATTCGATTCGACTCGAGGCCATCGAGTTTTTCGGTGGACACCTCCTGGATCTTCGCGCTGATGATCATGAAAACGAGAATCACGGCGCCGAACCCGCAACAGATGCAGTCCAGAAACGAAAGCGCGAATGCGTTGACGGGTCTACGCGCCATCGCCACGCACCTCGATCCGCTTGGATTCTTCGCCGGATCCGGTTGCGATCAGACCATCGGGTCGCGGGATCGCGATCGAAGCATCGTCGAGGGCGGTGGCGCTGCTCGTCATGCCGGGCCTTTCGGGCCGATCTCCATATGCCGGATCAACCGCGAACCGCAGTAGTCCTGGCTCTCCAGGACGAGGCGCTCCTGGAGTAGTTGAAGTTGGTGGACGAAGAACATCAGTACGAGACTCAGCAGCAGCGCGACGAACGTCGAGTTGAACGCGACGCCCAGGCTCTGGGTCACTCCTGTGATGTCGCCGTCCATCGCCTGATAGGCGAGCGCCAATGCCTGGCCGATGCCCCGTACGGTTCCGATGAAACCGATCGAAGGAATCGCCCAGACGATGTAACGAATCATCGAGAGTTCGGAATCGAGCCGCTCTCCCTCTGCTCGGCAGAGTGATTCTACGGTGGCCGAAGCGTCCGAGATATTCCGACTCGCTTCGAAGCGGTGCAAAGCCGCCAGCAGGCAACGCGGCAGGAACGATTGAACCACATTCTCTGGAAGCGATCGGATATGCCGCTCGAAACTGCGTGCGTCGCTGTAGAAGATCTTGGTTCCTTCGGCAATCGGAATCAGGTCCTCGTGAAGCAGCATCCGTTCCCGGATCACGCTGTTTCCCTTGTAGGCCATGATCGCAAGCGCCCAGAGCATGAGGATGAAGCAGGCTTCCTGTTCGAGATCGCGGACCACGACGTAGACAGAACGCTCGGCCACATAGCCGTGGTCTTGTTCGATACGAACGGCTTGTTCCTCGAGATCCGCGGTGGCAAGCGGCCGGATGAGCGTGACGTAGACCGCGTGAACAAGAATGATCGAGACCAACAAAGAGAAGAGTTCGTAGACGAACTGGAAGGGAAGCTCTCGTTGGAAGGGAAATCGAAATCTCATAGGCGGCCTCTAGATATTCGCTGGGAAGGAGATGACCGATTCTGCCTCGATCTTCTCGGTAGGTTCGAAAGGTTTTGAAATTTTCTTCGAGCGTTTGGCGGGGGTTTCCTTGGTGGCGGCTGGAGCCACCTCGGTCGAATCGCTCGCGGTTTCTTCGGTCGACTCGGTGCTGCGCTCGTCAGCGCCATCGTCGGGTGTTTGCGCGACGGAGGGCCCGAGATGAAGCGCAATCACGAGGATCGCGGCGAATGCAGCGAATGCGATCGCGCGGGTGGTTCGCAATGCGCGGCGCTTGCGCCTATTTCTGGTAGCGGACAACGCGGAAGCCAAGGTCTTCTCTTCCTTCCTTTCCGTAGTCGCGATAGGCGAGTCGCAATTGCGTCTCGCTCGCGTGTTTCCAACTCGAACCGCGGATCACACGCAGGCCGCCGGTTTCGGGGCCGACGGGATCTTTGGCGGGATTAGCGCTGCTCGAATCTGTGTAGATCCGGTATCGATCGTGGATCCATTCTGCGACATTTCCGCCGACGTCGAAAAGCCCGAGCGAGTTGGCTCCATTGGCTCCGACGGGTGCCGCGACCGGGAAGCCATCGCGGTACGAGAGCAGTGCGCTCGATACGATGCCGGCTGCGGATGCATCCGCGTAGTTGCCCGATCCTGGCGGTGGCTCCGCGTCATCCCCCCACGGAAAACGCCCATTCGAAGCACCTGCCGCGAAACGCGCCGCCCACGCCCACTCGGCCTCGGTGGGCAAGCGGTAGCCGGTTCCAACCGGCTCGATCAGCGTGATGCCCCCGCCGCTCTCTTCGTATGCGGGGGGTAATCCGTCTTTTCCACTCAGCCAATTGCAGAAGCGAGCGGCGTCTTGCCAGCTGACCCGACTTACGGGCTGCTCGTCTGCGCCGAGTTCGAATCCGGAAAAAGGAGCAGCCTCGTGATTGGGCGCGAACTGTCTGAACTCGCTATTCGTCACTTCTTTGGCGCTGATATAGAAGGCCCGCGTCAGTTCAACGTGCCGCCCTGCTTCGTTTGGCCGGCGCCCGGGTTCACCGCGTCGGGAACCCATCGCGAACTTCCCGGGTGGGACGGCGACGAGTTTCTGGTCAAGTGCTGTCGCGTGCTTGCTCGGACCGCTCCTCGCGGGCGCGTCGATCGTCTTGAGTCGGACTTCGATGCGCTGCGGAAAACCCGGTCGAGGTGTCACCGTTACGCGTTTATCCTGGAATCCCTCTTTCGCAATCACGAGCGTATGGGGCGAAGCCAGCAGGTGCAGCTTCTGGTTCGCCTTTCCGAGTTTTCGACCATCGACGCTAACCGTAGCGCCGTCGGGGTACGCGACCAGCACGATGACACCGATCCGCGGCTGAAGTTTGATTTTGATGCTTCGCTGCTCTCCGGGCTCGAGTTCGATGGTTCGCGAGACGAGTTCGTGGCCGCTCTTGAACAGCGATATCTCGTGCAGCTCTTCCGAGGCCAGACGGACGTCCATCGGTGTGCGTCCAGGTGACGCATTGTCGACGACGATCTGGGCACCTGAGGGGTCGCTCTCGATGTGAAGCAGCGCATCGGCGCGGGCGAGTGCGATAGACGGGAGTGTCTGGGGCTCGTCCGCGACGATCTCGATTTCTCGCTTCCAGGGATTGTGCCCTTCGAGTCGCAGCTCGATCACGCGCGTGCCCGCATCGAGTTCGAAGGTATCGGGTGTTTCGCCCAGCTCTACATCGTCGACCCAGACGCTTGCGCCGGCTGGTTCGGATGCGACTGAGATCGCTGCCCAGGCTGGAATCAGATCGAATGCATAGGCCTGCTCCTTTCCAGCTCCCTCGATTTCGATTTCGAGGCTGGCCGGGAGGTGGCGGGGGGCGCGAATGGTGAGGATGTGCGTTCCAGCCGGAATCGGGAGCGACTCGATGGGCGTGATCCCGACCTCTTCACCATCTACCGCAACGACGGCGCCGTCCACGGGTCGGCTAACGAGTGCCACGATGCCCGGTAGCTTGATGAGTGAGAAAGAGAATTGCTGGTTGGGCGCCCTCGTTACGTCGATCGTCGCTTCCAGTGGGTAGTAGCCCTGTTTTTCGACGACGATTTCGTGCGTGCCCGGTCGTAGCAGGTAACGCTCGCCGATGTGGAAACCGAAAAGAGCGGTTGGCAGATCGATTTCGTTGGGACTGGGCTCTACGACCATGCGAACCGAAACCGCAGTGAAGCTGAACCAAAGCAGTATCAGCAGGAAGATCCCGATCCCCCACGTCACGATGACAGCGGGTCTCGTCCGCTTTTTCTCGGTCTTCGCAGAACCATCGCCAGATGGGTTGAAGGGAGTCGGAGCGCTGATGTCGGTCTCGTGATCGCCGGCCGCGTTTCTCGCGTGGGCAGATTCGGGGGTGTTGGGGTCCGAATTCGTGCTGCATTCGAGTCGTAGGACGCCTCCACCCACAGAGCAGAAAATTTCGGTGTTCGCGATCCGGATCGCATCTCCGTCTTCGATTCGGCGGGATCCCGATAGCAGCTCGCCATTGATGCGCACGGGTTCATTCGATTTGGCGCTTTGGATGAATGCGTTTCCGTCGAGAATGCCGATCGAAGCCACCGCAGACGATTCGTCCCGCAAGGGGATGCGGATCTCGTCGATCTCCCGCGCACCAATCGAGATCGGAAGCGCATCGGCCTCGAATTCCTGGGTGCTGCCGTCGCGAGAGAGAATGATCCGACTTGCGTCAACCACCGAAGTGCCCCCTTGCTCGACTCAGATCTTTTCGGTGCACCGGACTTCCACGACGGGCTGTTGTCTACCTGGAATGACGGAGATTTCGCTTCGCGTGTCACGGTAGCCGTCTCTGCGGCCGACCACGACGTAGCGCCCGGGTTTGAGCGGGACGTCGCGACGCGAGAAATTTCCGAGCGTTCCCATTCCGCGAATGACCACTTCGGTGGCCGTATCGGACTCGAATACGACGGAAATTGGTGTTGACGCGAGCCGCGCGGCAATTTCGAGAAGCCGCACTTGCTCGGCGAGCTTGGGTTTCCCAGCCGCCGAGCGTTTCCCGAACTCGGCAAGGTCGTGTGCCTCTTCGAGGGTCGCGGGCCGGAATAGCTGAGTCGGATCTTCGAGCAATTTTGCGATGCGATCGGTGGTTCGAGTCAATTCGCGGTTTCGCTGCAGTCCTTCTTCGGCAAAGGAGAGATTATCCTGGGTGTCGATGATCGTCTGGTAGAGAGACGCGGCTTCGCTCCAGTTCTCGGCGGCTTCGGCCACCTCCGCTCGCTTGCGCATGGATGTGATCGCTCGCGAGCTCTCGGTTTGTTGCAACTGCCGTAGCCCTGCGATTACTTCGGGAGAGTTCGGCCGAAGTGCGCGCGCTTTCTCGAAGTGGGCGCGCGCGTTGCGGAGATCGTCTTTGGCCATCGAGACCACCGCGAGTGCCAGGCTCGACTCGTAGTCGCTGTCGGCGATCGCGACCTGGGTGCGCTCGAGGGCTTCGCGCGCGGGCGCGTATTGGGGGTCAATTTCGACTGCCTTCGCGTATTCATCACGTGCCAAATTCAGCGCATCTTCCGCTTCGAGCGCTCGGCCGGCGCTCATGTGGGCCATTCGCGCGCCCAGGCCTTCGGCTCTCTGCGCGCCGGCGAGTGCCTCGGCATGACTTGGCTCGATGGCCATGGCGAGATCGAAGGCATCGATTGCGCGCTGTTGATCACCGTCTTCGAGCGCAATCGTGCCCGCCTCGAGGCTCGCGGCGAGCGCGTCGCCGCGTTGTTGAGAGAGCGCTTCGAAGATTGCGAGCGCTTCGCGATAATTCGTCAGAGCCGTTGAAAAATCATGCTCGATGAACGCCGTATCGCCCCGGCCCTCGAGTTCTCTTGCCCTTGCAAAATCGTCTGCCGCCCAGCGATCGACTGCCGATGCTTGTAGCTGATCGCGGATCGCGATGAGTTGGACCAGCAGAGACTCGACGCCGGATTTGCTCACGGTCGGCGCCTCTCTCGACCGCGCAAGTTTCTCTCCATCGATGAGTTCGCCTGAGTTCGACTGGGGTTCCGGTGTGTCGGGTGATTCCACCCAACGGGGCAGCACGAAGAAGACGATCAGCGCCAACAGCGCGAGGGCGCCCGACGCGATTGCATACTGGAGGTTGCGCGACGAACCGGAAGCGTCGCCTTGGATCGGTGGGGCGTTGCGTGGAACGGCGATCGCTAGCGGGGGGCGAAGCACTGGCGGGGCGGAGTGACTCGCATTGGGCGACTGCGCGTCGCCGCTCGCGGATGCGGCCAGCGCCTGCCCGATCTCGCTGAGGTCCGTGGGGCGCCAATTGCGCGACTCGACCAGCATGGCTCCGACGAGGTCGATGATTG
>Ga0209987_10000188_pt1 | contig 29899 bp, 38 predicted proteins | sample N074metaG_FD_182134 | JGI IMG/M metagenome (GOLD analysis project Ga0209987, IMG submission 182134) | Deep subsurface microbial communities from Kermadec Trench to uncover new lineages of life (NeLLi) - N074 metaG (SPAdes) (version 2) | ecosystem: Environmental > Aquatic > Marine > Ocean trench...
AGAGTTCAAATTGATTCTGAACCTGTATCTATGACCTGCAAAGAAGCTGTTGAATCAGGAGTAATTCCAAACAAGTTTGTTGCGTATTATTTGGGAATTTTAATTGAATTTTATGAAAAAACGGGAATTGACATTACCAAAAGTAGGTTTAGAAAACTTGGTGATAAAGAAAAAGCGTTTTATGCAGAAGTTGCATTTGATTTTGAAGTTGAAACATCTGTAGGGTGGCTTGAATTAGTTGCATGTAACTATAGAGCAGATTATGATCTTTCTAGTCATGCTAAAAAAAGTAAAGAGAAATTTGAAGTAATGGATAATGATGAAAAAGTTCTTCCACACGTATTTGAGATTTCAATGGGAATTGATCGAAGCTTGTATACTATTTTAGAACACAGTTTAAGAGATGATAAAGAAAATGAAAGAATAGTTTTGTCCCTTAAACCATATCTTTCCCCAATTCACGTTGGAGTTTTGTCTCTAGTAAAAAAAGATGGGTTGAAAGAAAAAACAGATGAAATTTATTGTCAGATCAAAAGAAAATTTGATGTTTTTTTGGATCATTCTGGAGCAATAGGTAGAAGATATAGAAGATTAGATGAAATTGGCGCACCATTTGCGATTACTGTTGATCATCAAACCTTAGAAGATGATACCATTACCATACGAATGAGAGATAGTATGGAACAAAAGAGAATTAAGACTTCTGAGCTAGACTCTATTCTTACGGAATTTACCGCCTATCCTTAATCCAATCGTATATAGAAACTGACTATTTTGCAGATTTTAATCGTATTTAGATAGAAAAATTTTGCATGGAGGGTTTTATTAAGAATTAATAACCAACGATTTTTTGAGGGAACGTATGTCTGCTACGGAGGGAGTTATTTCAAGAGAGAATGCTCAAGTTTCTATAATAATTCCTACCTATAATGAGTCCAGAAATATTATTGGGATCCTGAAATCAATAGGTGAAAATTTACCCAAAAATATTACTGCAGAGGCCATTGTAGTTGATGATAATTCTCCTGATTCTACAGGTAAGATTGTAGATGAATATCTGAAAAATGTAAAGAAAATTGCTGGATATACCATGGATGTAATCCACAGAACTTCCAAAAATGGTCTAAGTTCTGCCATTCTAAGTGGTATTCAACGATCTAGAGGAGATACTATTATTGTAATGGATAGTGATTTTTCTCATCCTCCACAGATTATTCCAAAATTGATAGAATCATTAAAAAAATATCAATGCGATTTAGTGATTGCTTCCCGATATATCAGTGGAGGTAAAATAAACGGCTGGACAATAAAAAGAAAAATAATGAGTAAATTTGCAACTTTAATTGCCAAGAAAGGATTGGGCGTTAAAACAAAAGATCCAATGTCAGGATTTTTTGCATTTAAAAAACATGTGGTAAAAGGAATTAATTTTGATGCAATTGGCTACAAAATTTTATTAGAAATTCTGGTGAAGAAAAGTGGAATTGCTGTCAAGGAGATACCTTATACATTTGAAAATAGAAGGATTGGTTCAAGTAAATTAGATGTTTCAACTGCTACAGATTATTTAAAGTCAGTATGGAAGTTGTATAAATTTGGAAAACCTAAGGAAAGAGAAGAAAAACGTAGTTCTGTTCGTTTTCTTTCAAAAGCAAGTAGATTTTACACAGTTGGCTTATCTGGGTTTGGAGTAAATTATATTATTTCATTGCTTTTTGCAGGTGGAATTTTAGATTTATGGTATTTACATGCTACCTTAATAGGAATTATAGCGTCAATTACCACCAACTTTCTATTGAATAAGACTTGGACATTTCATGATAGAGACTTTTCAAAGAAAAGAACATTCAAACAATATGGAAAATTTGTTACATTCAGTTCTCTTGGAGGTCTGGTCCAATTAGTAATGGTATTTTATCTAGTCGATGAATATCAGCTATCTTATCCAATTGCTCTAGTTTTAGCAGTTCTTTCAGCTGCTTTCGGAAATTTTGTGTTAAACAAAAAGTACACATTCAAAGAGAAAGTTTGGGGATAAATTAAGAAAAGAAAACAAAAAGAGTGACTATTCGCCTAAATCCTCTATTCAAAATGTTGAAGATGAAGATTGAGACGAAAGGCCAGTTTGGGTTGGTACAGATGGGAATTTTTCTCCAATCTGTTGTTCAGCAACTGCGGAAGCTTCTTGAAGAATCTTATCAGTTTCTTCACTTGCAGAATCAGTTTCTAGGCTAAATGAGTCTCCTGCCAGGGAATCCATCATTAATCCATTGAGTGTCTGTGTCATTGAATTCAATTCTGCGTCTGCTTCTGGCATGAATCGTCCAAGTGATGACTTCAATCCCTTCATTGTAGACATCGCGGGTCCAATTGCTACCATTGCATCGCCAAGATCATGAATTGTTGTCAATCGTAATTGAACTTGTTCTAATGACATTCTTGCATTGCCGAGCATTTTTGTAACTTTACGAATTTCAGCTAATTCGTTTGACAAAACCTTACTTGTGCTAGTATCGTGTTGCTGCATTGCTGTCACGATTCTCTTGAAGAGTTGCGCATCTCTTTCGTGCAGTTTTCCTAACATCGAGTCCATTTTGCTAATTTGGACTTGAAGTTTATTTACTGCTGTTTGAATTCGTGGTTTTAATGCACCTTGTGGTTGTACTGCATCACGTATTTTGCCAGTTACACTTTGAGTCTCTTGTCGAGACCAAGTCTTGTCGAAGTTTGGCATGTTGGGTGATTTAGAAATTGATTCTTAATGAGAGGTGTGTATTTAGATCAACTTTAGACTAAATTTAGCTAACAAACTATTATTCTGGTTCAAGAAATTGACAACCATGGCTAGAATTGTTGTTTTTGATTCAGGGTTGGGGTCTTTATCGATAATTAAATCTATACAAAAGTTCTGTAAGGCCGAAATTATCTATTTTGCTGACCAAAAAAACTTCCCGTATGGAAATAAATCAAAAAAACAATTAGAGCAAATAATTAAAAAGTCCATTGAACTACTTGAAAAAAAATTTAACCCAGAGTTAATCGTAATAGGTTCAAACACCCCTACAATAATGCTTGATATAACCAATGAGAGAATTATTGGAGTAAATCCCCCCCTCAAAGAAGCTGCCAATAAATCTAGAACCAAAAATATAGCAATACTAGCTACTGAAAAAGTAGTAAAAAGTAAAAATTTATCAGATTATATTAAAAATTGTAAATTATCAAAAAAAATCAAAGTTCATAAAATTAATGCATCAAATCTTATTCAATTAGTTGAATCTGGAAAATTCATTGAAAATAAAAAATATTGTAAAAAAATAATTAAAAATTCATTAAATGATATTTTTTTAAAAAACAACATAGATGTCGTAACTTTATCAAGTACTCATTTACCATTCTTAACATCAATCCTAAAATTAGAATTCCCTAACATTCAGTTTATTGATCCTGCAGATAATATTGCAAGAAAGATTTCTAAAAAAATAAAGACTAAACAATCCAATAGAAATTCATTGAGAATTTTCTCATCAGATCAAACTAAAAATTTTCAATGTAATTTAAGTAAACTTGGTATTAAAAATAAAATAAAATTTTTATCTATTTAATTTTTGATTTTCTATATCCATGACTAAATTTTTTATCATAAAGTTTTGAATATTCATAAGATTTAGGATCAATTACGTCACTAATAATTACAATCGCTGTTCTGGTAATTTTTTTATCTCTAACCTTTTTTGTAATATTACCAAGTGTGCCTTTGATAATTTCTTGATCTTTCCAGGTAGCCCTATACACTACAGCTACAGGAGTTGATTTTTTGTATCCTCCTGCAAGCGATTCTTTTACGATATCAGACAATAAATGAACACTCAGATAGAAAATCAAAGTAGCCTTGTGTTTTGCCAATTCAGAAATTTTTTCTCTTTTTGGTACTTTTGTTCTTGATTCTGCTCTAGTCACAATAATCGTTTGAGTTACGCCTGGAAGAGAAAGTTGGATTCCTAATTCAGCAGCTGAGGCTAAAAATGCAGTCACACCAGGCACTACAACTGAGGATATTCCTTTTTCTTGTAAGTTATCGATTTGCTCTTTTATTGCTCCATAAATTGAGGGATCTCCATCATGCAATCGTACAACTAATTTATTTTTTTTTGCATTTTTATACAAAATGTCAAAAATCTCTTCTCTTACTAAACCAGAAGCATCATGTAGTTTTCCTTTTTTGCAGAGATTAAAGATTCCAGGAGGAATTAAAGAGCCTGAATAAACTACAATGTCTGCTTTTTGAATTAATTTTTTTGCTTTAACTGTAATTAGTTCTGGATCACCTGGACCACATCCAACAAAGAAAACATTAGACACGTTTTACCACCAAAATTGAAAAGTATTTTGTAGTTAAAGTTCCATCATTAACTTCACCTAAGGTTAATTTTCTAATTATTTCATTTTCAGTTCCAAGGTCTTGTCCAATTGCGAAAATAGAGTTATCAGGAAACCCTGCTTCTTTTAGTAAATCAATTACTTTATCAAAATATCTACCATCTTTAAGAAAAACCATTGTCTCAGAATTTTTTGCAATCTCTTTAACAGTAGTTAAATCGTAACACGATGGAATTATGCAAACTTTTTCTGCACCCTCTGCAATACTTATACCAACTTTTGCTGCAAATGTAAACATTGATACAATTCCAGGAATTACACTTATTTTCAAAGTAGGATGATTTTTCTCAATTTCCCTATGCATGTAAATCCATGTACTATACAAATAGGGATCACCTATTGTGAGATAAACTACATTTTTTCCTGACAAAACCTTTTCTGCCATTATTTTTGCATTTTTTATCCAAGTAGCGTCAAGTACTTCTTTATCTTTAGTCATTGGAAAAATTAACTTAACAATTTCTTGATTTTTAGATTTATCAATTAAGGATGATACTACCGATAATGCAATACTAGGTCTATCTTCTTTTGAGGCTGGACACATTATTACATCGGCATTGTGAATTGCATTAACAGCCTTTACTGTAAGTAGCTCGGGATCACCTGGTCCTACTCCAATTCCTATTAATTCAGGCATGAGAAATATGATTTTGTTCCCAATTAAAAGCTAGATTAGATTTTGGTCGCTGAAATAATAGTAACAGGATTTCGAGCAAGCATCATAGTTCCTTTAGTTGTTTTTTTACTCTTTGAAATTGTAACTTGAGTAATATCAACAGAATCAAATTGCAATTTATCAAGAATTTGTAAAACAGAATATAGAGTCTCAATTAAAATAATTGCAATCACAATTCTTCCACCAGATTTTAATTTATTCTGACTTAATTCTACAATTTCTTTAGTGTCTCCACCTGTGCCTCCTATAAAAATAGCATCTGCTTTTTCTAATTCTAAGATTTTTTCTTTTGCATTACCAAAAATTACTGAAATGTTAGAAACTCCAAACTTTTCAATATTTTTCTTTGTTAACTCAACGGCATTTGAATCATAGTCAATTGCAATAACTTTACCGGTATTTTCTACTTGAAGTGCAGCTTCAATAGAAATAGAACCACTTCCACATCCAATGTCATATACAGTTTGTCCAGCAGTTAGTCTTGCTTTACTTAATTGAATTGTCCTTACTTCTTCTTTTGTAATTGGTACTTTTTCAGTTCGTTCAAAAAATTCATCTGGAATTCCAGGAGTTTTATAATTCCACATTCACTATCTTCCTTTTATTTTAATTATAAAATTATAGATTAACTCCAAGTGGAATCCTTCCTGCATGAACCAATGTGTAAGTCACTATCCAAGTAAACAAATACAAGAAAATATAGCTACCAATACCTTGTGTAACAAATTTTTTCCTATCAGAACGTGGTAATTGCATTTTCAATGACTTCGCAACTACTAATGTTGCAGCAAAAATGATAATCATAAAACCAATTGAAGCCCAGCGTCTTTCCTCTCCTTGTATATCTTCAAAGATAAAGGTAGCAGCAGTACCTGCCATAATGGCAAGACCAACTCTTAACCAGAATAATGTATTTAGTTTCCTGTTTTGTTCAACATTTTCAGCCTGATTTGTTGAAGAGTTAGTTGGGGGTGTATCCATTGAAGTAGTAGATTCAGTTTCTGGAGTTTCCTCAGGTTTACTCTCAATGGGTTCCTTTTTAGAATCCTCAGGCTTTGGAGTTGGTTCTGATATTTTCTTTCTATGTTTTGCCAAGTAAATTTCTAGTGTGTCTCAATTTATCCTCGTTTAATATCTTTGGCAAGAAAATAAGCATAAAGAACAGCAAGAATATAATTTCACATATAGAATAATCTGATATGACCCTTGCAGGCATAGAGCTAAATTATTTGGTGAATAAGATTTCAGAGGAAGTTCAAGGCTATTATGTAAGTAATATCTGGGCAATCAACAAAGACAGCATATTATTCAAATTGCACCATCCAGAAAAATCAGATATTTTTATGATGATTTCTACTTCGGGGGTTTGGTTAACTTCAGTAAAAATAGATCAAATTGAACCAAATAAATTATTAAAAAGATTACGAAGTGATCTTCTTAGATTCAAAATAAAAAAAATTGAACAAATAGGCTCTGAAAGAATTGCATATTTTACATTCTCGGGATTTGATAAGGAATTTGTAATAATAGGTGAATTTTTTGCTGATGGAAATATTTTACTTTGTAATGAAGAAATGAAAATTCTTGCTCTACAGCACTCTATTGATGTAAGACATCGAAGGTTAGGTGTAGGAATGAAATATGCTACTCCGCCTCAAAGTGAGTTAGATATATTCCACATAACAGAATCAGATTTTGAAGATCTTAAAACATCAGATTTAATTGCAGGAAAGTGGGTAGGTAGAACTTTAGGTTTACCGAAAAAATATGTTGAAGGAATATTTAATTTGTCAAAAATAGATTCCAAAACAATCGGGAAAAACTTAAGAGAAGATGAAATTACAAAAATTTTTCATACAACAAAAACAATTGTTACAGATATAATCACAGGAAATCATGATCCTGTAATAATTCGTAGTGATAAAACTGAAGTGATACCTATCAATTTAGGTGAATTAGATGAAAATTGTTCATCCGTTAATAGCTTCATGGAGGGATTAGATACTGTTTTTACAGAAACCATTGTAGAAAAAGGACGAACCATTCAAACTAGTGATTATGACAAAAAAATTAAGGACATTGAAACACAATTATCTGAGCAAGAAAAGGCCATAGAACTAGTCAAAGAAAAATCAAAATATGTAACAAATTTGGCCAATTCCCTATATGAGATGGTATCAAAAGGCATAATTTCAATTGAGGATGTTAATGCCCAAAGTATTTTAGCCGAGCATAAAGCAATATTATCCAAAGAAAAAGGGATCTCTTTAATTGTTATCAAAGACGAAAAAATAAAAATCAACTCACAGTCTTCTCTGCAATCAATTGCTTCAGTTTTGTTTAATGAGGCTAAACGTCAATCGGGTGCCATCAAGTCAATTGAGCAAGTAAAAGAAAAAACAAAGAAAAAACTTGAAAAATTAAAAAACAAATCAGATACCGAAATAAAAGAAATTTTGGTTTCAGAAGTTAGGAAAAAAAATTGGTATGAACGATATAGATGGTTTTTTACCTCCGATGGAATGCTTGCCATTGGAGGACGTGATGCTCCATCAAATTCTGCAGTTGTAAGAAAACATCTTGGAAAGATGGATAAAATTTTTCATGGCGATATATTTGGATCCCCGTTTTTTATACTAAAAGATGCAGAAAACCCATCCACCAACAGTATGAATGAGGTTGCACATGCCACTGTTTGTTTTAGTAGAGCTTGGAGAGAGGGATTACATGGTCTAAATGCCTATTGGGTAAATCCTGATCAGGTAAAAAAATCAGCCCCTAGTGGACAATTTCTTCCAAAGGGATCGTTTTTAATTGAAGGTAAAAGAAATTTTGTAAATATACCATCACTTAGGTTATCTGTTGGCATCATACCACAAGATGATCATTATCTCTTAACGTCAGGTCCGCCAGCAACAATTAAAAAAAATTCTATTTGTTATGCAATTATTGAGCCACACGGTTCCGAAATGGTTGAAGTGGCAAAGAAAATCAAAATAGAATTTTCTAAACTAGAAGAAGAAATTACAAAACATATTAGCATAGATGACTTTGTCCGTGCTCTTCCAGCTGGACAAAGTCAGATAAAAGAAGTGGGTTATGGAGATGCAGGATGAAGAAGAAAATGAGCCAACATTTTTTGTTGATGCAATGTTAGGAAATATTGCAAAAAAATTAAGATTAATGGGTTTTGATTCTAGATATTTGGCAGATATTGAAGATGATGAATTAATTACATTAGCAAAAAATGATAATCGAATTATAATTTCTAGAGACAAAGATTTGATAAGAAAAGCCCTAAAGTATGACATAAAGTCAATTTTTATAAAAAATAAAGAAGAAATTGAACAATTTCGTGAGATAATTAACAAATCAAATTTGAAAATAATTAGAATAGATGGCCATAGAGCAAGGTGCCCAAAATGTAATTCTAAAACCAAATTAATTAATAAAAAAAATATTCAGAAAAAAATTCCAAACAGAGTTTTAGAATTTAATGATAAATTTTGGGAATGTAAGAATTGTGATCAAATTTTTTGGGAAGGTACACATATAAAAAATCTGCAGAAATTTGTAGGTCAATTAAATGAAAGATAATACCAAGTTCTCAGAGAAAGAAGGTCATATTCTCGTAAAGACTGCAAGGAGAATAGTTACTGAATATCTAAAGAACGGATCAAAGATAGAATTAGAAAAAGATTTCCAGGAAGATTTTTCGTTTAAATCTGGAGTTTTTGTTACATTGAATAATCAATCAGGATTACGTGGATGTATAGGATATCCTCTACCTGATAAAAAATTGTTTAATGCCCTTGAAGATGCAGTTATAGCAGCAGCAACTGAGGATCCAAGATTTCCTCCAGTCAAATTTGAAGAACTTGATTCAATAACCTTTGAGGTAACTATCCTTACACCACCCACAAAAATTGAAGTAAGTGAGCCTCATGAATATTTATCTAAAATCAAAGTTGGGCAAGATGGATTAATTGTGAAATATGGATATAATTCAGGATTACTTTTACCTCAAGTTCCAATTGAATATGGATGGAATGAAAGGGAATTTCTTGAACATACCTGCGAAAAAGCTGGATTAGCTAAAGATTATTGGAAAAAGACAGAAATTGAAATTCAAAAATTTGAAGGAATTGTCTTCAAAGAAAAAGATCCTAATGGTGAGGTTATTCAAAAAAAGTTATTAGATTAGAAGATTCAGTATCTAGTGATATTTCTTTTCCATTTTTAAGTGAGGAAAATTCCTCTTCAGTTATTATAACAAGGGGAATATTTGCTAAAGCGCATCCAGTTGCAACTGTAAGGTCAGCTTTTTCACAAATCATTGCAAGAGGTGCCGAATTGTTAGATTTGATAGAATAAATTGTATAGGCTCCTACACTACTACCTATTCCATATGGAAATACCAAAATTGTGTCTTTAACAGATTTTTTGAAAAGATCGTGATGTTCATCGTTTATAATTCCAGTTTTTTTATCTACCGTTCCAAGAAAATTTATTGGATTTTGGGATTTTAAAATTATACCTTTAACTTTTCCTTTTACAAGAATTTTTTTCATTTGGTTTCATCTTCAATAATTTCAGATAATGATTTGAGATTTACATCTACACCATTAGAATTTTTTAGATAATAAGCCCCCTTGATGCTGTTGGTCGTTACGGCATCAACTTCTTCTTTTTTAATTAATGGAGTTAGACAAGTGCAACAATCTGAAAGAATTTCACATCCGGCTCGTTCCAGTTCGTTTGTATGTCCTAATTTTGTTGCTTGTTCTTTAATTGCTCTAGGACAAAATATCATACATCTTTTTTTAAATGAACGTCCTTTGAGCCTTATTGCTAAATCGGAGATTTCTTCTAATCCCAATTGAGGACTTCCAAGGGTGATTAAATCTCCTTTTTCGCATGTGTTTAATTCATCATAAACTTTATTCATCTCTTCTTGATCAAAATCAACTTTTTCAGATTCTGGATTATCCTCATCAAAATAGAATTTTGCACAGGTTCCAGAAGTACCCATTCCCCCACAAAGTGATTTACAGCTCCGACGATCCAGTTGTCCTATGCCAGAAATGTTTACTGATTCATCTCCAACCTTTCCAGCAAAAAATCCAAGCATTCCATAAGTTAGTTCATTTGGATTCTCAACTTTCATTCGTATTGTAAGTTTGGATGAAGTTTCTTTTCTTAGTGAAGAATTTGGGCTTTTTCCCGTTATGGCGCTTGCTAGAGCGCTAAACGAACTTTCTTTGTTTGTTTTTAAATTATCAAAAGAATTGACATGAATTGCTGCGTTGCTTTCGGCAAATGCTACTTGAGTTCCTCTCTTTGGAATATCAAAAATTTCATATGGAATGCAGGAAAATGAAGGAATAACTCCCATTGTTTCATATGATTTTTTAATGGATAGCTGCTTTGAGATGAAGTTATCATCTAAATTATAATTTGAGACATTATCAATATCAAATCCCATGGGATTAAGACTAGTCTTCACCTTTACTTTGGCTTCTTTACTAATACTAGAGAGAAGTTCTTCGCCGGCATCACCAATTGTATTATAATTAACTCCAGAAAGATGAGCCCATTCTATAGGAACAAGCTTTTCTGCATCAGTTGCTTCTCCTGTTGCCACTAAAATTCTATAAGCCATCTGCATAATCTCCCCTTGTTCACCCTTTAATGCAGATTCTTCTTCTCTGGTTAGTTCCATTGGCAATGGTTGATTATTACAGATATAATACTTGTACGTAAAAAATCATAATGGAAATGAAACAAATTCTACAAGGAATGATGAACACAATGAATTCAGTTAATCCACCAAGAATGACAGCTCTTAAAAAACTTCATGAGGCAGAAACAGGTGGACCATTTAGCATACTTATTGGAACAATATTATCTGCACGTACAAAAGATGAAACCACAACCAAAGTAGTCAATGTATTATTTTCTAAATACAAAAATGCAAAAGCTTTAGCAAATGCAAAATTAAAAGATGTTGAAAAAATTATCAAGTCAATTGGATTTTACCACATCAAAGCTAAAAGAATTATCGAGGTTTCAAAGATTATTAATTCTAAATATAAAGGCAAAGTACCAGATAATCTTGAAAAATTAGTAGAACTTCCGGGTGTTGGTAGAAAAACTGCAAATTGTGTTTTGGTTTATGCCTTTGATAAACCAGCAATACCAGTAGATATCCATGTTCACAGGATCTCAAATAGATTAGGATTGGTTGAAACAAAAACTCCAGAAGAAACCGAATTGGAATTGATGAAGAAAATTCCTGAAAAATTTTGGCTTGAAATAAATGATACGTTTGTAATGTATGGTCAGAATATCTGTAAGCCCATTTCCCCGATGTGTAATGTTTGTAAAATTAAAAAAATTTGTAAGTTTTACAAATCTAAGACCGCCTCTTAGTCAAATAGAGAACTACGATAAGAATTACAAGGCCTGCAGTTATGTAAAATGGAAAAAGTGCCCATATATTTTGCCCGGGATCCCCTGAAAGAAATTCAACTGTCATGCTTCCAGAATTTACCGCAGGCGGATCAGTAGAGCCCTCCAATCCATGAACGGAATAAGAATCAATTACAAATGAACCGATATTTAGACTAGCAACCGATATTCTGGCTCCATTGTTCACAGTTAATCCTCCTCTTTCGGTAAATGATATTATGAGTTTTGTCGCAGGATACCACCCTCTTTCAAGGTTACTTTGTACAACTACATATCCTTCCTTGACAGTGTTTACTGCAACCCAGAATTTTTTATCAGGTGGAGAACCCATTCCTATTTCTACAAATTTTTCAGAGTTTTTATCGTAAAATTTTAGAACAGCATTTCCATTAGGATGTGCATATACAAGATTGTTATCAACTGTCAATTGCCAGCTTATTGCATGATCATTTTCTAGATCAACAATTGTAGCATCTCGAGAAACTTTGTTAAAGTCTTGAAATGGAATTTCTATTATTTCTATAACAACAGAAGGATTCTTTAATTCCTGCGCAAATGCAGGCATGATAAAAAATCCAGAGAGAACAATTAAAACTATTAGATATCTCACGAGATAAATTAATTTTGAGTGAATAAATATCTAGTCAACAAATGGATGCGGATAATCCAAGATTATCTTTGCTACTTCAGGTCTTAAGATGAATTCAGATGGTGCTTGACCATTTTTAATCATCTCTCTTAGTTTCGTTCCACTAATTTGCTCTTTGTCCTCGTCACCATGTGGACATGCTTTTGGATTTGTATATGTTAGACATTTCTTACAATAGAAAAATGCAGGGAAAAATATGGGTGATATTTCTAATTCTGGATAATCATCAAATATTTTTTGAGCTGCGAAAGGATCATAAAATTTTCCTACTCCGGCATGATCTCGTCCTATGATGATATGTGTGCATCCATAGTTTTGTCTCATTATTGCGTGATGAATTGCCTCCTTTGGACCAGCATATTTCATTTCAGTATGCAAAGTTCCTAGTTTACATTTGTTTTCAGGATAATAATTTTTAATCATAGTTTCATAGCATTTTATAATTACATCATCGACAAAGTCTCCAGATTTTTTCTTACCTATGATTGGGTTTACAAAAACTCCATCTCTGATTGCAATTGTAGCTTTTTGAAGCATTTCATGGGCTACATGTGGTGGGTTTCGTGTTTGAAAGGCACAAATCGTCTTCCATCCAGCTTGAGTAAATACCTCTCGAGTTTGTAAAGGAGTTAATCTATTTTTTCTAATTCTGGTTTCTTCAGGTCTTTGAACGTAATCGATCTTACCACCAACAAGAAAATCTTTCATGTTCATAGTTTTTGCCACACCAGGGTGTGAAGGGTCAGTTGTTCCATATACTCCCTGAACAGTTTTCTCTTTATCAAACGAAAAAGTCTCTTCAATATGTAGTACTGCTATACCTAATCCCTGATGATTTTGTAATAAAACATCACCTTCTTCTTTCATTTTTACAGCTATTGATTCATCTACATCTAAAACAATAGGGATTGTCCAAGCTAAACCGTTTGACAATCTTCCTTTTGATACAACGCTTTCAAAATCTTGCTTTCCTAAAAATCCCTCTAGGGGACTAAAAATTCCATCGGCGATATTTTCAACATCGTTTGCAAGGTCTTCTGAAATTGATATCGAAAACAACCCCGATGTATTAATTTTATTTATTCTATTTACTAGAATTCCTCCGTGTGGTTTGATTCCCTCAGTACTCATAATTATACTTCCTCAGGCATATGCAATCCACATTCTTTTGTTTCATCGTTTTCCCACCACCAGCGACCTGCTCTTAAATCTTCACCATCAGTAATGGCTCTAGTACAAGGATCGCATCCAATACTAGGATATCCCTTGTCAATAAGAGAATGATAAGGGACATTATTCTTTTTGATATAGTTCCAGACTTGGTCCCAACTCCAATCCAGTAAGGGATTTACCTTAACGATTCCGTCATATTTTTCATCAATTTCAAGCATTTTTGCATTTTCTCGAGTAGAAGTTTGATCTCTTCTAATGCCAGTTATCCATCCATCCAAACCTGAAAGCATTTTTCGGAGAGGCTTTACTTTTCTAATTCCACAACAAAGACGTCTATTTTCAATACTATCATAAAAGAGGTTAATTCCTTTTGTTTGAACCATTTCTTTAACTTCTTCTGCCTCTGGAAACATTACTTCAAAAATTAAATTATATTTTTTTGATAGTATGTCCATAATATCGTAAGTTTCTTGTGGCAATCTTCCCGTATCTAAGGTAAAAAATCGAAATTTAGGATTAATTTTTGTCATCATGTCAACCAAAAGAGAATCTTCTGCTCCAAAACTTGAAGCTTTTGCAACTTTTGGGTGTAAGTTATCAGAGGCCCATTTTATTGCATCTTCAGCTGTTTTTAAAGTAGGATTAATTTCATCGAGTTCCCTTTGGGTAAATTTAACCATACTGTGATTCATCGTTAGTTGTTTTATATTGATTACCCGCTTATTTTATCCTAAATTATAAACAAGTAATTTTTAAAATAAAAAAGATGAAAGAAGTTTCTTATGTAGTAGTTTTTCCAACAGTATTTTCTAAAAATAAAATTCCCCAATTAATTTCAAACATTAAAAAAATTCTAAAGATTCGAAATCAAGAATTTAAATCAATAAAACGAGATGGTGACGTGATTTTAGTCAATTCAGGTGATCCTGTATTTTCTTCCTCAGCTATCAATTTACTTTTTGGGATTGAAAAAGTAGCTATTGCAAGACAAGTAAAAAATGATTTTAAAACAATTGTATCAGAAATTACTTCTGTAGGTGGAAATCTACTCCTAAAAGGCGAAAAATTTCTAGTTAAAGTGGAAGGAACATCAAAGGGATTTTTCACAAAAGATGTTGAAATTGCGGCAACCTCCTCTATCATTGAAAAAAAATCAAATTTAGGCGCTCGACCTGGTACTGAGGAAAATTATAACAAGTTACTTTATACTTATTTGACAAAAAATAATGCATACATTTGTATTTTTACGGATAAAGGACAAGGAGGAATATCATATAATTCATCAAAACAAAATACTATTTGTAGTGTTTATGACGAACTTTCAGCAGTTTCATGTTTTGAAACAATAAAGCAAGGTTATGATTCAAAAATAATAATTTGTTATAGAAAAAAATCAGAATTAATGAATTTAGTTAAAACAATTAATCAGATAATTCCTAGATTAGTAAAAGAAAAAATTAGATTGGATTTTTTTCAAATTAAAATAAACTCTACTGGAACAAAAAATTATCTAACTTTCATAAATTCAGTAATTGAGGTTATGCTTCATGAAGCTAAATCCAATAACTTAAGCTACATCTCCCTAGCATTTTCTCCCCTAGTTTTTTCTCAAAATTTTATAGAATATGCTATGAAAAAAGTATTTCAAAGTAATAAATTGCCAATTATGTGTCTTAATGGAATTAGTAGTACACTGTTTGATGAAGCAAAAGAAATTGGATTGGAAAAACATATTCCGAAAATAAATAAGATTATTGCAATGAATTCAGATAAAATACCTAAAATTTCAGCAAAGGACCTAAAATCTGCTCTAAATACTAAGGAAACAGTAGATGTGATAATTGGGCCAAATAATGTGCATGATATTTTAGATTCTTTGAAAGAAAATCATTGAAAATTTAAACACCCTTGATAGATTTCCTTACATGCACAAAATAGGGGAATTTATTTATCCGTGGGGCAGTGGGCATTTTTCTCGCATGATGAGATTTCATGAGGCATTTTCTGACCATATGAAAGAAGAATTTGAGACCCATTTTTCAAGCAAAGGCCAAATTTACCAAAAAATATTAGAAAAATTTCCTAACCAGAGCGATAAAATTCACAATATTTTGATGCCAACTCCTATTGATGGAAAATTTGGTCCAAGTGTTTTTTTATCATTATTGAATTTTTTATTACCCGTTGCGCATAATCCTTCTCTTGTAAATCAAATTATCAATTATCTGAGAGAAGAAAGAAAGCTGTACAATAAAGAAAAATTTGATTTGGTAATCAATGATGGAGATATGGGTTCAAACATTTTAGCAAAAAATCGTAACATACCTAGTCTTTTCATTACAAATCAGTTTAGACCAAAATTGTATAAATCAAGATCTTTTCTTTATCCTGCACTTTTTTTTATTGCAAAGCAAATTGCTAAAGCCGATAAAATTATTGTAGCTGATTCTCCTCCACCTTATACTCTATGTGAATTAAATCTAAATTTCACAAAAGAAGTAGAACAAAAAGTTTCTTACGTAGGTCATTTTTCAAATAACAAAAATATTCATAAAAATCCTCCTACTGACCTTGAAAAAATTATTCAAGATTCTGATTTTGGATATTGGATGAGAACTGGAAGCAAGTCAACTAATGACGGAACTGGAGAAAGATATGAGCAAGTTTTTCATCAAAATGAAATGAAAAATGAAAAAAGAATTATTTCTCATGCAAAAAACAATACTTCCATTAATTCTGTTTTAGGAAAGGATGGAAAAAGATTCAGTATATCTGAGGCCCTTGAAAAAAAGATAGACTGGATACAAATTGATGTTGGTTATCTTTCTGAACAGGAAAAAGACAGGGTGTTGAATTTAAGTAAATATGCTGTTGTAAATGGTTCACATACAGTAATGGGAGAGATACTTGGAGGAAAGTCAAAACCAATTATTGGAATTCCAATTTATGATGAACATGAAAATAATATCAAATGGGCAGAAAAGAAAAATCTGGGTATTTTGGCTAAAAAAACCCAACATGTTCTAGATGGAATAAAAGTAATTAGGGAAAATTATGAAAAATTTGAGGGCAATTTAATGAATTTTTCCAAAAATTTTGTATCAAATGGAGCAGAAAATACGGCAGAGATCGCGACTAAGATTTTAGAAGAAAAGAGATAAAGGATAATTTTTAGATTTTTAGTATCTGGCACGCGGGATTTCGATGGGCGAACTGACCGAAAGGGATGACGATAAAATCCGCGTGTCAGACCTTTAGATTTCAGATTAAAAGATTAGGTGGGAACGCTTTTATGGAAAAAATTAAGCCAGATCAACAGTGCCTAACTGTCCAGAATGTACTGCAAGAGAGAAAAAGAAAATTCAAAGTAAATATGAAGAAGAAATCGCTGAAGAGGACAGACAAAGGGATGATCTATTCAAGTTATATGATGAAATAGAATATCCCATGAAAATGGATTCTGCAACAAAGCATTTCATTTGTAAACGATGTGGACTTTATGCCACAAGAGAACAAGTTTCGGATATTCGTTATAAACTAAATCAAAGAGAAAGAACAAGAGAAGACAGACAAGACGATTATCTAGAGTGGTGGCAAAAAAGCAAAAAAGACAAAGAACTAGTCTAGAGCGAAATTTATGGCAAAAAAGAAAGAAGATATTCCTAGTTGGGTTTCTGATGAAATTCAAAATGCTAAATTTACTAAACCTGAGGAGCTAAAGAGATCTGGATATATCTTAGAGATTTATGATGCTGATAATAAAATAGATGCCCAGTTCTATGATCCAGTTGAAGATGGAAGACATATTGTTACTTTGGATTTGCCAAAAAAAATTAAGCCTTCTGGTTTGGAGAAAGGTGTAGTTTATGAATTTACATTTGACCAACACAAAGCACCTTTAAGCAAAAAAGTTACAGAATATCTACAAAAAGAAAAAGAGATAGAGATGGCTGCAATCTATCAATTTGAGCTAAAATTATTGGAACTGGTAGATGTAGAATCTAGTGAACCTGCAGAAGTGGATGAAGAATAATCTAATTTTGTTCTTTATTGTTTAATTGCTTGTTAAAAGTTAAGCCCAAAATTGGATTTATCAGGTATGGAAAAGTATTTTTCATCCATACTGCACCCCTCACTACTGCAGGAACTATAATTTCTAATCTTGGTGAGTTGGCTGCCTTTAAAATTGCCTTTGCAACAGTTTCGGCACTTAGTGATGTTGGAGAATATTTGGGCATGTTTTCAAATGATGGATGATCAAAGAAAGTTGTGCGAACCATTATTGGACTAACTACTGTTATTCCAACTCCAGTTTCTTTCAGCTCATGTTTAAGGCCCTCTGAAAAACCTAGCATTGCAAATTTTGATGCACAATAGGGTGCAATTCCTGGTAATCCAAAACTTGCTGCAACAGAGGCAACATTAACAATATGACCAGACTTTTTTTTAATCATTGATGGAAGAAAATTTTTGATACAGTAGACCATTCCAAAATAATTTGTTGCCATCTGTGATTCAATTTCTTCTATAGTCAAATTTGAAACAGAACCATAAATCGCAAATCCTGCATTATTTACAAGAACATCAATAAAACCGTATTTTTCTAAAACTATTTTAGACATTTCTTGGACTTGTGATTTGTTAGAAACATCGCATTCACAAACAAGAGTAGAAACATTGAATTTTTTTAGATCCTCAGCTACCTGTTCTAATTTTTTTTTCCTTCTAGCAACTAAAATTATACTGGCACCCTTCTTAGCAAATTGAATGGCTGATGTACGCCCAATTCCTGATGATGCCCCTGTAATCAGTACAACCTTTTCTTTAAAATTCATAATTCAGAAAATCCGTTAAAAGATAAAGTGGTTTCTATTCTGTATTTTTTGTATAGAAACTAACTAAAGATGAATTATTTTATTTTATCATCAGTACTATCTGAGGTTTTCTTTGGAATTCTACTTAGAGCCAGTTTAACTAACAAAAGCCAGGTTATGCCTATAGGTACATAATAAGTAGCAATTCTCCAGCCAATTACTGCATCCCATGCTAAACTTCCTTCAGGGATTTCTAAATTAAATGGATTTAGATTATGTAAATACGCAACAATTCCAAATTCTGCTAATCCTGAACCACCTACTGTAATTGGTAGGTTTGCAATTGCATTTGCACCCATAACTGCCATAATAGAATCGAATGAATTAATCACAAATTCTGTTCCCATAGCAATTATCATAAATGATATTCCATAAAATGACCAAGATACAATTGATACTAGAAATGAAACTATGAATATTTTTCTTGATTTAGCAGTCTTTAAATTTTTTCTACTCATCATACATATTTCTTCCATCCAAGAATTTGCTTGTACAACATATTTTTTGCCTTTTTCTTTTCCAATTAGTTTAACTAAATCAGAGCAGACTTTGGGCATTAGAATAACTCTTTTAGATGACAAGAAGAATAGAACTATCCATAACGAAGTAACAATTAAACTAATTATGATGATTATAGCACCAATTACGTATGCACCATTCATGAATGCAAGTATTCCTGCAATAATTGACAGTAGTCCTGCAGCAAGAACTTCAGTGACTATATCCATTATTGCAATCCAAGTTGCTTTTGCAGTAGGAACTCCCTTTTTTTTCAAATAATATATGACGACAAATTCAGCTCCTATAAACATCGGAGTTGTAAATTTGATAAACTCACTTCCAATTCTTACACCAATTAGATTCCAATACGAATCAAACTTTCCTAGATATTTTCGTGTAATATATACAAATTTTATTCCCTGCAAGACAAGTTTTATCATCATTGCAGCAATTGCACCCAAAAATGGCAAAATTCCAATTGCCAAGATATCTTCAATGTTTATGTCAAATTGAAATGCAATTATAAAAATTGGAATAAGTGTAGCTGGAATTATAATAATTCTCCAATTCATTTGAAAATTTTTTTATGAATTCAAATATGAAAGTTGACCTAATTTTATGACTTAAATTTCTGTGTGCCTACATCTAGTTTGAAATATAAGCCAACAGAGAAAATTATTAAGTATTGAAAACTATTTTTGTGACTGGGACTGCAGGATCTGGTAAATCTCTACTCACTTCAAAAATATATGATTATTACACACAAAATAGTGCGTTTGCTGCTATATTGAACTTGGATCCAGGTGTTGAGAATATTCCGTATACCTGTGATATTGATGTTCGAGATTATGTCGATATTGTTTCAATAATGAAGAAATATGATTTAGGGCCAAATGGGGCTCTAATAATGACAAGTGATCTAATCGCTTCTAAAATTGATGAAATAAGAAATGAGGTTGAAAGAGTAAACCCTGATTATTTGTTAGTGGATACACCAGGTCAAATTGAACTATTTGCTTACAGATCTAGTGGTAAATTTATTGTAGAAAATCTAACTGCTGAAGAAAAAATGAGTATTTTTCTTTTTGATGGTTCACTAATTACTACACCAGTCAATTTTGTTTCCCTTGCACTTCTTGCAACCTCAATAAAATTACGTCTGAATCTACCTACCGTTAATGTAATCACCAAAACAGATCTTATTGGTACAAAACTAAAGGACATTATTCAATGGTCAAGTAGCCTTAGAACATTAGAAAATGCAATTGCAAAAGAAGCTGACGGTGAAACCTATGCTTTAACTACTAATATTTTACGAGGGTTAAATTTTAGTGGTTTTGCTCAAGGATTAATTCCAATATCAAATGTAACAGGTGATGGAATGGTGAATTTAGAAGGAGCTTTAAGCAGAATTCTTAATTTGGGAGAAGAGGTAGAAGATTAGATGGCTTCAAAAATTACTGTTGTAGCACCCTCGTCCACGGCAAATTTGGGTCCAGGGTTTGATGTGTTTGGATTAGCGATAAATGCATTTTATGACGAAATTACTTTAACAAAAAAGAAGACAAAAGGAGTAAGCATAATAACTAAAGATGACATACCAACAAATCCCAATAAAAATACTGCAGGACTAGTTGTAAAATATATGATTAAAAAGTTCAAAACCAAAGACGGAATTGAAATTAAAATTAAAAAAAATATACCTCCAGGCTATGGGATGGGAAGTAGTGCTGCCTCAGCTGCAGCCGCTGCAGTAGCCTTTGATAAATTGTATCAGCTAAGATTAGATGGAAATTCACTTGTAGAATTTGCTGGAATAGGTGAAAAAGCCAGTGCTGGTTCAATTCATTATGATAATGTTGCTGCTTCAGTATTAGGCGGATTTGTAATAGTAAAAACTAATCCTTTAGAAATAATCAAAATTGAACCACCCACTACTCTAAGGATGTGTATTGCAGTCCCCAAACTTAAAGTTCCAAAAAAGAAAACCAAAGTATCAAGGAGTGTGATTCCAAGAAAAATTAGTTTTAAAGATAGTATTACGAATCTATCAAATGCAACAGCAATTGTAGCTGGATTTATGAATAAAGATCCTGAATTAATTGGAAAATCAATAAGAGATGTGATAGTAGAACCTGCAAGACAGCACATGATACCTGGATTTGCAAGGGTTAAAGAAAATGCATTAAAAGCTGGTGCCTTTGGAGTGACAATTAGTGGAGCAGGTCCTTCAGTTATTGCCTTTTCAAAAAGTTCTGGTGATCTAAAGAAAATCAGTCTAGCTATGACTAAAGGATTTAAATCTGCTAAAACGAAATGCCAGACTATTATTTGTAAACCAAGTATTGGTGTTTCAATTAAAAAATAATTTGGTGGTAAATCTGTGAAAAAGGCAGTTATAGTATATAGTGGCGGAATAGATTCGGTTTGTGTTGCATGTTATTTAAAACCAAAATATGAGCTATATGGAATTTCATTTTCCTATGGTCAAAAGGCTAATAGAGAAATTATTGCTGCAAAATCCTTTGCAAAAAAATTAAGACTAAAAAAACACAAAATTGTAGATATTAGTTTCATGAAGCAGTTGTATGGAGATTCAAATGTATTAACTAGCTCAAAAAGAAGGATTCCAAGTAAATTTGATTACTCTATTGTTGTCCCAATTAGAAATGCAGTTTTTCTCTCGATTGCATCTGCTTGGGCTTTTACTCTAAATGCATCTTTAGTAGCTTATGGAGCCCATACTGGCGATAAGAACTATCCTGATTGTAGACCAAGTTTTGCAAAAAAATTGGAATCTTCCTTTAATCAAGGAGAAATTGATGGCATAAAGAAAGGTCTACGGAAAAATATCAAAATTTGGTCTCCTTACAAAGAGGGCTTATCTAAAAGCGACTTGATAAAAATAGGGTTCAAAACCATTGGGGAATCTATTTTCAAAACTTGGAGTTGTTATTCTGGTGGAAGATATCACTGTGGTTTTTGTGAGTCATGTAATAATAGAAAAATTGCTTTTGAAAAAGCTGGAATTAAAGATAAAACAAAATATTTGAATTAAGGTTAGTATCTATTTCCGAGGATTTTCTTTTTGAGAATAAAACCTCGAATTATAATATACCATCCTGCAAAACATGCACCAAAGGCTCCTGTTAAAATCCAATTACCTACTTCAGGTGTTACTTCAAAAGAATCAGCAATCTTGAAAGAAATTAAAAATGACATTACAATTACGAGTACCGCTTCAATAGTATACCAAATCCATTGGGGAAATGATTCACTTGGAATATGGATATTATCATGAGTAACCATGAACTACTGTAAAATATTGAATATTTAATTTTTCAGATCCTAAAATGAGGTATTTGAGGAACGTTTTCTTATCATAGCCATGATGCTTTCTTTTTCTTCTTTATTTTCATAAATCCCTCTAAAAGCAGATGTAGTCAAAGTAGCATCATTTCTAACTCCCCTCATTCGCATACAAAGATGCTCAGCATCAGCTACTACTATCACTCCTTTTACCCCTTGAGCAAATAATTCATCAGCTATATTCTTTGTTAGTCGTTCTTGAATTTGCAATCTCTTAGAATATTTTTCTACTAGTCTGACCAGTTTTGATATTCCAAAAACTCTTCCATTTGGAGAATAAGCGATATGGATCTTGCCAAAAAATGGTAACATGTGGTGCTCACACATTGAATAAAACTGAATGTCACGCGCTACAACTGTGTCGGAATCCTCAGAAAACTGTACTGATAGTTCAGAGTCAGACTCGTATCCGCCAAAGATTTCTTTGTACATCTGTCCAATTCTTTCTGGGGTATCCTTGAGTCCTTCACGAGTGGGATCTTCTCCTAATTCTATGATTAGTTCTCTGATGAGTTTTTTTACGCGTTCTTCATCCATTTGATATTCTGAAATAATTTTTTCTAGTATTTGAACGTAATCTAGTTTTGAGTAACAATAATTTTATGGAGCGCCTATTAACTTGTGCAATTGAGGCACAACTTTAACATCATTGAAATATGGAAAAACTACATCATACAGATTTAGAAGCAAGTCTAAAGATGGTTCTGCTATTCCATAAGTTGGTTGTATTACGAAACCATCAATTTGATCCTTTGAAACAGAATTGAAAACACTTGTAACTAAATTAGTAAATTCATTTATTTCTGTCTTTGAGCTTACAACAATTTTAATGTAAGTTATTTTTTTTGCAGATACAGAAGATTTAAGACAATTCATTGCATTTCCAATTAATTTTTCATAATGTTTAGAATCAACAAATTCGGAATCTTTGGTTTTAAATTCAATTTTAACAATGTCAATAAATGGTAAAACATGATTAAATCTATCCAAATCAAAACAAGATGATTCAAGATAAGTTGGAATTTTTTTACCTTGAACGTATTTTGCTAGTTCAGCTACGGCTTCATGTTGGATCAATGGATCCCCACCTGTAAAATTTACCTTGTATGTTTGACTTTTAAGATTGGAATCAATTAGTTGACATGCTTCTTGAATATTGTATTCTTTTCCAGAATCAAGTGGTAAGGATTCTTTAGTATCGCAATAGAAACAAGTAAAGGGACAACCTGCTAATCTTACAAAAAGAGTTTTGGTACCATAAAGTATTCCTTCTCCTTCAACTGAAGTAAATATTTCAAATAATCTAACTTTCAATCAATAATTGTATTTTTTTTCATTATTTATTCATGGGCTTTTGTTAATGTATTACAGGTTCTTTTGTATAGAATAATCCAGAAACAAAAAACACTACACCTAAAATTCCTATTAGACTTCCCACAAATTCTACTGTACTTTGCATATCAACTTGTAATGGAGCCCATAACCATGCCATTAAAGCACCAACTACAATCATTGGAATCCCTACACCAACAGTAATTGCTTTAGAAGCCATGTTCAATTCTGTTTAGAAAATGTATATGAAGTTTATGATAATTAGTTACTAAATTTGAATTTTTTCAAGAAGGATTGTTAGTGATCCAAGTAACTTATTCGCCTGATCAAATTCACTTTTAGACAAGTGATCTTTAACGGTTTGAAGTATTCCACTGATTTCTTTTATTGGGTCTGTATTTATTTGATCAGAGTTAGATAGTTCAAGTATTGTTTTTTCAATTTGAATAATTCTTAATTCTAGAAGTTTACTTTCTGATAATTCAAATTGTTGTTGAAGTAATAGAATATTCCTTACTTGTTTGATAATGTCACCAGGAGATGTGGCTAAGGTAAGATTTTCTCTAGCAATTTTTAGCTTTTGAATAATATCTTCAGATTTTCCAGTATCTTGTGCTAGTTCAATTAATCGATCAAGTTGCTTTAGATATTTTTGGGCAAATACCTGAGCACGGTTTGACTCTTGGTGTGATGCCTGTTGACGAAGTTCTGTGTTAATCTCTCTTATACTCTTTTTAATTTCATGAATTGTTTGTGATGCTTCATTGAATTGATTGCTATTAATTTGATTTCTTGTAATTTCAAATAATCCATTTAATTGAGTAAAGTCAATTGTAGAATTATGATTCTTTGCAATTGCTTTTAGATTGTTAACGTAACTATACATTCTTTGTAGATCATTTGAAGGATTAAGTTGTGTGGTTTGAGTTGTATTGTTTTCAGTGTGGGAGAACTGAGTGGTAGCTGACTGTCGTGAAATTTCAGTAAATATCCTCATTGCTGAGAGAAAATGCTCTTTAGCTGAGGTTAAGTCATTTGTTATAAGAGATTCTTCTATAGCCTCAACTTCTTTTTTTCCCTCTTCAAATAATTTCTGTATTTCTTTTGGCGAATCGTTTGATATTTGAATTTGAATTTGGTCTTGTGCACGTTTAGCTATTTTTGTTAAAATCGAAGGATCTTCTTGAGCCAAGACGGTATTTGTCATCCCTCCAAAAACCAAACTAACGGTTAAAATCAAAATTCCAATAATTGTAATAGTTTTCATTCTTCTTCCTCCAAATTTTTCTTTAAGGTCACCAGGTTTTGTAAATCTTTTTTATCGATTTCAATTACCCCCAATCTTTCTAATCGTTTTACAGCTCTCCACATAGTTGTCCGGGGTTGAAGAAATTTTTTTCTTAACTCACTTTCAAAAACACGTCCGCCATTTTCAGAAATAAACTGAATAATTTTTTTATCATCCTCCCGCATATCAGGTCTGAAATCAAAGATGGTGTGTGGATCAGCGAATTTTTCTTCAGATGGTTTTTTGGAAATTATTTCAGTTTGAATTGATTTTGATTTATTTCTCTTTATGATTATAGATGCTCCTGCTAATCCAGCTATAATTATTCCACCTAAAATGATGGGGATGGTATAATCTTCTGGACTAGTTAGATTGGTTGTAGGGGGATCAATTGGGTTTTGGGATGTCCCAAGTATGTAATTTATCTCAGTTACTCCAGAAGATAATTCTAATTTAGTTTGTTCGTCTAATATTTCCATATTCTTAGGAATGGTACTCATTCCAACAATTATTGAGCTGGTTGGCAATAGTAGAGTAAAATCAGATGGGGCATCAAATGAGAAAGTCCAAACCCTTCCTTCTTTTGAAATCAAGTCATGAATATCATAATCAATAGTAATGCTAGATGAACCAAAAGTATCGATAGTAGTTTTATTTCCCATTATCTCACCAGATAACAGAAATCCATCTTCTCCTACTGCGACAAAATTATCAACTGATGGGCCGAACAAATCGAGCTCAAAATCAGGTAATAGGGCATCTACATCTATTTGAGTAAATACGTGTGTAGAACCATCTGAATACATGGTTAGTTCTAGGGTTCTAGTAGAGCTGAATGAAGTCTGAATTGGCATTCCAATCGCTGCAACGATTAGGCCAGCCAGTATTAGTGGGGTCCTAATCATCGTATTGAGGATACCTTCAGTCCTTACAAAAAGCATTCCATCATCTACAAGAGATTCATTCGTATGAAACGGTACGATTTCGGGGTTCAATGGTCAATACCTTAAATTCATGCTTTCAACGAGTCCTTGGAATCTCTTGAATTCCTGGAAAAATTGAAGTCCTTTTTCGGTTATCAAAAAGACTCTATTTCTATCGTTTTTGACTGAATTGACTAACCCAGCTTCTACCAATTTCTCACATTTGTCTAGTACTGCATAGTGAGATAGGTTGGCTTTGCGGGATATTGCAGATATAATGATTCCATCACGCCCACCATTTGCGGTAACGTTTAGGATATCACCCATTATGCCCATTTCGGACCTGTATTGTTGTTTTGACATGCTATAGTATAGAATTTGTTTGTTTATGAGGAACATTTTGAAACCTCATAGCGGAACACAAAGCGGAACACCAATGTCATCTCCAAAACTTGTTAATTTTGATAGTTTTTGTTTCAGCGAGAAAATTTGCAATATTTTTTGCACCCAGAATTTGGAGACAAAATTTACAAATTTTTGAAAAAAAATAAAAAAAGAATTTTTGTAAAATTTTTGTATTTTTATCCTTTTTTATAGCGTCTTTATGATTTTTTGTATATAAAGAACAGGATGTTTCAGTACCATTCCTAAACTATTATTTGAAATACCATTCAGCGGTGGAAAAATTCTATAATAAAACTTTCAAAGTGGTAGCAATTTTGGTAATGTTATCAACATCACAGTTGGGTGTTACCTACTCTAATGCAGAAAGTGGAGAGAATTTTGAACTAAAGGAGACTCAAAAAGACCCAAAAATAACAAATAAATCTCAAAAAGAGAAATTTGGAGTGATTCTTACTGAAAAAATTGTAAATGGGAAGTTGGAGGTAAGACAGTTTGCTTTACCAGAAGATACTACAGAAAAGGATATGAATAGAATTCTTTCTTTGGAAGGGACATCTGGATGGTCATATGTTAATTACAAATCATATCATTCAGGAATAGTTCTTTTTGATGGAAAAGTCTCTAAAGATGGGGAGAAATTTTGGAGGATTTCAATAAATGGATTTATGAATTTAACCAAAGAAGAGTTGGATCTTCAATCCAGAGGAAATTTGAATAATTCCAGTCTGGGAATAGGCAAAAATTTCTCTAGTGAGGATCTTAATTTTAAAGTCATTTTTTCTGGGAAAATGATAGAATCGGACAAGGAGAACATATTTGCCATTGCATCTATGAATACATCTCAAAGCCATGAAATAGGTCAAAATATCAAAATTCTACAGTTCGGAAATCCAACCTCAGAATCAGTAAATTCTAATAATTATAATCAAGAGGTTAGAAATTCAGTTTTGGTGAAATAATAGACAATTTTTCTTTTTTTTTGAACAAAAAATCATTCATTGGGTCAGTTTTGAGAATACGTAACAACTTTTTATTCTTATTTTCCAAATAAATTATAAAATGTTTGATAGTTTCAAGAAGCAAGAGGAAGGAGAGATGATAGAAGAGAGACCTGAAGAGGAGACCAAGGTAGAATCAGTGAAGGAAGAGACCAAGGTAGAATCTTCATTTTCAGAAAAATCGAGCGAAATAGGAATTGGAGATCTTATGGATAAACGTGCAAAATTAGATGAGGCAATTGATTATGTTGGTTTAATGATAAAAAATTTGAAGGATAAGAGAACTGGTTTAGAAAAGGATATTGAGCAAGAATCTATTGATATTAAAAATTTAAAGGAAAAATTAGAAAAGGTAAGTGATTACATTGATGAAGAAAACCAAGGAATTAAGAAGTTAACTCGCAAAAGACAAGAGGTAGAAAACGAAGCTGATGAAGTAGGATCTTTGATTAATAGTTTGAGGGATAAATTGTCTGGAATAGATAAGATTGTAGGCGATGAGGGAATTAGAGTTAAGAAAATTAAAGAATCTAGGGAATCTCTAGAAAGTTAATGCAGGAAAATTAATTTTTAAAGAAATTTTGATGAGGATGTAGTTGATGTGGTTGATGTTGGAACAGAGGGAAATAAATCTCCAGTAGAGTTTTCTGCAACAGCCGTTGCTTCTTGCAGAATTTTCTCTGATTCTATATTTGTTGAATCATCAATACCAAATGCACCATCGCCTGAGAAACTTTCAGTCATAAATCCACCCAGCATTTCTGCCATTTGACTAATCTCTTGTTCTGCACCAGGCATTATTTTTCCAAGTGAAGATTTTAGGTTTTTCATTAACCCCATTGTTGGCATTATAGTTAGAACAGTATCTCCAATGTCACTTGTAGTGGTCAACCGTAATTCTATTCGTTCTAAGGCTATCCTTGCACCGCTTAAAATCTTAGTCACTTTTCTGATTTCAGCTAATTCATTTGATAAGACTTTGGTTGTTTGAGTATCATGGTGTTGTGTTGCCTCTACAATTCTTTGAAAAATTTTTACATCACGTTCTTTTAATTTAATTAACATACTATCTAATTTTGAAATTTGTAATTTCAATTTTTTAATTGCGATTTGGATTCGAGGTTTAAGGGCACCTTTTGGTTTAATTACATCATTAATTTTCTCAGTAATTCCAGATTGTGGTTGTTGAGACCATTTATCTTGAAGTTGGGTCAATATTATCGGTATTAGAGTTAATACTTAATTTCGGGTGTAAAGAATGATTCACAGTAAGCCAAATTTCACTAACAAAAATTAATTCAAGGTAAATCGATAAAAGATTCATAGGCATAGTTAGAAATTTATTTTTATAATAATACTAATATTTTATCCAAATGAAAAAAATATTTCTAGTCATTCCAGTCATCATTTTAATAATAGTAATTTTTGCTCCAAGTTCTCAACCTGATCAATCAGATAAAAAAAATGAACCCTTCTTTCATATCACTCTAGCTGACCCTAAACAATATGAAAATGGAATTTATTCTAGTACATTTGTTTTAGAAAAAGGAGATTATAGCTTCAGATTCGTACCCAATGGTGATAGTCCCCAAGATCTTACAATATCCATAGAAGGGGATAGTTTTGAGTTTTTTGAGAATTTTAAATTAAAAGGAACAATACATAAGACAGAAATTTCTGAATATTATACTTGGAATTATGAAGGAGAAAAATTAATTCATATTCCAAATCAAAAAGAAATATCCATTCAGATTAATCCTAATGGTAATGTTAAGGGGAGTGTATCTGTTGACATTATAAAAAATTCTTGAAGAGCCATATCAATCTTATTTTTAACATCTGCTGATTCTTCTTGGATCGCTGAAGCAATCCTTGCTGTCGATGGAGAATAATCAACTAAGTAAATTCACATGAGTTTAATATTGCTCAAAATATAGAAAATACAATGAAAGACAAAAAGAAAAAGGCAAAATTATTTATTTTACTAGGTGTTATTTGGGTAATTATCACCTTACCGTTGCCTTGGATTATTAATAATCCACTAGTATCAGACTCTCAATTAAATATCATATTATCAATTATTGGTATAATGTCAATTCCATTTATCATGCTTGGTGTAGCATGGACTCTAAAGCCAGAGCTAACAACTTAGGTAGTAACCATTGAACAATATTCCAATTGTAGATAGGTTTCTAGAGTTAGATATAGCATTACAAGCTGTATCTGAAGCAGGGAATGTAATTTTAGATATTTACGGGAGAAAATATGAAACTTCAACTAAACATGACGATTCTCCCATTACAGAAGCAGACCTAAAAAGTAATGAAATAATCAAGAGAATTTTATCAAAAACAAATCATCAAATTTTATCTGAGGAGGATAAAGATGATCAAAGTAGATTATTACAAGATGTAATTTGGATCGTAGATCCGCTAGATGGGACCTCTGATTTTATAGATAAAACAGGAGAATTTACGGTGATGATTGCGCTGGTAAAAAATAAAAAACCAATATTGGGAGTGATTGGTTGGCCAACAGAAAAAACTATCTTTGCTGCTCAAAAAGGAAAAGGAGCATTTAGGTATTCAGAAAATAAATGGAGAAAAATTTCTGTGACTAAAGTTTCCGAACTATCAAAATGCAAAGCAGTTGGTTCAAGACATCATCTTTCAAATAAAGAAAAAATGTTTATAGAAAAATTAGAAATTGAAAATTTTACAAGTATTGGAAGTTCGTTAAAAGTTGGAAAAATTAGTTCCGGTGAGGCGGAAGTATATATCACAACAACAAATAAAATGAA